>P_2C_Liq_3_UnCtyDRAFT_100230_pt1 | contig 16855 bp, 16 predicted proteins | sample Pon2CUnioCityCA_3_FD_9720 | JGI IMG/M metagenome (IMG submission 9720)
GGATAGTTTGCTAAAATAGCCAATGCTTTGTTTTTATATTCATTCATTTTAGCAGTGGTGTATTCGATTCCACCATTTTCTTTAACAAATGCAATTACTTCTTTTACGCGCTTTTTATCTTTATTATACTTTTTTATTGAATTGATAATCCAAGCTTTCTCTTTTTTAGAGCAGTTGTTTAAAGTATAAATTAAAGGCAAAGTCATTTTTTGTTCTTTAATATCGATTCCTGTAGGTTTCCCTATTTTAGCATCAGTATAATCGAACAAATCGTCTTTTATTTGAAAGGCAATGCCAATATATTCTCCAAATTTTCTCATTTGTTGAATTGTATCCTCATTTGCACCTACAGAAGCAGCGCCAATACCACAACAAGCCGCCACTAATGTTGCCGTTTTTTGACCAATAATATCAAAATAAATAGCCTCTGTAATGTCTAATTTTCGTGCCTTTTCAATTTGCAATAATTCGCCTTCACTCATTTCGCGTACCGCAATTGATATCAACTTTAATAAATCGAAATCTTCGTGATCAATAGAAAGTAATAGTCCTTTAGATAGTAAAAAATCGCCAACTAAAACTGCTATTTTATTTTTCCAAAGTGCATTTATCGAGAAAAAACCACGTCTTCTATTACTATCATCTACAACATCATCGTGCACTAAAGTTGCAGTATGAATAAGCTCTACAACAGAAGCTCCTCTATAAGTTCGTTGATCAAAACCTCCATTTGAAACCATTTTTGCCACCAAAAAAACAAACATTGGGCGCATTTGCTTTCCTTTTCTTCTAACTATATAATAGGTAATTCTATTTAACAACGGTACTTTAGACAGCATAGAATCTTTGAACTTCTTTTCAAAGAGTTCCATCTCTCTTTTGATGGGAAGTTTTATCTGTTCTACTGGCTTCATGTATACTGAACTGGTTTCAGAATTTGATGCAAAAATACAAAATATTGAAGTACACAAATAAAATGCATATAAGAAAGGTTTGTTAAGATTTATTTGCCAATTGTCCGCAAGCAGCGTCAATGTCTTTGCCTCTGCTTCTTCTCACATTTACTGTAATATCGTGCATTTCTAAATTGGAAATATAATTGTTAATTGCTGCATTGCTTGCTTGTTGAAACTCGCCATCGTCTATTGGGTTGTATTCTATTAAATTTACTTTGCAAGGCACATATTTACAAAATTCAACCAATGCTTTAATATCTTCTTTTCGGTCATTAATTCCGTCCCAAACTACATATTCATAAGTAATGGCACGTTTTGTTTTTTCAAACCAATATTCTAAAGATTCTTTTAAATCTTTTAAAGGAAAAGTAGTGTTAAATGGCATAATCGACGTTCTTACTTCATCTATTGCAGAATGTAAAGAAACTGCTAAATTAAATTTTACTTCTTCATCTGCCATTTTTTTTATCATTTTTGGCACGCCAGAAGTTGATACTGTAATTCTTTTAGATGACATTCCTAAACCTTCTGGAGAAGTAATCATCTCAATCGATTTTAATACGTTTTTGTAATTCATTAAGGGTTCTCCCATTCCCATAAAAACAATATTCGTTAATTTACGATTATGATATAATCTGCTCTGTTTATCGATAACTACAACTTGATCGTAAATTTCATCAGGATTTAAATTACGCATTCTTTTTAAACGAGAGGTTGCACAAAATAAACAATCTAAACTACAACCCACTTGACTCGAAACACAGGCTGTGGTTCTTTTTTCAGTCGGAATTAAAACAGATTCTACGACCAAACCATCGTGTAATTTGATTCCGTTTTTTATAGTACCATCATTACTTTTTTGCATCGAATCGACCTTAATGTGATTAATCACAAAATTGTTTTCTAACATTTCTCTAGTTTCTTTAGAAATGTTTGTCATTGCTTCAAAAGTATGCAAAGACTTGCTCCAAAGCCATTCGTATACTTGATTTCCACGAAAAGCTTTATCGCCATTTGCTACAAAAAAATCGCGCAATTGTTCTTTAGTTAAGGCTCTTATATCTTTCTTTTTAATCAAAATAAAAATATTAAAAAATTGAAATAATTAATGATTGAATAATTAAACGTACTGCAAAAATATGCATAAAAAAACTGGCACTTAAAAAGTGCCAGTTTTAAATTTTTATGTGCTTAGCTCCCACTATAACATTGGTTTTAGTGCAACTTCTTTTTTTTATCTCGTCCTTGAGACGCTTAAAAACGAAGTTTCACTAAATAATTAACATAGCATCTCCATAGGTAGAGAATTTATATTCTTCTTTTACGGCTATTTTATAAGCTTCCATTAAAAAATCATACCCTGCAAAAGCAGCAGCTTGCATCATTAAGGTAGATTTTGGTTCGTGAAAATTAGTAATCATTGCATTGGCGATACTAAAATCGTAAGGAGGAAAAATAAATTTGTTTGTCCATCCTTCAAAAGCATTCAATTGTGCATTTGATGACACAGAAGATTCTACAGTTCTCATAACAGTAGTTCCAACAGCACAAATTCTTCTTTTTTCTGCTTTGGCTTGGTTAATTTTATCAGCAGCAGCAGCAGGAATTACAATTTGTTCAGAATCCATTTTATGCTTCGATAAATCTTCTACCTCTACAGGACTAAAAGTTCCTAAACCAATATGCAAAGTCATTTCTGCAAAATCTACTCCTTTAATTTCTAAACGTTTTAATAAATGTTTCGAAAAATGTAATCCAGCTGTTGGCGCAGCTACTGCACCTTCGTGTTTTGCATAAATAGTTTGGTAACGCTCTTCATCAGAAGGTTCTACTTCTCTTTTTATGGCTCTTGGTAAAGGAGTTTCTCCTAATTCTAATAATTTTTCTCTAAAAGCCTCATAACTTCCATCAAACAAAAAACGTAACGTTCTTCCTCTAGAGGTAGTGTTGTCTATAACTTCTGCAACTAAACTATCATCATCTCCAAAAAATAATTTGTTTCCGATTCTAATTTTTCTTGCAGGATCTACTAAAACATCCCACAATCTATTTTCTGAATTTAATTCTCTCAGTAAAAAAACTTCGATTCTAGCTCCCGTTTTTTCTTTATTACCATACATTCTTGCAGGAAAAACCTTGGTGTTGTTTAGCATCAAAACATCACCTTCATCAAAATAGTTAATTACATCTTTAAAAGTTTTGTGTTCTATAGTTTGGTCTTTTTTATTTAAAACCATTAAACGAGACTCATCTCTATGTTCTGCTGGATAAAGTGCTAATAACTCTTCTGGCAGTGTAAACTCAAAATTTGATAATTTCATATGTATATTTTGCTATAAAAGCGCAAATATACGATATGCCAATAGGCGTTGTCAAGTGTTTGCCTATTTATCTTTACACTTCATCAATTTTAATACCTATTTCCTGCATATCGTCCCAAAATTTCTGGTAAGATTTTGTAACTACCTCAGCATTATTAATTTGAATAGGTACTTTTAATGCCAAGGGTGCAAAAGCCATTGCCATTCTATGATCGTTATACGTTTTAATGGCAATATTTTCTTTTATTGTTGATGAAACTTGTAAATGCAAACTTTCATTTGTTACAGCAATAACGGCACCTAATTTAGACAGCTCATCATCTAAAGCCACTAATCGATCTGTTTCTTTAATTTTTAAGGTGTGCAAACCTGATAAATTACACGCAATACCTTCTGCAAAACAAGTTACAGCGATAGTTTGCGCAATGTCTGGTGCATTTTTTAAATCGATTTCTAAGACCTCTGTATTTGTTGGTGTTTCTTTTTTTAAGGTGATAAAATGATCGCCAAACGTAGTCGTTACTCCAAAATGTAGGTAAATTTCGGCCAGACAAGAATCTCCTTGTAAACTTTCTTTTGTATAAGCCGATAATTGAATTGTTGATCCAATTTCTGAAAGCGCTATAATGGAATAAAAGTAGCTTGCAGAAGACCAATCAGACTCTACAACAACAGTTTGTTTTTGGATTTCTTTCTTTGGATAAACCGTTATAAAATTCCCCTCAAATTTATTTTCGATACCCAATTGCGTTAACAAACTCAAGGTCATTTTTATATAAGGTATAGAAGTAATTTTACCTACCAATTCTATTTCTAATCCGTTTTCTAATTTTGATGCAATTAACAATAAAGACGAAATATATTGACTACTTACATTACCATTGATTTGAACTGTATCTTTGGTCAATTTTGTGCCTTTTAATCGTATAGGAGGATAGCCTTCTTTAGCTTCATAAGAAATAGCTGCACCCAAATCTCTCAACGCATTTACTAAAATTTCTATAGGTCTGTTTTGCATTCTTTCTGACCCTGTTAGCACAGTTTCTCTTCCTTCTTTAACTGCAAAATAAGAGGTTAAAAAACGCATTGCTGTACCTGCATGCCCAATATCTACCAATTCGTCTTTTGTAGAAAGTGCATGTTGCATGTGCACAGAATCGTCTGAATCTGATAAATTTTCAATCGTAATTTCTGGAAATAAGTTTTGTAAAATCAATAATCGATTCGACTCACTTTTAGAACCAGAAATTGTTATTTCTTGGTGTATTTTTTTATTGGCTAAAACATTTAACAATATGTCCATTCTAAAACTTGATTTTAATTCTTACTTTTAATGCTCAAACTTATAACTAACCACAATGAAAAAAATTCTTTTTCTGGCTGTTTGCATCTTTTTTTCTGCAAATGCCAAAGTTAATGCACAAAAAAAATCTACCAAAGTTTCTGATGAATATTTTAGCGCAATAAAATGGCGAAATATTGGCCCTTTTAGAGGCGGAAGAAGTGCGGCTGTAACTGGAGTTTCTGGTAAAGCTAATCTTTTTTACATGGGTGCTACAGGTGGTGGAGTCTGGAAAACTACTGACGCTGGTAATACTTGGCAAAACATTTCTGACGGATTTTTTGGAGGTTCAGTAGGTGCTGTAGCCGTTTCTGAATCTGATAATAATGTACTGTATGTTGGAATGGGCGAAAAAACTGTTCGTGGCAATGTTTCTTCTGGTGATGGAATGTGGAAATCTGTTAATGGAGGAAAAACTTGGACATCTGTTGGATTAAAAGCATCTAGACATATTCCGAGAGTTCGTATTCATCCTACAAATTCTGATATTGTTTTTGCTGGAGTTATGGGAGATTTATACAAACCTACCCAAGAAAGAGGCGTTTATAAAACCACTGATGGTGGCCAAACTTGGCGAAAAGTATTGTTTTCTAATGAAGATGCAGGAGTGGTAGATTTAATTATCGACCCAAATAATCCAAGAATTTTGTATGCCACTACATGGAATGTAAGAAGAACGCCTTATAGTTTGTCTTCTGGAGGTAATGGTTCTGCACTTTGGAAAAGTACAGACGAAGGAGAGACCTGGACAAACATATCTAAAAATAAAGGTTTACCTTCTGGAGTTTGGGGTATTGCTGGCGTTACAGTTTCGCCTGTAAACTCTGATATAGTGTACGCTTTAATCGAAAATAAAAAAGGTGGTGTTTACAAATCTATGGATGCTGGTAAAACGTGGAGTTTGATCAATGCTGAACGAAAACTGCGTCAAAGAGCATGGTATTACACGCGTTTATATGCAGATACTCAAGATGAAGATATAGTATATGTTTTGAATGTGCGTTACCATAAATCTACTGATGGAGGAAAAACCTATACCACCTATAACGCACCTCATGGAGATCATCACGATTTATGGATTGCTCCAGAAGACAACCAAAGAATGATTATTGGTGATGATGGTGGTGCACAAATTTCTTTTGACGCTGGTGAAAATTGGAGTACCTATATGAATCAACCCACCTCGCAATTTTATAGAGTTACCACAGACAATCATTTTCCGTATCGAATTTTAGCAGCACAACAAGACAATTCTACGGTTAGAATTGCACATAGAAATGATGGGCGTTTTATTACAGAATCTGATTGGGAATCTACTGCTGGTGGAGAAAGCGCACATATTGCTGTAGATCCTTTAAATAATGATATTGTGTATGGTGGAAGTTATGGTGGTTTGTTAACCAGAAGAAATCATAAAACTGGAGAAACTCGTGCTATAAATGTATGGCCAGATGATCCTATGGGACATGGAGCAGAAGATTTTAAATATCGTTTTCAATGGAATTTCCCAATCTTCTTTTCACCAAACAATAAAAAACGTTTGTATGCAGCATCTAATCATTTGCACGTAACTGAAAATGAAGGACAATCTTGGAAATTAATTAGTCCAGATTTAACAAGAAACGATCCAAAAACTTTAGGCCCTTCTGGAGGACCAATTACTAAAGACAATACTGGTGTAGAGTATTATGGAACTATTTTCGCAGCTACAGAATCGTCTTATGAACCCGGCTTAATTTATACAGGCTCTGATGATGGTTTGGTTCACATATCAAAAAATAATGGCGAAACTTGGGAGAATATTACCCCAAAAAAAATGCCAGAATGGATGATGCTTAATTGCATTGAAATAGATCCGTTTACAAAAGGTGGGGCTTATATTGTCGGTACAAAATACAAAACTGGAGATTACCAACCTTACATCTACAAAACCGAAAACTATGGAAAATCTTGGAAACAGATTACCAACGGAATTGGTAATGAAGATTTTACAAGAGCCTTAAGAGCAGATCCAAAACGGAAAGGTTTATTGTATGCGGGTACAGAAAGAGGAATGTATATTTCTTTTGATGATGGCGAAAACTGGCAATCTTTTAAACAGAATTTACCCATTGTACCTATTACAGATTTGGCAATTAAAGATGATAATTTAATAGCGGCAACTCAAGGAAGATCACTTTGGATTATTGACGATTTAACACCTTTACATCAACTAAATACATCAACCTTAAAAGAAGATGTGGTTTTGTACAAACCAAAAGATGCCTATAATTTATCTGGCGGACGAGGAAGAACCTCTAGAACTGCGGGTACAAATCATTCTGGTGGGGTAAATATGTATTATTACATTAAAAAACTGAATGAAAAAGATACCATTGCCATATCTATTTTTGATACCAATGACAACTTGATAAAAACATTTTCTACGAAACCAAATAAGGAAAAAAAAGAAGAAACATTAAAAGTAGCAGAAGGCAATAATATTTTCAATTGGAACATGATGTATGATGGAGCAGAATCTGTTAAAGGGATGATTTTATGGTGGGCTTCATTAGCTGGTCCAATGGCTTTGCCTGGCACTTATAAAGCTGAGCTAAGTGTTCATGATGTGAAGCAATCTCAGAACTTTACGATCTTAAGAAACCCAATGTCTGAGGCTACAGAAAGCGATATGAAAGCCCAGTTCGACTTTATTAATGACATCAACAAAAAAATGACAGAGATTCATAAAGCTTTAAAGAATGTACAAAACGTTAGAAGTCAAGTTGGTGTATTAAAGAAATCGATTAAAGACAAAGAAAATTATAAAGCTTTAATTGACTTTGCAGATAAACTTGTAAAAGACATGACCGTAATTGAAGAAACCTTGTACCAAACCAAATCTAAAAGCGGACAAGATCCTTTGAATTTTCCAATTCGTTTGAACAATAAACTAGCGCACTTAAATTCATTAACTAGAACAGGGAATTATGCACCAACTCAACAAGCTATCGATTTTAAAAATGAGATTACAAAAGAGATTGATGTTGAATTGGCTAAACTTTATGTGCTTTTTGATAAAAACGTAAAAGAATTAAACCAAAAAGTAAAAGAAAGTACCATTGATTTGATTCAGTTAGATTAATGATTAGCAGACATCACAACTATAAAAAGTGACTTTACAGTCGCTTTTTTTAGTTGTATTTATTCGTCCAATTTTTATTTATCGCTTTTCTAACTTTATGAAAAACTCTAAAAAATACCGCAAAACTGACAGCTTGAAATAAAATCATTCTCCAATCGAAAACAATATCTAAAAAGAAACTACCTAGATATTGACCTATTGCAAACATCCCAAAAAGTATAGGAATGTATACCAATATATACTTACCTAAAGACAGGGAGTTTATCAACTCAGTTTCTTCACTTACATTTTTATTTAACTTATTATTTATTTTTTTTAAATCCATTACTTCATGTTCTTATTGGTCATATACATTCCGTAAACACAGCTTAAAAATACTTTATACGACCAAAACTGAATCCATTTACCATTGGTGAAATTTGTTTCGGCAACTTTTGTAAAATCGCCTGCAAAAATATCTCGCCAACTATTCATAAATAGTGATATTATGGTTACAAAAACGAAAAACGGTATGGCAATTTTAAGGGTATTTTGCCAGAATACTTTTTGCTTTATTTTGGTAAAAAAAGACATACTTTTTGAATTTAAATCTATTTACACTTTTGAATTTTAAGAGCCGTAATACGGAGAAATCATCACATACACAATAACACCTGTAACAGCTACATACAACCAAATAGGAAAGGTTTTTTTAGCAATGCTTTTATGTCCTTCAAAGTCTGTTAATTTTGCCTTCATATAGGTTAACAACACAAACGGAATTACAATTACAGATAACACAATATGTGATATTAAAATGAAATAATACACATAGCTAATTAGCCCTTCACCTCCAAATTTAGTCGAATCTGAAGTCATATGATAGGCGATATACATCAATAAAAAAACCAATGAACACGCAATAGCTGTAGTATTTAATTGTTCGTGTAATTTTCTATTTCCTTTTTTTATAGCAATTACTGCGGCTATTAACAAAATTGCAGTTAGTCCATTAATTGTTGCGTAAATTGGCGGTAAAAAAGTTAAAGGTTTTACATCGAAACCTAATTTTCTTAAATTAACACCAAACAAGGCTGCTACTGCTAAAGGAATAATAATAGATAATGCAGTAATAATTTTTTTATATTTTTTTTCTTGTGATAAACGTTGTGCTGTATTCATTTCAGTATTACTCATTTAATAATAATTTAATGTCTTCTTTTAATTCTTTTATTTGATTCTCCAATTCAAATTCATCTAAAGCTCTATATACAAATATTGGATTACCAAATTCGTCTCTTCTAGAGCGCATATAACCATCTTTGTCTACCAACGCAAAATTACCTGAATGATACATTCCTCCATGATCTTCATCATTTCCTTGGCCTGCAGGCAATTTAAATCCTTGATTAGATAATGCAAGTACCACATCATCTGGTTTGCCTGTTAATAAATGCCAATTTTTATGGGTAATTTTATTATTCTTTGCATATTCTTTCAATACGTCTGGCGTATCAATATTTGGAGTTATAGAAATTGATGCGATTCCAAACTGAGGATTACCAAAAAATTCGTCCTGTAAAATCAACATTTTTTTGTTCATTAAAGGACAAATAGTTGGGCAAGTGGTAAAGAAAAATTCTACAACATAGACTTTACCTTGGTAATCTTTATTCGTAATTGTTTTTCTTTCTTGATCAATAAATTCAAAATCTGGAACTTTATTAAATTTTACTAATCCAGAATCTTGAAAACGACTCACAACTTTAGGTACTGTATATATACCAAAGAGTAAAATGATAAACGCAATACCTATGTAAGAATATTTTTTATTCATAACCCCACTTCTTTTCGATTTGCTTTGTTTTTATTTTTCTCTTTAAAAGCTGCATAATATTCGTAATACAACACTTTTAAATCGTCTTTTAATTTACCATTTAGTTCTGCAACAGCGTTTAGATTATAACCATACAGTTTTTTGTTTGTTTTATCGTCTTTTAATCTTCCTCTTAAATTAACATCTTTATCAATTAAAAATGCTTTTGTTGATGCTAAATTAACAAGGGTCTCTTTGTAATTAAAACTCTCATAAAAAAGTTCTATTTCTTCTGAGGTACTTGCAACAAATTTCCATTTTTGCATGTCTGTAAAAGCGCCTATTTGTTCTTTTAGCTGCTGTACTTCAGCATCCTTATCTTTTGGATAAACCGCAATAATTTGAAACTTTTTATAATCTAAAAACTTCTTGTAAATTTTTTCATTTAAATTGAGTAGTCCAGATTTTATAGATGTTACATCATTCCCTAAAAAACATACGATAGAAACAAACTCTTTCAATTGCACACTTTTTGAAGAATCTATTTCAGAAACATCAATTACATTTTGTGTTAACACAGGAAGCTTTTTAAAGTTATTTTCTCCCGTAGATAAAATTAGAAAACAAATTAAAGGAAATATAAAAAGTAAAAATAATACAACTCTTTTTTTAGTGAAAAACTTCATATATCAAAAAAATTATGTTAAAACTAAAATAGTTTAGGTATAAAAATAGGTATAAAAAAAGGTGGTTAAAACCACCTTATTTTGTTATTACCATTTTACAAGTGGCGCTAGTGTGTCGTGCAAATAGCCGCCTTCTATTAAAAGTAATGTTACCAGGTAACAGATTAAGAAAATAGCGGTCCAAACTACAGCACGTCTAAACCATTTTTTTTCACCTTCCATATGCATAAATGCCCAGGTAATTCCATAAGCCTTAGCCAATGTTAGTATGATGAAAATCCAGTTTAAAGGACTTGTTCCTAAAATATTAGTTAGGTGAAGTGATGCAGGTTTTACAATACCTAATGCAACCTCTACTATTGTAATTGCCGATAAAATCCAAAATACGTTCCAGATTCTTTTCGTATGTGATTCGTGTGCTTGTGCCATTTTAATGCTTATTTTAGGTTTCCAGCTTGTGCTGGAATGACAATTTTATTTTAAACTATACAGATGTAATTATACTAAATAGAAGAATGTGAATACAAATACCCAAACTAAATCTACAAAGTGCCAATACAATCCAACTTTTTCTACCATTTCATAGTGTCCTCTTTTCTCATAAGTTCCTAAGATCACGTTAAAGAAAATAATGATATTAATTACAATACCAGAAAATACGTGAAAACCATGAAAACCTGTAATAAAGAAGAAGAAATCTGCAAAAATAGTATTACCATATTCATTTACTTTTAAATTGGCTCCATCTACTACCATTTTTCCTTTTGCCAGTTCTTCTGCACCTTTTTCTCTAGATAAAATAACTTTATGTTTTTTATCCATATCAATCTTTTCACTTCTTATTTGTATAGCAGGATTCGCTTGATAAGAAGCCATAACTTGCGCAACAGAATATTCAGGTACTGCATCACCACTTTCCCACCAAAGTCCATTTTTACGAGTATGTGTTTCTTTGGCATCCATTCTATCTCCTACAACAAAATCTGATAATGCTATTTGCTTATACAGCACCTCACCTTCATCATTTAACATTTTAGCACCATTTTCATCAAGTTTAGCTGTTGTGAACTGCAAAATTTTACCATCTGCAGTTTTTACGGCTCCATAAGACCCTTTAATAAACGTTTTCCATTCCCAAGCCTGAGAACCAACGAATATTAAACCTCCAATGATGGTAGCAAACATATACCAAGCTACTTTATTTTTTTGCATTTTATGACCAGCATCTACCGCTAAGACCATAGTTACTGAAGAAAATATTAGCACAAATGTCATAAAAGCAACATAGTACATTGGAAATTCTCCGTGAATAAAAGGTATGTGCGTAAACACCTCATCTGCAATTGGCCAAGAATCTATAAACTTAAAACGAGTTAAACCGTAAGCTGCTAAAAATCCTGAAAAAGTTAATGCATCAGAGAGGATAAAAAACCACATCATCATTTTACCATAGCTTGCGCCAAATGGTCTTACTCCTCCACCATCCCAAGTGTTCTTTCCGTCTGAAGGTATAGCAATATTTGCTTCCATAAATAATTTTAATTAAATCTTAAACGTTCGCCAAAAATAACTATTTTCTATCACTTAATAAAAGAGAAAAAGAAAAATAGATAAATCCATAATATATCCACAAAATGCCAGAAAATTGAGCCTAACTCAAAGCCGAGCATATCTTCTGGCTTGTATTTGTATTTAAAATGATTATAAATAACAACAAAAAGCACCACAACACCTGCCAACAAGTGTAAAATATGCAAAAAGGTAATACCAATTATAAAGGACGTTGATACTGTACTTTCTGGTCCTGTAAAAAACAATCCTATACTTTTTAGTTGGTTAAAACCTACATATTGTTGCCAAATAAAACCTAGACCTAATCCTAATGTTACCAGTAGCAAAATTAAGGATAACTGCCTTTTGTCTTGTTTTAACAATCGTTGTGATAAAAATAATGTAATACTACTTGCTACGATTAAAAATGTACTTATATAAAACGCTTGTGGTAAATCGAAAGAAACCCAATCATCTCGTTTCATACTAATTACGTAAGCACTGGTTAAGCCTGCAAAAAACATAACCATACTAATCATAGAAATCCACAACATTGGTTTTGCTGACTTCTTTTTCGCTACAATATACTCTTGTTCTAATGCTTGTTCATCTATCATCTTCTCTAATGTAAAAATTTATCTACTACATAAACAACTTGTACCACCGTAATATATAAAACACTAGCTAGCATTAATTTTCTAGCATCTGTGTTTTGTTCTGTTTTGTGCAATTTAATTCCGTAAAACAACATTATAGCACCTAATAAGGCCACAATTACTGCAGTTAAAGGATATATATAAAAATCTCCTGACACCTTTAAAACGGGTGCTATAGAAACCAAAATCATAACTACAGTGTAAAAAATAATTTGTTTTACAGCGCCTTTATCTTTGGTGTTCATGGGTAACATATTGTACCCTGCTTTTTTATATTCTTCGAATTGCAACCAACCAATTGCCCAAAAATGTGGAAATTGCCAAAAAAATTGAATCATAAATAAAAAGCCTGCTTCGATACCAAAATTACCAGTTGCAGCAACCCAACCTAACATAAAAGGGATTGCTCCAGGAATTGCCCCCACAAAAACAGTTAATGGCGTTACTGCTTTTAAAGGTGTATAAATACACGTATAAATAAAGATAGAAATTGCCCCAAATAATGCTGTTTTAGGGTTAATGCTATACAAAATTGCCAGGCCTAAAACCGTAAATAAAATAGCAATAGCCATTGCAAAGTTTACAGACATTCTGCCTGTTGGCAATGGTCTGTTTTGAGTACGTATCATTAATGCGTCTGTATCTTTCTCAATAATTTGATTAAAAGCATTGGATGCACCCACCATAAAAAAGCCACCTAAAGCTAATACTAAAAGTGTGCTATAATTTACAACATCGATAGCTAATAAATAACCAGCAATAGACGAAAAAACCACACTCATAGATAAACCAACTTTAGTAAGCTGTTTTAAGTCTGATATTATGGTGTTCATGGATGTTTTTGTCTCTGTAATTACTGTCGAATTCATTTAGCTACAAATCTTTGACAAAGATATTTGATAAATCTGAATTTACCATAGCTTTTACAAGGTTTTGTGCTAAGAAAATCATAAAAAAACCCACTCAAAATTTGAGTGGGAAAATTGCTATGAAAAAGAAAAAGTGTGACTTTCTAAAAAGTCACGTGCAAATATAAATAATAAATTTATATGAAATGAAAAAAAAAATATTTATTTAAAAAAATAAAGCTTCACCAAAAAAATAAATAACTTATCTATCTGATGTAAAAATTGGAAGACCTGTATATATTGGATTTAAACTACGGTAGGTTTCATCATAAATGTACACATCACCGAAAAAAATATTACCATCTACAATATTTAATTTGTTTAGAAATAAGGTATCTTTCTTATACGAATAGACTCCTTTCTCTACACAGAAAGATTTTGGATTTATCGTTTTTAACTCAAACGTATTGTCGTCATATAAGTTAATCTCTAACAATGCTTTTTCTTTAGAAGTACTTTTAAAAACCTGAATTTTGTTTTTAAACAAAGGTTTGTTATGATATTCTAAAGTATAATACAATGTCATAGAGAATATGAATGTTATGATTAACGGTGTAAAGTTAAAGAGTTCTTTCTTTATTGTTATCTTATATAAATTGTAGAAAAAAATTGACAAGAAGGCAACAACATAAAGTATTGTTAGCCCTGCCACGATTACCAAATCTATATCACCAAAACAATAATTTTCTGTATGAATAAACCTGTAAAAAGGCGGAAAACCTAATAAAATTAATAAAATATATCTTGTCTTTATTTTCACTATACTCCTTTTTCTAATTTTCTTTTGATTAACAAATCTGCTATAGTTGGATTTTNTAGGACAACTTTTAATTTGCTCAAAAACATCTCCTACCTTTACATAACCTGTTTGTAACACTTTAAAATATACNCCNCACNTTGTGGTATTCCAAAATTGTTTTACGATGTTCATATTATGAAAGCGAATACCTAATTTAAAACACGGACTTCTTTGTAGAGTAGCTTCTAAAATAGTTTCGCCAACTTTAAATGTATCGCCTACGTAAATTTCAGTCTCATCTAAATCATCAACAGTTAGGTTTTCGCCAAACATTCCAAAATTCCAATCTAAATCTAAATATAAAGGCTTCCAATACTCGTAATGTTTTTGTGCATAAGCATATACAGCTTGATCTATACCTCCATGATATTTTCTATCAGAAATTTCATCGCCTTTAACTTCTTCTAAATCTAAAAAAATAGGTTCGTTTTTCGGATATTTATAAATACCAGTAGTTACCTTTTTCTTTTTCCAAAAGATTTCTGTTTTATCGCCAATATTGGTAGAAACAATTTTCATGTTATTCTTATTGATACTAAGTCGAGTTTACGATAAACTTTTTCAAGTTTATTTCGAAAATTTAGTCAAAGCCTTTTTTGTAAATTCTGATAACACTAATTCTCCAGAAATTTTTGCTCTTTCTACTAATAGTTTGTCCCAGTGATTAGAGCCACTCCACAATACTTTTTTCATTTCTGATAATGCTTCTGGATTGTACGAAGCCAATTTATTTGCTAACAGTTCAACCTCATTATCTAACTCTTTTATGGTTTCTAAAACTTTGGCATACAAACCTTTTTCTTTTGCCCAATAGGCATTTTTCCAGCTTGTGGCATCTAAGGTCAATTCTGCAGTTGCTGCCAAACCTATTTTTCTGGTTACAGCAGGCTCTATAACAAAAGGACCAATACCAACGCTTAATTCTGATAGTTTAATAGACGCATTTTCTGTGGCTAACACATAATCGCAAGCTGCAGCCAAACCCACGCCACCACCAACAGTTTTTCCTTGAATTCTTCCAATAATCAATTTTCCACANGTTCGCATTGCGTTAATTACATTNGCAAAGCCAGAAAAGAATTGTTTTCCTTCTTCTAAACTAGAAATTGCAACTAATTCANCAAANGAAGCACCAGCACAAAAGGCTTTTTCTCCTTCAGATTTTAAAATGATGATTGAAACCGATTTTTTTGTAGAAATCGCATTCAGTTCTTTTGTCAATCTGCCTAACAATTCACTAGGAAAAGAATTACTTGCAGGATGACCAAACTCTATAGTTGCAATATTATTTTGAATATTGGTGTATAAACTTCCATTTGGTCTTGCAGTAATCATAAAATATAAGTTTTATCAAAAATAGGTTTTTATTGATAGAAAATCAATGAAATGCTACTAATATATACGTTAAAAAACTACTTGAACTTTATCTTCATAAAAAGTATATATATCGTTAAAATTAAAGTTATCGTATTTGCAATAATCATNGGCATACTTTTTAAATGNATACCATAAATCAACCATAACAAAACGCCTAATGAAAGCACAACATACATNGCAAAAGAAATAGATTTTGTTTCTTTTGATTTGTANATTTTAATAACTTGAGGTAAAAAAGATAATGTTGTTAAAATAGCCGCTAAAAAACCTAGAACTTCATATATATCCATTTTTTAGTACACTTAACCTACGATATTTACTATTTTACCTGGCACTATAATAACTTTTTTAGGAGTTCTGCCTTGCAATTGCGCTTGGGTTTTTTCGTGTTCCATCACAATTTTTTCGATTTCTTCTTTTGATAAATCTAATGGAAGCTCAAGGGTAAAACGCATTTTACCATTAAATGAAATTGGATAATTCTTTGCGCTTTCTATTAAATGTTTTGGCTCGAAAACAGGAAAAGATACTGTTGCTATACTTTCTGTATGCCCCAATTTGCTCCATAATTCTTCAGTAATATGAGGTGCATAAGGAGAAAGCAAAACTAATAACGGTTCTAATATTTCCTTTTTATTACATTTTAAAGTAGTTAATTCGTTTACAGCAATCATAAATGTAGAAACAGAAGTGTTGAAAGAGAAATTCTCGATATCTTCTTGAACTTTTTTGATGGTTTTATGCAAAGTTTTTAAGGCCTCCCCTAACCCCTCCGAAGGAGGGGAACTCTCAACAACGTGAAATGTTCCGTTTTCTCCTGTATGAAAAAGTTTCCATAATTTTTTTAAGAATGACGAAACTCCAGAAATACCAGACGTTTTCCAGGGTTTTGTTTGTTCTAAAGGCCCTAAAAACATTTCGAACAATCGTAACGCATCTGCTCCATATTCTGCAACAATATCATCTGGATTAACAACATTGTATTTGGATTTAGACATTTTTTCTACTTCTCTACCTACCTTGTAAGAATCTTCTCCTAAATCCTCTCCAAAAGAGAGGACTTTGCCACTCTCTCCTAGAAAAACAGCATTTTTATATTCTGTATTTAATGGGTGGTTTTTAAAACCTTCAATATCTAACTCATCAGAATTGTTTACTAAAGAAACATCTGCGTGCAAAGGTGTTTTGGTAATCATTACTAAATCTGCGTTTATCGGATTCAGTAATTTAGTATCTAACAAGTAATTCTTAACCACTACTTCAAATTCATCATCCGAAGAAAATAAATTTTTAGAAACGAAAATTGTTGGTATTTCATCAATAACATCAGCATTTGATTT
>P_2C_Liq_3_UnCtyDRAFT_100235_pt1 | contig 16732 bp, 16 predicted proteins | sample Pon2CUnioCityCA_3_FD_9720 | JGI IMG/M metagenome (IMG submission 9720)
GAGATGCACAATTAATAATTGCCGAAGGTTTAACGCCAGGAATTATTAGAATCAAAGCAATAGAAGCCTTTAGAGAATTGGCCAGATCTGCAAATGCAAAAGTAATAATTACTGATGGTAAAACACCGTTGATTGTTGGTAATGAAACTGAAGCAAAAGAAGCAGAGGATAAAGAAAAAAAATAAACAGTATTCAACTAATAGATAAACTCGATATGCTAACGGATATCGAGTTTTTTTGTGCGTAATAGTGTCGTTTTAGTTTATTGTATTTGAAAAATTTTAATTCAATTATGTTAAAATTTTATGCAATCGAACACCTATTTATATATTCTTTGACAATATTTTCGTAAACTTGACAAACTTTTTTAAAAATTAAAACTCAAATGAGGAAACTATTTTTATTAACGATTACCATTCTTATCTTAAATTGTAAAAAAACCATAGAAAAATCAGCAAATATTAGCACAGGAACCAAAGAGATAGAGCTCGCAGAAATTTGGGATGGTACATTTTCTCCCGAAACAATGAACGCCTTAGATTCTATGAATGGCGATTTTTATTCATTGTTAAATACAGATGATGCAGGAAACACCCCGAAATTGATGCATTTCAATCGTATCGTTTTAATAACGATGAAACTAAAATTATTTTAGGTACAAATTTTGAAAAAATATACAGACACTCTTTTAAAGGTACTTTTTATGCTTATGATATCGCTTCTAAAAAAATCTCATTAATCGGTAACGATATTCAAGAGCCCATTTTTTCTCCTGATAACAAAAAAGTGGCGTTTGCTAAAAACAACGACTTATTTATTAAAGATTTCTCAAAAAACAAGGTTACTCAAGTAACCAAAGACGGCAAGAAAAACCACATTATAAACGGAATTACAGATTGGGTTTATGAAGAAGAATTTGCCTTTGTAAGAGCATTCGAGTGGAGTAACAACGGTGAATACCTTGCTTTTTTACGTTTTGATGAAGGTAATGTTCCTACTTTTTCTATGGATATCGTTGGTAAAGATTTGTATCCAAATCAACAAGTTTTTAAATACCCAAAAGCTGGCGAAAAAAATGCAGATGTTACTTTACACATGTATGCAGTGACTTCTAAAAACACTAAAAAAATTGCTTTAGGAGATTACGAATATATCCCAAGGATTCAATGGTCAAAAAACGATGCTATTTTAGTAGCTACCACCTTAAATCGTCACCAAAATAATTTAAAACTACACAAAATAAATGCGTTAAATGGTTCATCAACAGTTTTACTAAATGAAACCGATAAAGCGTATATTGATATTACTGATAACCTTACTTTTTTAGATGATAACTCTTTTATTTGGACAAGTGAAAAAGATGGTTTTAATCATATTTATCATTACGATTTCAATGGAAAACTTATCAACCAAATTACAAAAGGAGATTGGGAAGTAACTCGTTATTATGGTTTTAACCCATCAAAAAAGACCATTTATTATCAATCTGTAGAAAATGGCTCTATCAACAGAGGTGTCTATTCTATTGGCTTAAATGGGCAAAACAAAAAACTTTTGAGTAATGAAGATGGGCAAAATAGCGCGGCTTTTAGCACAAATTTAAATTACTTTATCAATACGTTTTCATCAACCGAAATTCCGCCAATTTATTCTTTATATACTGCTGAAGGCGAAATGCTAAAGGTAATTAAAGACAATGCCGAGCTAAAAGAAAATTTGGCCGCATATAAAATAAGTCCGAAAGAGTTTTCTACCATCAACATTAATGGCAACGATTTAAACATGTGGATGATAAAACCTGCTGATTTTGATGAAAATAAGCAATACCCAATGTTAATGTTCCAATATTCAGGTCCAGGATCTCAACAAGTAGGTAATCATTGGAATATAGATAAAGATTACTGGCACAATATGTTAGCGCAAAAAGGGATGATTGTTGTTTGTGTTGATGGACGTGGAACTGGCTTTAAAGGTGCAGATTTTAAAAAATCTACCTATTTAAATTTGGTAAAATATGAAACCGAAGATCAAATAGCAGCTGCAAAACAATTAGCAGAACGTTCTTATATAGATGAAGATAACATTGGTATTTGGGGTTGGTCTTTTGGTGGGCATATGAGTACAAATTCGTTATTAAAAGGGAGTGATATTTTTACCACTGCAATTGCTGTAGCTCCTGTAACTTCTTGGCGTTTTTATGATACTGTGTATACAGAACGCTTTTTAAGAACTCCACAAGAAAACCCTAGTGGTTATGATGATAATTCGCCTGTAAATTATGCAGACAAGTTACAAGGAAACTACTTACTAGTTCATGGAACTGGAGATGATAATGTACACGTACAAAATTCATACAGAATGATAAATGCTTTAATAGAAGCAAACAAACAGTTTGATATGCATATTGTACCAGACAGAACACATGGAATTAGAAAAGGAAAGAATGTTCGTTTAAATTTATTTACAAAAATGACCAATTTTGTAGAAGAACATTTAATCAAAAAATCAAATAAAACAACAGAAATAAAAGGATAAATATATGAGTACGACAGCTAAGTTACCACATCAAAAAGAACTCTTTGGGCACCCAGTAGGATTATTTGTNTTGTTCTTTACAGAAATGTGGGAAAGATTTTCATACTATGGTATGAGAGCCCTTTTGGTTCTTTATTTAACTTCAAAAACTACAGCAGAAAACCCAGGCGTTGGATGGACACAAGGAGAAGCTCTGGCACTTTACGGCTGGTATACTGCATTAGTATACATAATGTCTATTCCTGGAGGAATTTTGGCTGACAAATTTTTAGGACAAAAAAAATCAGTTATTCTTGGAGCTATTCTTTTAGTTATTGGTCATAGTATTTTGGCTTACGAAGCAATGTGGGCATTTTACACTGGTCTTGCATTTATAATACTGGGAGTAGGTTGTTTAAAACCAAATATTTCTACTATGGTTGGTGGACTTTATAGAAAAGGAGATGTTCGAAGAGACAAAGGGTTTACAATATTTTATATAGGAATTAATGTTGGTGCTTTTTTATCAGGACTTGTTGTTGGCTATGTAGGTGAAGTTCACGGATGGCATTATGGTTTTGGCTTGGCAGGTATTTTAATGGTTATTGGTTTAGTACAGTTTTTAGCTGGGCAAAAATATTTGGTTCATGTTGGTAATTATTTAGCTAAGTCTGAAAACCAAGAAGATAGAGACGAATATAACAGGCCGTTAAATAAAACTGAAAAAGATAGAATAATTGTTCTTCTGATTTCTTTTTTACTCATTATTGCATTTTTTGCAGCATTTGAACAAGCAGGAGGTTTAATGAATATTTATGCGAGTGAAAAAACAAATAGAATGCTTTTAGGTTGGGAAGTGCCAGCAACATGGTTTCAATCTTTAAACTCTTTCTTTATTATAACTTTAGGTGTTGCGATTGCTGCCTATTGGGCAAAAAGAAAATTGAAAGGAAAAGAAGCTTCTTCATTATTTAAAATGATAATAGGTTTAGGAATTACAGGGTTAGGGTTCCTTTTCATGTCTGCTGCTGCTGCTCAATATGATAGTACTGGAAGTTCTATGATGATTTGGTTGGTTTTTGCTTATTTATTTCATACCGTAGGCGAATTATGTTTGTCTCCTGTTTCACTTTCGTTTGTTACAAAATTAGCGCCAGCTAAATATGCATCAATAATGATGGGAATTTATTTTGCAACTACCGGATTAGGTAATAAATTTGCTGGTCTGCTTGGAGAATCATCTTCTCTTTTTGGAGAATTTAAAGTGTTTACAGGAATTGCAATTTTCTGTGTAGTATTTGCACTTTTAGTATTTATGTTCTTTAAAAAATTAAAGGCTTTGACTCACGGAGCAGAAGATAATGAAACTGATTACAGCACCAAAGAAGCAGAAGGTTTTGAATTGGCAGACAATTAAAAAAATTACAGAAAACCTCATAAACAAAAATTTAAGAGGTTTTCTTTTTAATAAATTTGGCATATAATTTGCACAAGCTAAAACTATGAAGAAAATTTTATTATCAATTATTTCAGTTGCTTTTTTAAGCACTTCAATAACCGCACAAAAAATAAATTGGGTTACGATGAATGAAGCGTTAGCACTTCAGCAAAAAAATCCAAAGAAAATAATCGTAGATGTGTATACCAATTGGTGTGGACCTTGTAAAATGTTAGACAAGCAGACTTTTCAAAATGAAGATGTGGCTACTTATGTAAATGAACATTTTTATGCGGTAAAGTTTAATGGAGAAGGTAATGAATCGCTTACTTACAAAGAAAACGAATTTACCAACCCAGATTACGACGCTTCTAAAGCAAAAACTAGAAATAGTTCACATCAATTTGCAGATTATTTAGGTTTAAGGGGATATCCAACCATTGCCTTTTTTGATGAACAATCTAATTTTATATATCCTTTAACCGGCTTTTATAAACCAAATGAACTTGAGTTTTATTTAAAATTATTTATGACAGACAAGCATAAAGAAATAAAAACCAAAGAAGAATTTCAAGAATATTACAATGCCTTTAAACCTGAATTTAAAGCAAAATAAATTTTAAGAATTAATATATGAAAGCTCCATTTTCTCCTGTATCGTGAAATGGAGTTTTTTCTTTTTTAGCTATTTTTTGCCATCGTTTTACATAGCTTTTATAATTAGAACCATCTGCTATAATTTGTTTTGGTGACAATGTTTTAATCAATCTTTCTAGATTAATTTTAGGCGATTGTTGCAACAGAATAATTGGTTTGTTAAGATTATCTAATTGATAAACCCCTAAACTATCTACCACTAAAATAAACTGGTTTTTAAAGTGATATACATTTTTTACATCATTTTTAGTTAGGCTTTTTACACGCTCGCCAATTTTATAAGATAGCACCGCATTTAATTTTAAAATACTTGCACTCTCTAAATCGTGATGCACAATGAGCTGTTCTCCTACTCTTTTTCCAATAACAGTATTTCTACTTTTGTGAAACACTATAAACTCTCTTTTCGTGTTTTTTTGATAATTTTCAAACACCCAAACACCTTGAATAACTACAATTCCCATCAACAAATACATTAACCTTACTGGCGATCTATGGGTTAAAAATCGGAAGCAAACAATAATAACGAAGTATGTTGCCAACAGCATTAACAGTGATAATGAAATTTCTTGCAGCAGAAATTGTTCTTGCTTAGAAATCCAACTTACAAAAGCATTCATTGCAGCAATGATGTACCCATAAATTGATGCCAAAAATTGTGGTAAAACACCTGTTAATGCTAAAATGATAATTAAAATTCCACCTAATAAAATGGCACCTAAAAACGGAATAATAACCAAATTAGCAAGCATAAACAATCCCGGAAATTGATGAAAATAAAACAAACTTAAAGGCAAAACACCAACTTGCGCTGCAATAGAAACCGAGGTTATTTCCCACATTTTTTTATCGAACCAAAACTTGGTTTTATACAAGCTATATATTCTTGGCTGTATTAAAACAATACCAAAAACTGCCAAATAACTGAGTTGAAAACCAACATCAAATAAAAACATTGGTTTAAAAACTAACAAGAAAAACATCGACGAAATTAACGAGAATAGAATTACATTTTTTCGCCTAAAAGAGAATCCGATTGCTAAAAACGTAAACATCGTAACCGCTCTTACCACTGATGCTGATAAACCCGCTATAAAAGCAAACATCCAAAGTAAAAGCACTATACAAACTATTTTGATAATTTTCCCTTTTTTAAGCCTTTCTAATGGTTGTAATAACCACGTTAAGATCCATAATATAATACCCACATGCAATCCAGAAACTGCTAAAATATGTATGGCTCCTGCTTTTGAGTAATTTGTAAGTAACTCTTTAGAAATCTCTTGTCTTTGGCCTAACAATAATGCATTAATAACAGCTAATTCATCAGCTTTAAAATGATATTTTTGAAGCGATTCTTGAACATAATTTCTAAATTTAGCAGACAAACCTTGCAAAGAAAATTGCTGAATACCTAGACTTATAAATTCGTTTGTATTGAGATATATCTGTTGATGAACGTCTTGCTTTGCCAAATAATACTGATAATTAAATTGATGTGGATTTAAGGGTTCTGGTATCGCTACAAAATCTGGTTTTGTATATAATAATTCATCAACCTTTAAAAGTCTGGAAACACTATCTTTTTCGAGATTTAGCAATACTTTACCTCGAGTATTTACACGATCAATTTGCATCACCTCGACTTCATATTTATGATGATACCTACTCGATTTCAGCACTTTACTTACTCTTAAAATGACTTCAGAATTATCCTTTAAATGAAGTGGGTAGTAATTTTTATAGTGCGTGCAATCATTAATAAACACAGAGGCAACACCGATCATAAAAAACAATAAAAATGTCGAAATAGTTCTTACAATTTTATTGTTGATGCGCATCAATAAAAGCAAAAGTAACGCAAAAATAAAGAGTAATTTCAGGAAAGAAAATTCCCAAAACTGCGTATAGAATTGCATGACAATTCCTAAAATTACACCTATAACAAAGTGCAAGGGTAAGTAGTTTATAACCTTTTTCATAGCGTCATGAAGATACTAAAAAAAGTAAAAACCAACAACGTGACTACTTAAAAAACAGCACAGTACTCATAGCAATACATTGTTTTTTAAAAAATTAAAGACTTCGTTTACTAATTTAAAATTCGCGCATTCGTGGCAAAGCGTGTAGAAATTTTATAAAATTGTAGTCGCTTTTACAAAATTCTTTTTCCAATATTTTTCGGATAGTGAAGATACAATTACTCCTTTAGAACTTGTTGAATGTATAAAAAACACTTGTCCGTTTTTAATAGCAGTTACCAAACCAACGTGGTTAATTTGATTTGAATTCCGATTAATTTTAAAGAATACCAAATCGCCTTTTGCTACTTTTGATAACCCTATTTTTCTTCCTTTTTTAGCCATATTTCTAGAGATTCTTGGCAATGGAATATTTTCTTCTCCAAAAGCAACATACACCAAACCAGAACAATCCATTCCTTTTCTAGTGGTACCTCCATACTTATATTTTACTCCTTTAAATTGTAAAGCAGTTGCAATAATTCTATCTGCCTTTGTTATGGTTTTTTTGGGGTTATAGACTGTTTTTTTTGATGAAGAACACGCACTTGCAAAAAGAGCCAGCATAAATAAGACAAGCACTTTTCTCATCAACTTAACTCTTTATATTCTCGATAATTAATTGGGCAGTTTTTTCTGAAGCCCCTTTCCCTCCTAATTTTTTCTCTAATTCAAAATACGCCAAAAACAATTTGTGACGATATGCTTCATCTAAATTTTTGGTCAGTTCTTTTTTTAGATTCGTTTTGGTAAAGTCGTTCTGAATTAATTCTGTAACCACTTCTTTATCCATAATTAAATTTACTAAAGAAATGTACTTTAAGGTTATGATTCGCTTTGCAATTTGATACGAAATAAAACTTCCTTTATAACACACAACCTGTGGCACTTTAAATAAAGCTGTTTCTAAAGTTGCTGTGCCAGAAGTAACCAAAGCCGCATTTGATACCGATAGCAAGTCATATGTCTTATTGTTTATAAAACTGACTTCTCTTTCACCTATAATTTGTTGATAAAATGCATATTCTTGACTTGGTGCACCTGCAATAACGAATTTATAATCTGGAAAATCATCAACCAAAGACAGCATTACCGATAGCATTTTTGTAATTTCTTGCTTTCTACTTCCCGGCAATAAGGCAATAATCGGTTTATCGCCTAAGTTATGCTCAGCTCTAAAACGTTGTTCGCTTACTTGCTTTCTATCTGCAATTGCATCAATTAACGGATGACCAACAAAAGTAACCTCATAATCGAATTTTTTATAAAAAGCTTTTTCAAAAGGTAAAATAACATACATTTTATCTATATCTCTTTTAATACCTTTTACCCTAGTTGCCCTACTTGCCCACACTTGGGGAGAAATATAATAATTGGTTTTAAAACCTTGTTGTTTAGCCCATTTTGCAACACGTAAATTAAAGCCAGAATTGTCGATAAAAATAATAACATCGGGTTGAAACAATTCAATATCACTTTTACAAAATTTGATAAAAACGAGCACTTTATTAAGGTTTCGAAGCACTTCAAAAAACCCCATAAAAGCTCGGTCTTTATAATGACTTACTAAAGTACCACCAACAGCTTTCATTAAGTCTCCACCCCAAAATTTAATCTCGGCATTTGCATCTTCTTTGTATAATGCTTTCATTAAATTAGCGCCATGTAAATCTCCAGAAGCTTCACCTGCAATAATGTAATATTTCATCAAATAAACTTTAAAATTAAGGTGGTTAAGGCAATAAAAATGGTTGTCATTAACACACCTTTTGCTCTATTATCTTGTTTCTTTTTGATATAAATAAAGAACACAAATAAGTTTGGTATTGCAGCTATTGACAAAATTTTTCCATACAAATTGCCATCTTCTATCAATTGTAAGGTTTCATTAAAACTAAATTTAGAAAAATATTCGATGTACAAAAAACAGCCTGCTGCAGTTGCAAAAAGTGAAACGAAAATGCCTATTAAAATGTCTTTTTTTACAGTTCCCAAGAGTTTAATTTTTGAATCATATGATGTGCCGTCAAATCAAATTGAACAGGTACAATAGAAACATACCCATTTTCTAAAGCATACACATCTGTATCTTGTCCTTTATCTTTGTTTACAAACTCGCCAGAAAGCCAATAATATTCTTTACCAAAAGGGCTTTTACGTTTGTCGAAATCTTCTTTCCAAACGCCCATTGCCTGTCTGCAAATTTTAGTACCTTTTATTTCATCTTTTTTTAAACTTGGTATATTTACATTTAACACAATTCCTTCTGGTAAACCATTAAGTAAAGTATTTAAGGTAATATTTTTTACAAAATCTTCGCAAGGTTTAAAATCTGCATGCCATTTAAAATCTAATAGCGAAAAACCAATTGCAGGAATACCTTCTATACCAGCCTCAATAGCTGCGCTCATTGTACCCGAATAAATTACATTTATAGATGAATTCGACCCGTGATTAATACCAGAAACACACAAATCTGGTTTTTTATTTAAGATTTCACTAATCGCCATTTTTACACAATCTGCAGGAGTTCCAGAACAAGTGTATTCTAATTGAGGCCCATCATCTATAGTTATTGGATTACAAGTCAATACATTGTCTACAGTAATGGCATGTCCCATTCCACTTTGTGGACTATCTGGAGCCACCACAACCACTTCGCCAATTTTATTCATTATTTTAATAAGCGCTCTAATTCCTGGGGCTGTTATGCCATCATCATTCGTTATTAAAATTAAAGGTCTTTCTTGCATACTTTATGGTTTTAAGCTTCAAGATCTAATATATAATCTTGAATTTTAAACATTGATTTTTGAATTGTATAAGCAAATGTAATTTATTTTAGCCGATTTTCTTTTTAACATTTTGTAAAGAATAAAAAACTCGAATTTTAAGTAATATTGTAAGAGCATAAAATAAGTAATTTTTACTAAAATTATAAATTTAAGGCTGATAACAATCATAAAACTCTAGTTTAAAAATACAGAACTCATAAAAAAGAGTAATCTTTTAAAAAATTTGGCACTATTTTAGTAGATTAGCAACAAAGATTAGTAATTACAAATAAAAAATAACGACAGTAGACAATATGAAGACGAAATTTAAATTAAGGACTACTTTTTTAGCAATTGTTTTATTAGTTAATAGTTTTACAACACTAGCTTCACCAAAAAATACTTCAACTAATTCTGATCCTGAAAAGGATAAGGTCATTATATATGTTTTAAAAAATGTTTTAAGTCGATTACATTTTGTTCAAAAAGACATTAATGATGATTTATCGGAACAAATTTTTAATTCTTTTATCGATGCTTTAGATAGTAGCAAGAGATACTTTACTGAGCAAGATATCAAAGAATTTTCGCAATACAAATATCAAATCGACAACCAACTACTAGAAGACGATTTGACGTTTTATAATTTAGTATACGGCCGTTTTTTAGAAAAAGTTAAAAATGCGAAATCGTATTATGGAGATTTGTTAGCACAACCTTTCGATTATAAAAAAAATGAAACCATAGATTTAGATTATAAAAAAGTGCCTTTTGCAAAATCTGACAATGAATTAATGGATTATTGGAGAAAACAATTAAAACTACAAACCTTAAGCAGAATTGAAGAACAAACCGAACTGCAAAAATCGAAACTTGAAAAAGACAAAAATTATAAAGTAAAATCTTTTACAACTTTAGAAAAAGAAGCAAGAGCAGAAGTGCTTAAAAATATGCAAGAATTATACCTTAGAATTGAAGAATTAGAGCATAATGATTGGTTTTCTACCTTCTTAAATTCTGTGGTAAGTGCTTTTGACCCTCATACAACCTATATGGATCCAGATATTAAAGAACGTTTTGATCAAAGCATTTCTGGAAAATTAGAAGGTATTGGAGCACGTTTACAAAAAAAGGGCGCTTATACCCATATTTTTGAACTGGTGGCTGGTGGCCCAGCTTGGAAACAAGGCGAATTAGAACCTGGTGATATTATTTTAGAAGTTGCTCAAGGAGACGAAGAACCTCTTAATATTGTAAGTATGCGTCTCGATGATGCTATTAAATTTATTAAAGGTAAAAAAGGAACAGAAGTGCGATTAACTGTTAAGAAAAAATTAGATGGTTCTACAAAAATCATTTCTATTATTAGAGACGTTGTGCAGTTAGACGAAACCTTTGTAAAATCTAGTATCGTAGAAAAAGAAGGCAAAAAATATGCAATTATAAATTTACCAAGTTTTTATATTGATTTTTCTGACAACAATTACCGAGATTCTGCAAAAGATATGGAAAAAGAAATTGAAAGATTAAAAGCAGAAGGTGTTACTGGTTTAATTATCGATTTAAGAAATAATGGCGGTGGTTCTTTAAAAACTGCCATAGAAATCTCTGGCTTATTTATAGATGAAGGCCCAGTTGTACAAGTGAAATATAGAGGAGAAAATCCAATTGTTAAAAAAGATATTGATCCTAAAATACAATGGGATAAATCTGTGGTTGTTTTGGTAAATGAATTTTCTGCTTCGGCATCAGAAATATTTGCAGCAGCTATGCAAGATTACAAAAGAGGGGTAATTTTAGGTGGTAATCAAACCTATGGCAAAGGTACTGTACAAAACGTTATGCCAATCAATCAGTTTTATCCAAAATACAAAAACGACTTGGGATATATAAAAATGACCATTCAAAAATTTTACAGAGTTAATGGAGGTTCTACACAAAAAGAAGGGGTGTATTCTGATATTGCAATGCCTAGTAGATTGAGTTATATGGAGTATGGAGAACGCGATTTAGAAGGTGCTCTAGAATGGGATAAAGTACCGCAAGCAAAATATACACAAGCAAATTCGTACACTAATTTTAACGATGTTGTATACAACAGTAAGCAAAGAATTGCCAATAGCGAAAACTTTAAATTGGTAAATGAATATGCAAAATGGTTAAAGAAAAATCAAGAAGAAACTTCGTATTCTTTAAATTATAAAAAGTTTTTTAAAGAAAATGAAGCCAAAGAAAAAGAAGCAGATAAGTTTAAATCTGTTTTTGATTATACCTCTAATTTAACATTTACATCACCTAAATATGAGCAATCGTTATTTGAAGAAAATGCAGATTTAAAGGATAAAAGATTGGCTTGGCATAAAAACTTATCGAAAGATATGTACGTTTCTGAAGCTTTAAATGTTTTAAGTGAATTAAAACTAAAAGAAAAAACAGAGATGATAAAGAATTAAAAATTAAAATTACACCTATTTTAAGCCTGATGTGTTGTAAACATATCAGGTTTTTATTTTTGAATTATGGAATACAAAGTAACATTCGCAACAAAATGGTCTGATTTTGACCCAAACAGACATATGCGTCATACAGCGTATAACGAATATGCAGCAGAAGTAAGAGTTCGTTATTTTGCAACACAAAATTTCTCTATTGCAGCGTTTACAAAACACAACATTGGCCCAATTTTGTTTGAAGAATATACTTCTTTTAGAAAAGAAATTCATTTAGGAGAAAACATTAGCGTAAATATAAAACTCTCTGGCGTTTCTAAACACACCGAACGTTGGAAGCTTACACACGAGGTTTTTAATGAAGCCGGACAACTTTCTGCTATCATAAAAGTTTATGGTGCTTGGATCGATTTAACAAAACGTAAATTAACAACACCGCCAAAAGAAGGGCAACACTTGTTTTTAAATGCCGATAAAACTGATGATTTTGAAGAAATCTCTTTAAAAAAATAAATAATGAAAAGACGAATTATATCTGTAATTCTATTCCTTATAATTTTATCATTATATGTATATCAAAATAAAAAAGAAAACGAAACTTCTCATTCTTCAATTCTAAATAAGGATCTAAAAACTACTGACTTTAGTTATTTACCAACATCAACAACTGGAGCAGTTATACAACATAGAGGCTACAGCTTATCTTATTCAGAAAGACATGAGCAAGCAGAATGGGTAGCCTATTCTTTAGATAAAAGTGATATTGTTTCTGTAGACAGAAAACGACCTTTTTTTATTGAAGATCCAAAGGTTAAAACGACTTCTGCAAGTTGGCGGAATTATAAAAAATCGGGTTACGATAGAGGTCATTTATGCCCTGCAGGCGATAGAAAAAAAACAGAAGAAAGTTATAACGAAACCTTTTACACCTCTAATATTTCGCCTCAAAAACACGATTTTAATGCTGGAATTTGGAACAATCTAGAACAAAAAACACGTTACTGGGCAAAGAAGTATGATCATTTATATGTGGTTACTGATGGCATTTTAGAAAATAATTTAAAAACTATTGGTTCAGAAAACGTAACAGTTCCAAAGGCATTTTATAAAATACTTTTAGATTACACAGCACCAGAAATAAAGGCAATTGCTTTTTTGTTACCTCATCAAGAAAGTAAAAAACCATTGTATGATTTTGTGGTTTCAATTGATGAATTAGAGGAAAAACAGGTATTGATTTTTTTTCCAATTTACCAGACGAACTAGAAAATTCTTTAGAAAAATCAAGTGATTATAAACAATGGAGCTTTAGATAAATCACATCTCCATATCGATTACAATTTTACCTTTTACTTTTCTTTGCATCATAGCCTCTAACGCTTTTGGAGCATTTTTTAAGGAATATGTTTTATCTATATGTGGTTTTAAATCGCCTTTGGCAAACCACGTTAATAATTGCTTGATATTTTCTAAACTTTCTTTGGGTTCCTTTTGTGCAAAAGCTCCCCAAAAAACACCAACAATACTTGCCTCTTTTAATAATGTTAAATTAATCGGAATTTTAGGTATTTCTCCATTTGCAAAACCAATCACCAAATGTCTTCCTTTCCAAGCAATCGCTCTTAAAGCGAGTTCAGAAAAATGACCACCAACAGGATCGTAAATAACATCTACACCTTTTCCATTGGTGATTTCTTTTACTTTATCTTTTACACTTTCTTCCGTATAATTAATCACTTCATCAGCACCAAATTGTTTACACAATTCTAATTTTTCTTTTGTTGATGCTGCAGCAATTACTTTAGCTCCCATTAATTTAGCCAATTCTAAAGCCGTTAAGCCTACACCTCCAGAAGCTCCTAAAATTAATATCGTTTCACCTTTTTGTAAATTGGCTCTATCTTTTAATGCGTGATAAGAAGTGCCATAAGCCAATAAAAAAGCAGATGCATTTACCATAGACATTCCTTTGGGTTTAGGAAAACAATCTTTCGCTTTTACAATGGCTTTTTCTGCAAAACCACCAAAAGGAATAAAACCAACAACCTCATCACCTACTTTTAAATGTTTTACGTTTTCACCTACTTTTTCTACAATTCCAGCAACATCACTTCCGGGTGAAAATGGAAATTCGGGTCTGAATTGATATTTTCCTTGGATAATTAACGTATCAGGAAAATTAACACTACAGGCTTTAACCGAAATTAAAACTTCACCTTGTTTTGGTGTTGGTGTTTCAATTACTTGATAATTTAAAGTTTTTGGAGTTCCGAATTTATTGCAGACAATTGCTTTCATATAATATTATTTTTCACAAGATAAGTCATTTATTAAAAACATAGATGCTTCTATGTTTTACTTAGCTATTCGTACTTTACATTTAAAATAGGGAAAACTGTTTTAGATAATGCTTATCCACTATTTAATTACGAATTTTCTTTCAATATCGTTAATCTTAATGATATACAATCCTTTTGAAAACTTACTCAAATCTGTTTCTAACTTGTAAGATTATATGCTTTTACTTTTAATGAGCTTTCCCGTTAAAGTATATCGTTCAATTTTCTTTTGATTATTAAAATCATCTTCATTGCCATGATCTTTTAAAACTCGTATTCCATCAAGAGCATATAAGATCTCATTTGTAAACGTTGTACCTTCTTTCTATACCAAATACTATCGCTTTTCCCTTAGCGAGTCCTCGTATTCCTTCTCCAATAGTTATTACAAACTCATTATAAGCAGTATTAAAAAATGCAACATATTGGGCATTTGTAACTTCTGCTTCACTTAACGAATACGAAGATAGTTTTACTTGATGCTCAGGAGCTGTTGATTTTTGATCTGGAGAACCATTTAGACTATTACGCCCCATTGTAAAAGTTCCTCCATCAATGTCTTTCATTATGATTCCATTTGGCAATGACTGGGCATTTATAGAGGACATCGAAATAAATAGCAATACGAATAAAACTGCAAAAATACTGAGTAATTTTGTCTTCATTCATTATTTATTAAGATTAACCCTACAAAATCATTGATTTAAAATTTAATAAAAATTCGTTGAGGATGATGTTCTAAAAACAAGAAAAAAATGTAGAACTAAGATAATAGCCTATTTTTTTGTATTAGCGTTTATATGTTTTTTAAATTTAGGTATTTTGCTTATATGGTGATCTTAAATTCTATTTTACATTTGTAGTATTCAAAGATAGTTGTCCCCCAACAATATATTAATTAAAAAAGCTAAGCATTTTGTGTTTAGCTTTTTCTTTTCTAGATTGTTTTGCTTTATAAAACTTAGAACAATATTCTTGTATTTAGGGATTTTGCTTATTATTAATTGTTAAAAAATATCGTAAATTTGAGTAACAAAGAGAATATAATCCCCCAGAAATAAAACGTAATTCGTAAATTAAATCCCCTAAGTTATAAGCTAAGTTTTCCCCCAAAAAACTTAGCTTATATTTTATCTTCCTATTTTAAATATTAAAAAGTAACGTTGGTTTGTAAAGTTTAAGAAATTTGGATGTAATAGCTGTTCATATAAAATAAAACATCTTAAAACAATCAATTTTATCCTTAGAAAAACAGCTATGTTTAATGAAGTAGTTTGCTAATTGAAATTGTCGATATCGTTAATTAATGCGTCAAAATCATGTGATTTGTCATAAAAAGCATAAGCCCCATATTTTAGACACATTTTTTTTAACTCTACATTAATTGAAAAAATGAAAACCTTAACATGTCTTTCTTTTTCTTTTAGCCATTTTAATAGTTCTATTCCGTTTCCATCGGGTAAATTTAAATCTAAGACAATTAAATCATACGTATGAAGCATTAACTCGGTTTTTGCTTTTTCTAAATTATTTGACAGAAAAACTTTTTCGATATTGATTAATTGTTTTGTGCTGCTAAGTAGTTTTGCTCCAATAATAACATCATCTTCAATAAGTAATAAATTATTTTTTTTTAATATCATTGCATAGCATAATTTCTATCAAATATAAAAAATATTGTTACTTAAATATCTAAGCAAATTTCTTAAAATAACTATATTTCTATTCTAAAACATCTAATATTAGAAGAACTGAATTTTAAAAATACTTTTAAAGCTAAAAGAATAATAGATTAGGGTTTGTAATTTTTATTAAAGAGAAGTTATACCTTCTCTAATAGCATATTTTGTTAACTCAGATATGGTGTGCAAATCTAATTTTTTCATGACATTATTTCTATGAACATCTACCGTTTTTGAACTTAGAAATAATACGTCGCCAATTTCTTTAGAAGACTTTCCTTCCGCTAGTAATTGTAAAACTTCGGTTTCTCGAGAGCTAAGTTTCCTTTTATCTGATGCATCTTTTAAAAATTTCTTCAAATTGGAGTCAATATTTTTAGAGAGGTATTTTCGATCTTCCATTACAGCTGTAATTGCATCAACTAACTCACTAGAATCGCCATCTTTTAACAAATAGCCATAGCCCCCAGCCTCAAACATATTTTGTATAAATTTTTTGTTAGCGTGCATAGAAAACGCAATAATTTTAACATTGGGGTGTTCTTTAATAATTTGTCTTGAAGCTTCTATACCATTTAGCCCTTCCATAGATATGTCTGTAATTACAACATCTGGCTTTAATTCGTTACATAATTTTATAGCATCTCTGCCATTTGAAGCCTCTCCAATAATTCTAAAATTTGCTTTTTGCTGTATGATATTTTTTATTCCATCACGCAGTATTTGATGATCGTCTACTAAAACAATATTTATTTTTTGAGTTAAGTAGATAAATGCTTATCTTTAAAGTCCACAAATACTGTAAATTATGAACATATTTAAAGGTCAAAATCTTCTAGAGTTTACTGATCGTTTTA
>P_2C_Liq_3_UnCtyDRAFT_100238_pt1 | contig 16594 bp, 11 predicted proteins | sample Pon2CUnioCityCA_3_FD_9720 | JGI IMG/M metagenome (IMG submission 9720)
GTACAAGATTTAGGTTTTCCTGGATGGATGTGGGGGGTTATTTTCTTTGCTCCACGTGCCTTTGATGCCATTTTAGATCCTATCATGGGTTTTATCTCTGACAATACACGTTCGCGCTGGGGTCGTCGAAGAAAGTATGTTTTCGTTGGCGCGTTATTAATGGGTATTTCCTTCATCTTATTGTGGCAAGTCTACCGTGAAAATACACTGAGCTACAACTTTACATATTTCATGCTTTGGTCGTTCGTGTTCTATTTAGGTCTTACCATTTTCGGAGTACCGTACGTCAGTATGGGCTATGAGATGAGTAATGATTTTCACGAGCGCACGACAGTGATGGCAATCTCGCAATGGATTGGTCAATGGGCTTGGGTCATTGCACCGTGGTTTTGGGTCATTATGTACGATCCGGATTGGTTCCCATCTGGAGATGTTGCGACTCGGACCCTGGCAGTCTGGGTAGGCGTTGTATTTACGATCTGTGCGATGGTACCTGCGATTTTCATTAAAGGAGAATCCACCTTAGACCGGACCGATTATGAATCCCTGAGCCTTGGAAATATCCTTCGCAGTCTAGGAAGCATTCGCAGAAGTTTCGTTGAGGCATTTGCACTGCCTTCCTTCCGTAAGTTGTGTATTACTACGTTCTTAATCTTTAACGGTTTCAATACCATAGCGAGTTTTACCTTTTTCATCATAAAGAGTCATTTGTTTAACGACGATGCCTCAGCCGTGGGAGTTTGGCCTACACTCTTTGGTAGTGTTGGTGCACTTGTGACGACGTTCTTAGTCATTCCCATTGTAGCTAGAATGTCAAAAACATTAGGTAAAAAGCGTGCTTTCATCATCTCTCAGAGTATCTCCATCATTGGATACATTATGCTTTGGTTCTTGATGGTTCCAGGGAAACCGTACCTGTTTTTATTCGCACTGCCGTTCCACTCTTTCGGTATCGGTGGTTTGTTTACCATCATGATGTCTATGACGTCAGATGTTTTGGACATTGACGAATTGAAAACCGGAAAGCGTCGTGAAGGTGTGTTCGGTGCCATCTACTGGTGGATGGTGAAGCTTGGCTTTGCTTTTGCCGGAGCATTAAGTGGATTGATTCTCACGCTGGTGAATTACCAAAGTGGTGCAGTGGCGCAACCGGAAGGCGCTGTAGACCAATTAAGAATGGTCTTCTCTGGACTACCTATACTCTGTACGCTGATCGCTATTGCCGTGATGTGGAATTACGGTGTTGATGAAAAATATGCGCGTGAGGTCCGCGCGAAATTGGACCAACGAAACCAATAAATCGATTAATTTTTAAGGACGAAATCATGTCGTTTAGAAAGGAAAAATTCATGTCATTGGCCGGTATTACGGCTGTTGAGCATCCTTTAGAGGAGCTAAAAAGTATTAGTCGAGAGTTGCTAGATGCTGGAATTCATGGCATCTGCTTTAGCGCCTATGACGAAGGCCAGCAGCCCGGTGACCAGCTCACGGAAGCTCAGGTTCGAAGAAAATTGAGCATTCTTAAGCCGCACATCTCGTGGGTACGCACCTTTTCCTGTACCGAGGGTAATGAGTTCATCGCTCAGATTGCACATGAAATGGGTATCAAAACTCTAGTCGGTGCATGGTTAGGGGACGATTTAGAGAAAAACGAAGCGGAGATTGCAGGCCTTATCGCTTTGTGTAAGGAAGGTGTAGTCGATGTCGCTGCCGTGGGTAACGAAGTGTTGTACCGTGAAGACCTTGAAGCGCCGGAATTGGTAAAATATATTAAGCGTGTAAAGGCTGAGGTTTCTGGTGTGCCCGTGGGTTATGTAGATGCCTATTATGAATTTACAGATCACCCAGAAGTCAGTGATGTCTGTGATGTTATTCTGGCGAATTGTTACCCGTATTGGGAAGGCTGTGCTTTAGACTATTCGTTAATGTACATGAAACAGATGTACATGGAGGCAAAGATTGCCGGTAAGGGCAAGCCTGTATTAATCACAGAAACCGGTTGGCCGAGCAGTGGTCAAAGTATTGGTGGTGCGCAGGCCTCTTTTGAAAATAGCTTGAAGTATTTCATCAGTGCTCAGCGCTGGTCTGCTGCTGAAGACATTCCGATGTTCTATTTCTCTTCGTTCGATGAAAGTTGGAAGATTGAGAAGGAAGGCGATGTAGGTGCCTCTTGGGGCCTTTGGGACAAAGATGAGCACCTGAAGTTTTAACTCTACCAAACGTACTTAGAACTGCACGATTTAGTTGCATCTTTGCAGGATGGAACACAAAAGCGGTTTTGTTAATATCATTGGGAATCCCAACGTTGGGAAAAGCACCCTCATGAACGCTATGGTCGGTGAGCGACTGAGCATCATCACACCTAAGGCACAAACGACGCGTCACCGCATCTTTGGGATCCTAAACGAGCCGGAATATCAGATTGTATTTTCAGATACTCCGGGTGTTATTCAACCGGCGTACAAAATGCAAGAGCACATGATGAAATTCGTGTCAGATGCTTTTGAAGACGCCGATGTTTTCTTGTATTTGGTGGAACCGGGTGATCGTGCGTTGAAAGATGAGGGCTTTTTTCAAAAATTGGCCACCACCGCAGTCCCTGTGCTGTTGATTGTCAATAAGATTGATACCACCACACAGGAAGCGCTAGAGGAGGAAGTTGGGTACTGGCAGACCAGTTTACCAAATGCTGAGATTATTCCCATTAGCGCCCTCGAAGGGGCGAATACGGACTACTTATTGAGCCGACTCAAAGAATTGGTCCCAGTGAGTCCGCCGTATTTTGATAAAGACGCGCTCACGGATAAAACGGAACGCTTTTTTGTTAGTGAGATTATTAGAGAACAAATCCTTCTGAATTACAAGAAAGAAATTCCGTACAGTGTTGAGGTAGATGTTGAGGAATTCAAAGAAGAAGAGGATATTATACGCATGCGATGCATCATTTATGTTGCCCGCGATTCTCAAAAGGGTATTATAATTGGCCACAAGGGAAGTCGATTGAAGGCAGTAGGAATAGGTGCGCGTAAACAGTTGGAAGCATTTTTCGCAAAGAAGGTGCATGTGGAGACCTTTGTTAAGGTGAAAAAGAATTGGCGCGACAACGATTTACAGTTGAAGCGCTTTGGATATAAGAATTAATTATCTTTAATCCTGATTCTAAAATATTTGCTTCGCTTGTTGTTACGATTACTTCCCCTTTTTACCTTCTTTTTTTTCTCCCATTTATTGGCACAAACCCAAGATTCTTTGGTTCTTCAACCGGGTGCGTTAGACGGCAAAGATGCCATTGTTTGGAGCGTTACCCCAGATTCCACCTGGGGATGGAACCAGGAAGCGACCCTAACTGCCTGGACCTATCAGGGGGATCCGTCGTATAAGCGTTTTTATATTGAGTTTGACTATTCGAACATTCCTGCTGGGGCGATCATTGATAGCGCATTTATATTCTATAATAACAACCCTTCAGCACCATCACACGGTGGGTTGCACAGCGGTTCGAATACATTTTGGGTGCGTCGTGTTACATCCTCTTGGGATGAAGATTCCATCACTTGGAATAACGCGCCATCTTCCACCACCACTAACCAAGTGCAGGTGGGAGCTTCAAGTTCCAATACGATGGACTACAAGATAGATGTAAAGAATTTGGTCGAGGACCAGCTGCAATACGGGAATCACGGCTTCTTCATGCGTTTGGTCACTGAAGCAACATGGCGTGCCGTAGTTTGTGCTTCGAGCAATGCTGCAGATTCGACCAATCATCCGGCCATAAAAATTTACTACACCGAATGTAACCCTCCCGTTGCAGCTTATACCTACAACGCTACGGGGAATACGGTAGATTTTATTCCACTGTTCAACGCCCCAACTGGGGTGAGCCATCTATGGGATTTTGGCAACGGTAATTTCTCCATAGCGGATACCCCGACCTACACCTTTCCCTCAGGGGGTGTACATACGGTTTGTCATACGGTTACAACTTCTTGTAGCGCCGATACCGCTTGTCAACAGGTCGTGCTTTGTTCTCCACCTACAGCATCCTATACACACTCCGTAGATTCGAACCAGGTATGGACTTTTGTGCCTCAGGATACCACCGCTAGTTCCTATTGGTGGGATTTTGGTGACGGTACGTTTTCAAACAACATGATAGCCACACATTCATATTCGGTCGCAGGACTGTATCCCGTTTGCTTGTCCATCACTAATACTTGTGGCGTGGATACTATCTGTTTGATCTTTGAAGTAGCCATGGTAGGTATGGAAGAGCAGTGGAACCCAGAATTGACTGTTTACCCCAATCCGGTCAATAGCATTTTACATATTGAAAATGCAGGCGAAGATCCCTTACTATACTACGAGATATATGATATGAGAGGAGTTTTGGTCCAATTTGGTTCGAGTCCAACCACTCCTGTAAACCTCGAAAAGCTATCTTCAGGCACCTACCTTCTGAAAATAATTCAGAGGAATGGTACTTCTATAGTGCGTATTGTTAAGAGTTAACGACCTTTGCGCCAAGATTGAAATCGACTTATGAGTAACATCGTTGCCATTGTGGGACGCCCAAATGTTGGGAAAAGCACACTATTTAACCGTCTAATCCAACGCCGTGATGCTATCGTTGATAGTGTTGCCGGTGTCACGCGTGATCGCCATTACGGCAAGAGCGATTGGAATGGAAAGGAATTTTCTGTCATTGATACTGGCGGTTATATCGAAGGCTCGGAAGATATTTTCGAAGCTGAAATTCGCCGTCAGGTAGAATTGGCGCTAGAAGAATCCACTGTGGTCCTCTTTGTTTTAGATCTGCAAGCAGGATTAACGGAATTTGATAAAATCATTTCCGAACTGCTGCGCAAGACCGAAAAGCCAGTGGTATACTGTGTGAATAAAGTGGATAATAGCATGCTAGAATTAGATGCTACGGAATTCTACGGCCTAGGTATTGAGAAATACCACACNATNAGTGCAGTAAACGGGAGNGGAACGGGTGATCTACTCGATGAATTGGTTTCCTACATGGATGAAAATCCAGTAGATGACTACGATGATCTGCCTAAAATGGCTATTGTCGGACGTCCAAATGCAGGTAAGTCATCCATAGTGAATGCGTTGTTCGATGAGGAGCGCAACATCGTTACGGAAGTTGCAGGTACGACCAGAGATACAGTAAATACCCGCTTTAACAAGTTTGGTTTTGATTTCATGTTGCTGGACACTGCCGGTCTTCGCAAGAAGGGNAAGGTGCATGAAAACTTAGAATTCTATTCTAACATGCGGTCTGTACGTGCCATCGAACATGCAGATGTATGTATGATGATCGTAGATGCAACCCGTGGATTTGAAGCACAAGACCTCTCCATCGTTTCCTTAGTAGAAAAAAATAAAAAGGGTTTAGTTGTTGTAGTAAATAAGTGGGATTTAGTAGAAAAATCGACCAATACTATTCGCGATGCAGAAGCCCATATTCGCAAGAAATTAGAGCCATTCACTGATTTCCCGATCATCTTTACNAGTGCACTCACAAAGCAACGTGTCTTAAAGGCATTTGAAGAAGGGGTCAAGGTATACGAGCGTAGAAAGCAGAAGATATCCACCAGCAAGCTGAATGACACCATGCTGGATATTATTAAAGGATTTCCGCCACCAGCCGTTAAAGGGAAATATGTCAAAATTAAATTCTGTACGCAGTTGCCGACAAGGACGCCTCAGTTTGCCTTTTTTGCCAATCTACCACAATATGTGAAAGAGCCCTACAAACGCTTCTTAGAAAATAAGATGCGTAAGGAGTTTGATTTCCACGGTGCCCCAATCGAAATATTTTTCCGTCAGAAATAATTACAATTGATAGGTAATGACTGCATTGCCTTGTGCGATGACTAGAACGGGTGGACCGGTCGTGGTCAAGCGTCCGGCTTTTGCGTTCGATCCATCGAATTGTGTAATGTTCGAAACGGGCTCGTTGAGTAGGGTAACGTGAATAGTATTGTCGTCGCACATAATAATGCCCGTACCTCCAGGATAGGCTGCTACAGACATGATGTTTCTTTGATCAATGGCTAGGTTGTATGTTCTGTTTGCGCTTTGTACGGTGATAGCTTCGTTGGACCAATAAATACGGCCATAGCTTTGTTGTTCTAAGCCTATTAAATCGTTGAGATCGTGCTCTAAAATCTCGACTGTTCCATCCCACCGTTGTTCTTGAAGCTCGCCTTCTTCGCCTACGCGAATAATACTAGGTAAAGTGCCTGGAGAAAATACCCAGGGCTTTGTTGTTGCGGGAAGTGCATTGGTTTTAATTCTGCTTTCTCCACGTCTGTTTAAAATGAACGCCTGTTCTAGCGTTGATGTAATGATGTAATCTTTCCCGTCGCGTTGGTATAAAAATGGACGTTGCGTGAGGGGTCCATTGGACGCGTCGGTTTTCCAGCCCTCCACCCGTTTACCATCACTAGTAAAGTTGTACAACCGATCACCACAAGGGACAAGGAACCTGTAGTTTCTATTCTTATCGTAATCCACTACCGTAAGGCCTAAAGTCGTCGTCGAAGGGAGTTCGATGGGGAAGGCTTCCACATTTCTTCCCAATAGATCAATGCAATGGAGTTGGTTGGAAGTGGTAAAGACCAATTGGTATTTATCATTTTTGAATAAATCTACTTGCTGGATTGGACCCACAACCGCCTCACCTAATTTCTTCGACCACTGTACTTCACCGGCTTCGTTCAGCCAATACAGTGTATTAGTCTCGTCTTGTACGACCACATTATTCACTCCGGATCGATGATTTTTAACGAGAAATGGCCCGGAAATGACAGGAGCTTCTAATGATGTAGACCACAGATAGGAGCTGCTTACGGCCTGCTCTTTTTGACTTTGAATCGAGAGTGAACCGAACGCGAGAGCCTCTTTTACTTCTACAGAACCCACTAACAGAGCATTATTAAAGTTTCCTGGCCATTGTTCGCTAGGGCAAAATGCGGTTTCTGTGAATCCTTTTAAACTAGTGGCGAAAGTAAGGTGGTCCGCTTTGTTTAGCGCTTCAGAGAGCGGATCAAAAGCTTCCATAGCATCCCAAGTTTTACCTAAGCCAATCTCACTCATATAGACCTCAAGGATTTTTGCATTTGGTGCAATAGCTAAGACCTCATCATTGATGGTCCATGACGGGGTTCCTAGATCAGAAAAGAACCAGCCGTAGAGGGCGCTGAATAAAAATTTATGCTGCTCTTTTAATGTGCCACTCGTGCGTGCGTCCACAGTAGCGGTAGTTGAAGACAGTTCTGTGAGTAGCGCGCCTACTTCCTTTGAACCACCTGTTTTAAGTGGTAATAAGCAAATGGTAGCATCGCCATAGCCAACTCTAATAAAGTCACCGGTTAAATTTGTCGTGCTGAAAAGGATGGGGTCCACATTTGCTTCAGTTGTGATGCGTTGTGCGGGTTTAAGTCTCTGTTTTTGAGCTCTATAGCTGTTAAATGAGCGCAGCCAGACATCCATTCTATCCGTTTTCATACCCAGCGCATAAGTGGATGAGGAAGCGACAAAAGCACTAAGTGTCGCGGATCTCACACTTCCGGTAAATGTGTTGAGGAAGACTTGGGCACTATCTGGACAGAGCGAAACAGAAGTTCCGATGAGTTTATTCTTTCGTAAAGCAAGATCAATCTCACTCCAGGCCGCAATGTGGGTCATCCAACTCCAATCCTGTTTAAAGAACTGGCTCCCGAGGGCTTCTATTTCTTTGTGCTGAATGAACAGATTCATGACATCTGCTTTTGATGCACTGTTCCATAGCGAAGTGAATTGGGCATCTTTCGCTAGACTGAATCCATTGGCACGCTGGTTTAACAAGTCTTGTAGAAGTGCCGATTTTTTGCTGATGGTCCACGTAGAACCGACTTTGAACCCATACAAGCTGTCAATGGAATAAATGGTCTCATTTTCGGTCATTGAGCCGCCCTGGCCCAGCGTATCTTTAAAGGTCCAGATCCAATCAAATTTATCCGCACCGGAGGCAACCAAAGCACCGGTCCAAGGTCCATTGCTGTATTTATTTAGCGCAGCGACATCAATAGCTTGCACGTAGGGTAGGGCAATAGAATCAGAAAAGGCAGTGAATTTTTCAGCGTCATTAACACGTACAATAAGCGGCGCATCCACGGGCAACATTGCAGGAGCGGAAACGGGCGCGGCATCCTTACCACATTGCGTGAAGGCGATTGCTACAAGAAGTAAAGCACTGAATTTGACCAATTTCATTTGCGGCGAATTTATACCTAAAGCTACGCTGCCGTTGGCACTACTTTAGAGTGTAAATCCTACAGTTTTTCACAAATCGAAGAGGTTCAATTGGCTCGGTAGAAGTTGGAAGCTTTTGCGGTGGTGTTCCGTGGCTCCGTGGCTCTTAATACCTTCTCGATGTGCTTTCGTTGGGTAGCCGGCGTTGCGCTCCCAGCCGTAGTGCGGATGGGCAAGTGCCAGTTCGCGCATAACATCGTCGCGGTAGGTTTTTGCAAGGACCGAAGCGGCTGCAATATTCTGGTAGGTAGCGTCTCCTTTGACTTGGCAGTGGTGAGGGATGTTTTGATAAGGATGAAATCGGTTCCCATCGACGGCGATAAAGTGGGGTTGGGGGTCCAATTGTGCAATGCTCCTATGCATCGCTTCAATACTTGCGTTCAAGATGTTCATCGAATCTATCTCCTCCGGACTAACGTGGGCAACTGCCCAGGCAACCGCTTCCTTTTCTATGATGGGTCGAAGCAGGTTGCGTTGTTTTTCGGTCAACTGTTTAGAGTCGTTGAGCAGGTCATTTTTAAAATCGGGAGGTAAGATTACTGCAGCAGCCGTTACTGGCCCAGCAAGACAGCCACGACCCGCTTCATCCGTTCCGGCTTCAATGATGGCTTTAAGTGAATGCTGACGTTTCATTCGTGCAATGCTTCGATGAATGCAGCGGCACTCTGTTCCCAATTAAAAAAGTCACCTCGCTGCAGCGCTCGCTCGCGCCAGATCGAATTTTCTATAATGATTTGTTGCAACGCGGCGCTCCACGCCTCCACATCATAAGTAGAAACGAGCAATCCTGCAGTACCCACCACTTCAGTCAACGCACTGTTTTTTGAAGCGATGACAGCCGTTCCACACTGCATGGCTTCGACTAATGGAATGCCAAACCCTTCCATGGCACTGGGCATGCAATAGGCAGTGGATCCACCGTAAAGCGCTTCAAGCGCCGGTCCTGAAAGTCTGCCCAACCAATCGATCCGGTCTGCATGTTTCAAAGAATTCCGAACGGCCTCGAAGGCAGGGTCTTTAAAGTGTGCGGCACCTGCAATTTTTAAGCGGTGAGTGGCAGTGGGGTGTTTCGCGACCCAATGATCGAATGCCAGCAAAAGTGTGCGAAGATTTTTTCTAGGAGTAAGTGCGCCTACTGCACAGAAATAGGGAACTTCGGTTTCCATTTGGCCCGGTTTCATTTGCTGTTGTGGCGCATTATACGTCAGTGCAATTTTTTCGGGAGGTATACCATAGGTGTTCGCGATGTCCTCAGCGCTCCATTGGCTAACGGTAAAGATTTGTTGTGCTTGAGCAGCACCCTTTCGAATCTGTTTTCGGTAATAGGTGGCTACATTTTTTGGAACCCATTCTGGGTGGTGTTCAAAATTTAGATCGTGAATGGTGAGCCATTGTGGTATTGTGGTTTTTGCAGGAAGTCCATCCGGCGACCAATACAAATCGATACGAAGCTTCTTCAATGCGCGAGGCACGGAAAAGTCATTCCACAGGGTCCAGAGCAAAGGGTGACGCGCCTGCGGAGCAACAACATGGAAGTGAACATTTGGGAAGTCTAAAGAGAATTGGTCCGTAGCAATGCCACGGTCAAGCAGCAAATGAAATTCATGCTGAGGAAAAGTGGGAATGATTTGCTCAAGCATGCGCAGGGTATAAATCCCTGTGCCTTCGAGTTTGTTTGGCAACAGCCATCGAGCATTAACCGCAATTTTCATAGTTTCAAATGTACAAAAGCAGCGACTTGCACGTTACTAAAGCGGTATATTCGCCGACAATTCCTTGTTGAGGACAAAACCATGGCCAATCGATTGTTGGATTTTCTTAAAGAACCCACCACTGCTTCCATAGCGAAGGGCAGCTTCATTGTGCTTTTCTTTAAGGTTGTTGGCGCATTAGGAGGCTACGTATTACTCTTCAGCTTGAGCGCTACAGGCGGTGAACGCGAGGTCGGGGTCTATGAAGTGGCTTTTACGTTGATTCTTATCGGCTCAACCATTGGACGTTGGGGGCTCGATACCCTATTGGTTAAAGCGCTCGGTCAGCAGCAGATGGAAGAAGCACCGTCAAGGCCGTTGTATTTAAAATTATTCACCCGTGTTTTAGGGGTTTCCGTACTTATTTCTGCTGCAACCTTTATTCTTGCGGCAACCTTTACCGATCTATTTTTCGATCAAACCCCCACCGCAGTGCTGACCACCGCATCTATCGCGATTGTTCCCTTTACCTTAATGTTGTTCAATGCTGAAGCGTACCGCGGATTGCACAAGCCTTTACTTTTTTCCTTGAATCAACACGGGACAGTGTATTTAGTGATTGCCTTGCTTCTGCTTATTGCACCCTGGTCCGATTGGAGTGGTGGTGCTATGGGAAGTGCCCAATTGGCCCTTATTGCACTGGTGGCTTTGAGCACGCTCTTCTTTTTATTGTCTTTCCAGCATATTCTGCGTCTGTGTAGTCCAGAGGTACCCGTCCCTAAGGCCTATTTGGGCGGATTATTCGCCTCGGCAACGCCCATGCTGATCTCCTCCGCGCTTTTTTTGGTCATGAGTTGGTCGGATACACTAATGCTGAGCTATTACCTCCCTGAAGAATCCGTAGGAGTGTACAGAATTGCGTTTAAGATTACGACGTTAATCACTTTTGCCCAATTCGCGCTGAACACCGTAGTAACACCCATGATTGCGGGGCTTCATTCGGGCGGTTCGGGAATGGGCCATTTGGCCAAAGGGTGGCGACCTTAAACCTCTATACCGCAGGCCCGATCTTTTTATTGATTGTTCTTCTCGGTCCTTTTTTGATCGGGTTGTTTGGGGTCGAATCAGCGGATAAAGCGTATCCATGGCTGCTCATTTTAGCTTTGGGCCAATTAGCCAATGCTTTCGCCGGTCCCGTTCTTAACGTATTGAACATGACCGGTTATGAGAAGAGCGCACGCAATACTATGCTCGTGATGGCAACTGCAAATGTTGCAATGAATGCACTTTTGATACCGCTTCTAGGGCCTTTGGGTGCTGCAATTGCGACGGCCTCCACCATGATCGGTTGGAATCTTTGGGCCGGTATCCTTGTTTACAAATACCACGGCTTAATTACCGTGCCGTTTTTGGCTAAAAAGAATGCGGTATGATGAAATCAAAGGCGAATCTTTTTCTTATCGGCGCAGCGAAATCCGGAACCACTGCACTGGCCGCGACTCTAGGACAGCATCCTGCAATTGCACCGCTGCNCATCAAAGAGCCCGGTCATTTTAGTACGGATCTTCGTACCCCCGTTTTTTCCTCACGCTACAACCGACTCCTGCAATGGGATGAAGCGGCGTATTTTAAAAAATCACCCCTCGAAGAACGTCATATTGGGTTTGTAGAAAGCGAATTGAATTATCAAAAATTGGTCAATCAAGCCCTTACGTCAAACCCCGATTCGAAGTATGTTTTAGATGCCAGCACAGCCTATCTATACAGCGCTAACGCCCCGGCTCAACTTCGTCATTATGCTCCGGATGCGAAAATTGTGTTGCTTTTACGCAATCCCATCGACCGCGCCTACAGCCATTACACGATGGCCTTAAAATATGGGATGGAGCAGGAGGGACCGTTGCAGGCATTCAAACGTGAGGCAGCATTGCACTCGGCGCATTGGGGACAGGACGAATGTTATTTGGAATTGGGCCACTACGCAAAACAGTTGCAGCGCTGGTTGGAATGTTTCCCGCTGGACCAATTGCACATTATCTGGTACGACGACTTTACCGCAAATCCGCAAAAGGCGATGGACGGGCTCATGAAATACCTGGACTTGCCTACTTTTGTACTCCAGCAAACGGACCAATTAAATGTGGGCGCCGTTCCGAAATACGCCACCCTGAACAAATGGGCCATGCGAACTTTAGGTCCACTGCGCGAAAAACTACCAAAGTCGCTAGTGCATTGGCTCAAGAAGAAAACACAGGTAGCCGCCCCGGAATTGGACCCCGAAACACGAAGCTTTTTAGCAGAAGCTTTTACTGAACAAATAGAACAATTAGCTGCCTTAACCGGCAAAGATTTAAATCATTGGAAATAGAAAATTATGGAATACAGTAGTGCAAATTTGATTGCGTTTTTCTACAAAAACCGAAAGCCACTTTTAGGCATCCCATTCCTTGCAATGGTGGTCGCAGTTGCCTTCAGCGGACCAAAGTTCATTAAACCTCTTTTTGAATCTCAGGTTATCCTTTTCCCATCTACCACCAATTCGGTATCAAAGGCCCTTCTGCCGCAGTCGAACGGATACGGTGATGAAGATATTTTTGAATACGGTGACGAGCAGCAGGCCGAGCAACTCCTGCAAATTCTGAACTCGGGTGAAATTAGAGACTCTGTCATTCAAAAGTTCGACCTCATGGCGCATTATGAGATTGATGAAGACACAAAATACCGTAGAACGAAACTTTTCAAGGAATACGCAAGCAAAATTGAATTTGCCCGTACCCAATTCATGTCGGTTGAAATCAATGTCATGGACACGGATCCTCAAATTGCCGCCGACATTGCGAATTACATCTCGTTCCTAGTAGACAAGACCAAACGCAGAGTTTCTAAAAGCCGCGCGGAAATGGGCTTAGAAATTGTCAAAAACGAATACCACAGCTTGCAGGGTGAAATCCAGAAGATGGAAGGTAAAATCACCGAACTCCGCTACAAAGGGGTGCACGATTACGAAAGTCAAAGTGCCGTTTTCAATGAGCAATACGCCATTGCATTGGCTGCTGGTGCGCCTTTGTCTCGTGTAAAAGCTCTGGAAAGTCGTCTGGATACATTGGCAAAATACGGTGGGAAGTATGTTGCGATACGCGATGAATTGCAGCTGTTGAAAGAAGAGGAAGTAAAACTTAAAACTAAGTTTGATCAAGCGAAGGTGGATGTCAATCAAAACCTTCCTGCAACCTTCAAGGTAGATTCAGCATTTCCTGCCGAACGTAAGACCTATCCAAAACGTAGTATTCTTATTCTCGCGGTAGGTTTCGCTACTTTCATTATGGTCGCATTCCTGTTGCTCGTTCGCGGGACATTGCAGGAATTAAAGAAGCAGGCCTAGTATTGTGCTAGATTCACTGCAGACCACTAAAAGGGCCAATTATTGGCTCATTGGGATCACTCTGCTGCTCGTCGCGCTAGGAGTGATGTTCGAACAGTGGTATGCTTTCCTCATTCCGCCCGCATTATTTGTGGTGTGGCTCACCTTGTACCGATTAGATTGGGCCATGTGGTTCGTTGTTCTCGCAACGCCCTTATCCGTAACGCTCGAAGATCTTACGGGCGGTTCGGGGTTGTCCGTGCCAACAGAACCTTTGTTGGTGCTGATCACTTTCATCACCCTGGTTAAGATGTTCTTCTTTTCAGAGTATGATAAACGCATACTTCGTCACCCCATCAGCATAGCGATTTACTTTTATTTGGCTTGGATGGGGTTAACATCAATCACTTCGGAATTGCCCCTAGTCTCTCTAAAACAATGGGTTTCTCGCATTTGGTTTATTGTTCCTTATTACTTCGTCCTAGCGCATCTATTCTTAAAGAACGACCGCAACAAAGAAATCTTTCTTTGGTTGTTTCTCGTTCCGTTGGTTGCCGCAACCATCTACACCTTATTCGTACACAGTCAGTATGGATTTACCAAAAAAACCTCTACATGGGTCATGTTTCCCTTGTTTAAAGAGCACACTTCTTACGGTGCCGTTCTCGCTATGTTCTACCCAGCGGCACTCTTTCTTGCTTTTCGTAAAAGCTCGTGGGGTATAAACGCAGTAGCCATACTTTTGCTAGTGATTTTAACGATTGCCATTGTCTTGAGTTACACCCGTGCCGCTTGGTTATCCTTAGTTGGGGCCGGTTTGGTATATATGGTATACGTGTTGAAATTGTCCCGTACCCAAGTTTGGTCGCTGACTTTTCTAGCACTTCTAATCGCAGGGCTGAACTACTCCTACATCGCATCGAAGTTTGAGCGCAACAGAACCGATTCCTCAGATAACCTAAATGAGCACGTAGCCTCAGTAACTAACGTAAGTACGGATGCCTCCAACCTCGAGCGCATTAACCGTTGGAATTCAGCCATACGTATGTTTAAAGACCGTCCTATGCTTGGCCACGGTCCAGGAACCTATATGTTCTTATACGCCCCGTATCAAAAGCCCTCTGAAAAGACCATTATTTCAACCAATGCAGGCAACCGCGGTAACGCGCACAGCGAATACTTAGGCCCAATGGCAGAGAGTGGTATTTTTGGTCTGCTGACGCTTTTATATATCATCTATCAAGTAGTTCTTAATGCTGTCGTTTCTTACCGCCGTTTGCCTACAATTCGACATCAGGGATTATTGCGCGTCGCTTTTTTAGGTTTAATCACTTATTATCTTCACGGGTTTTTGAACAATTTCTTAGATATGGACAAGGCAAGTGCACCGTTTTGGGGATTTACCGCAATCATTGCCGTATTGTCCATTCGGTCAAAATCGAAGGCAAATACATCGACTTAACACTATCTTAACATTAGTGTTTTCGGGCTTTTTCAAACGTTCGTAACCTGCTTTAATTCATCCGGCTGAATTGCGGATATCTCAATCGAGACATCGAAAACTTAAACAAACACGATTTTTTTAGCTTCTTACTTGCAAATAAGCAGTAGAAGCCTCAATTTTAGGATTGCTTAACATACGTTTAACAGAAAAACAGGTACAATGAAAAACAAATTGTCACTGTGGTCAGTACTACTATTTGTACTCACAGCAAACTTTGCCATCGCGCAGTCGGTTTCTGGGGTAGTTAGTGATGCTGGTTCAGGAGAGCCACTACCAGGGGTAGCGGTTTCAGAAAAAGGTACTAATAATGCTACCTTAACAGACTTCGACGGTAAGTTTACCATCAAGGCTGCGAATGGCGCAACTTTAGTATTCTCAACTATGGGGATGGAAACAAAAGAAGTGGTTGCTTCTTCAGATTTCCTCCAAGTTTCATTAGAGGCTGCATCAAGCCAACTCGATGAAGTAGTAGTAACAGCTTTAGGTATCTCTCGCGAGAAGAAATCTTTAGGTTACGCTACTCAGGAAGTTGACGGGTCAGCAGTTTCTACAGTAAAGGACGCTAACTTCATGAATACCTTGAGTGGTAAGGTGGCGGGTGTTGCTATTAAGAGTTCAGGTACTCTTGGTGGTTCATCTAACGTCGTTATCCGTGGTTACAAGTCATTGACGGGTAACAACCAAGCGCTATTCGTTGTTGATGGTGTTCCAATCTCAAACGCTACAGGGAACTCTGGTAACGTTGCAAGCGGTCGTGGTGGTTATGACTACGGTAATGCTGCAATGGATATCAACCCTGAGGATATCGAGAACATCTCTGTACTGAAAGGTGCCGCTGCAACTGCAATCTACGGTTCGCGTGCTTCTAACGGTGTCGTGATGATTACTACGAAAAGTGGTAAGTCTGCAGGAAAGAAAACATTAGGTATTACGGCTAGCACGGGTATCATTGTAGGTTCTGTAAATAGAGACACTTGGGTGCGTCACCAACAATCGTACGGTCCTGGTTATGGTCCTTTCTACGGTCCTAACTACCACTACCTACCCAATGGTGATAGTACGTTCATTGATGCACGTGCAACACCTTACGATGTAGATGGTGACGGTACGGCTGAATTGACTTTGCCTATGGGCGAGGATGCTTCTTGGGGTCTAGGTATAGATCCATCTTTGGACGTGTACGACTGGGAATCTATTCACCCTTTATCTCCGACTTACGGACAGTCTAAAAAGCACGTTGCACCTGGAGAGGGTAATGATGCGTATTCCTTCTGGCAGCAGTCAGTGCAGCGCAACAATAATATTGCGATAAACGGTGGTAACGAACAAGCTTCGTTCCGTCTTTCTGCAACTGATTTCTCTCAATCAGGTATCGTACCTGGATCGCTAATCCAGCGTAGTAACGTTAGTTTCTCAGGTCGCTTTAAAGCTTCAGATAAATTAACGGTAAGTGCGAAAGCAAACTATGTCGATCAAAACGGTCAAGGTCGCTACGGTACAGGTTACGATTCACGTAACCCTAACCAGTCATTCCGTCAGTGGTACAATGTTCTTACAAACATGACTACACAACGTGAGTACTACGACCAAACGGGTGCAAACATCACTTGGAACCCTTACGGATACGGTGCCGCTGCTCCTTACAAGCCACACTACTTTGATAACTTCTACTGGTCAGCTTTGGAAAACTACTCAACTGATGGTCGTAACCGTATTATCGGTAACATCATG
>P_2C_Liq_3_UnCtyDRAFT_100240_pt1 | contig 16454 bp, 21 predicted proteins | sample Pon2CUnioCityCA_3_FD_9720 | JGI IMG/M metagenome (IMG submission 9720)
TTAATGTCACCCCAGCGACCCTCGCGGTGGCGTGGGTCAGACGTCACTCTGCTATTACGGCTCCAATTATCAGCGCGCGCAATGTCGATCAGTTGCGTCCATCACTTGCCGCACAATCGCTCCGATTGTCCGACGAGGACTATGCCGTGATTGAGGGGCTTTCGCCACGACCAGCACCTGCAACGGATCGATTGGAGGAAGCCGCGAGCTAGGCAGGCTCTTGCGGCGTAGTTTCCCAGTATTCCCCCATTGCGACAATACATGATGTCCCATTGGTGTAGTTTTGCACGATCAACCAATCGCCATTACTTGGTGTAATCCAAATTTCGACCATAGTTTCTGGGTCGCGCAGCCCCTTCCCTTGACGCTCTGCACCCATAACCTTGCTCAGCGTATGGCTCAGACGAAGACTGTCCTCGCAGGTCACATCCGCTAAGCGCGCGTTGCCTTCCAAAGGCAATCCGAGCGCAAGCATAAACAAACAGATTTTCCAAAACGACATACGAACAGTCTACCTACTTTCAGAGCAAATGTAACAGTTTTGTGACGTCCTGTGGATAACTTTGCAAGAACCACGTGTCTTCAGCAGTGTCATATTTCGTTTAAATTTCTGTAAAGAAACTGTTTCAAATTCGTCACAAAGCCGTCGCTTTGACGCTCTAGGCGGTGTCCCAACGATGGGGGCAACATGCTTGAGATTTCACAGCTGACCAAACGGTTCGGGACCAAAACCGCAGTCGATGCGGCCAATATTTTTGTAGACCAACCGGCAATGATCGGGATCATCGGTCGCTCTGGTGCCGGAAAGTCCACGCTTTTGCGCATGTTGAACCGGCTCAGCGACGCATCTGATGGATCGGTCATATTTGAGGGTGAGGATATCACCACACTCAAAGGCGCTGCTCGGCGCGATTGGCAGTCTCGCTGCGCAATGATCTTTCAGCAGTTCAACCTCGTGCCGCGGCTAGACGTTGTCTCAAACGTGCTACACGGAACCCTGAACAAGCGTTCAACCCTGGCAACGCTCTTCAGTCTCTATCCACAGGCCGACATTCACAAAGCGATCGAGATCCTGGATCGTCTCGGTATCGCCGAGCAGGCCCCCAAACGCGCCGAAGCATTGTCCGGTGGACAACAGCAGCGCGTGGCCATCGCCCGGGCACTTATGCAGGACCCAAAAATTATCCTTGCTGATGAGCCGATCGCCTCGCTGGACCCCATGAATGCGCAAGTCGTGATGCAAGCCTTGCGCAAAATTCATGAAGAAGACGGTCGGATGGTTATCGCTAACCTCCACACGCTAGATACGGCGCGTCGCTATTGTGACCGCGTAATCGGAATGCGGGATGGCCGTATCGTGTTTGACGGCACGCCCGAACAACTGACGACCGGTGTGGCACGCGACATTTACGGAGCAGGTGCTGATTTTTCCGAAGCGGCTACTTCAACCGAAATCGAAACGCTGGACAGGCAGGCCGTCCCTGCCTGAGCCAGTTCCCCCCTGCAATACCGCGGGGATCATTATCCATCCAATGGAGAGACAAATGACGAAGACCATCGCACTGGCCCTTGTTGCCACGACCGCGCTAAGCACTGGCGCTTTTGCCCAAGACATCACCGAATTCCGGATCGGTATCCTAGGCGGTGAAAATGCCCAAGACCGGATGAATTCCTATCAATGTCTTGCGGATTACACGACCGAGGCACTTGGCGTAGAAACCAAACTATTCGCACCTGCCGATTACAACGGCGTTATCCAAGGCCTGCTCGGCGGCACAATCGACATGGCATGGCTCGGCGCCTCTGCTTATGCTGCGACCTACCTTCAAGACCCCGAAGCAGTTGAACCAGTCCTTATCAAGGTTAACGTTGACGGCTCGGTTGGCTACCACTCCATCGGCTTTGCCCGCGCGGACAGTGGCGTTGCATCCTTGGACGACATGGAAGGCAAAGTGTTTGGCTTTGGCGATCCAAACTCCACTTCTGGCTATCTGATCCCATCCATCGAGATCCCTCAGTACAAAGATGGCGTAACCATGGAGAGCGGTGAGTATTTCGGTGAAGTGAAATTCACTGGCGGCCACGAGCAAACCATTGTTGCCGTTGCTAATGGTGATATCGACGGTGGCGTGACTTGGGCTGACGGCCAAGGAAACTGGGAAGACGGTTACAACTCTGGCGCGCTGCGCAAGGCGGTTGATGCGGGTTTGATCGACATGAACAATCTCGTGCAAATCTGGAAATCCAAAGTGATCCCAGAAGGTCCTGTTGTTTTGCGCAAAGCGTTGCCTGCTGACGTGCGCGCCACGATGACCGAGCTGGTTGATGGCCTCCATGAGCGTGACGAAGAATGCGCCTACGGCGTTGCCGCCGGCGAAACGCTCGGCTTTCAGCCAGTTACCCATGATATGTACGTCTCCATCGTGGAAGCGCGTAAATCCAAAATTGACGGCTAAGCAATTTTTATGACGACATCGGCAGCCCTCGCGGGCTGCCGTTATTTTTTGGGGACCCCGATGACACAAACATCACTCAACGCGGGCATAGGGCAAAAACCTCTTTCCGTGGACACTATTCAATCAAGCTACATGATCCAGGTGCACCGCCGCAGACTTTACAGTGGGCTGGCCTTGGCGATTTTTGTGTTGCTTATGGTGTCAGGTTTTAACGTCGCTGACGATCGTAACGCTGGCGGGTTCTGGGATGGTTTACACCAAATCGGCGACTACCCCGCGGAAGTCCTCGCAGAGGCTTGGGAAAAGCGTGCAGAGCTGCCGTCTCTCATCACAAAATATTTTCCTGCCCTGATTGAAACGATCAACATTGCCGCTGTATCGACATTGATCGGAACAATTGTTGGATTGTTTCTTGCGCTTTTGGGTACACGTGGGTTGGCGCTTTGGCCTCGCCTAATCCCCTTATTTCGCCGTATCTCCGATATCATGCGAGCAGTGCCCGAAATCGTGATCGCACTGGTGCTAATTTTTGTGCTGGGCGGTGGTCCCGTGCCCGCCATGATCGCTATTGCCATCCACACGGCAGGAGCATTGGGCAAATTATTTTCCGAAGTGGCTGAAAACGCAGACCTTAAATCAGTAGAAGGCTTGGCCTCGACTGGGGCGCGCTGGTCACAGCGAATGATGCTAGGCGTACTGCCGCAGGTTGCCCCAAATTTCGTGAGCTACACGCTTCTCCGATTTGAGGTNAACATCCGCGCCTCCGCCATTCTGGGTTTCGTTGGCGCAGGCGGGCTTGGNTATGAACTGCGCAACTCGATGGCTTGGGGACCAGGACGGTTCGATGAAGCCGCCGCAATCTTCATCCTGCTTTTCGGCACCATCGTGTTTTTCGACCAAGTGTCGAGCCACTACCGCAATCGTCTCACCGAAGGACAAGGCCAATGACCGCCGCTGATCTGAATTTTGCCAAGTCACAAGCCGATGGGCTATTCCGCCGCAAACGCCTGATCGGCTTTGGCATCCCTGCTGTGATTGTCCTGTATCTTAGCTACATTTTTTTCGCTTTCGACCTGCCCGGCCTTGCGCAGCGCGCCAGCCTCGACAATGCCGTAACGCTTGTCTCTGACAGTTGGTCACACAAAGTTCATGTCACCCGCAACAATCGTACAGGTGAAATGGAATATGCCGTCGAGGGTGAACGGAAGGGGCGCTATCCCGAAGATCAACGCCCCGATTGGGTCAGCGGAGATGAGGTTATAACCGTCGACCTGGGGGCAGGTCATCTTGTCCGCTATCTGCCTGACAATCGCACCGAAATCGACATTCCTGGCTTTCCCATGATTGAGGCACGGGCTGAGGGTCGATTGTTTCGACCAACCTGCCGGATGAGCTGCCCGAATGGATTTCCGCCTCTGACCGCCGCGTTGCCATCAAAACACCTGAGGGACGCATCACACTGACCGGGGCCCGCACCGAGGTGTTCAACTATTTCCCCGGGTGGGAGCTTTTTTGGTTCACACTCGACAGCCCATACCACGGACAAAACCTTGCCAAGATCGTATTTGGCGAGCGGCTTGATCCGGCGCGCAGCAACCTAGCCGGGGCTGTCTACGATTGGTGGAACAATGCCATGTGGCGCCACAAAGATGTGGCATGGGCCATTGGTGAGACGATCCTAATGGCTTTTCTGGGCACGATGGGTGCTGCGATCATTGCGCTGCCGCTCGGCTTTCTGGCGGCCAAGCGGTTCTCGCCTCTCATGGTGGTCCGCGCCACGACCCGCCGCCTNTTTGACTTTGTACGCGGGGTCGATGCCTTGATTTGGACNGTCGTTTTGGCGCGAGCGTTCGGCCCAGGCCCGCTCACCGGTGCTCTTGCAATCTTAATCACGGATACCGGCACCTTTGGCAAAATTTTCTCTGAGGCCTTAGAGAATGTGGACCAAAAACAGATCGAAGGCGTGGCATCTACGGGCGCAAAACCAATGCAACGATACCGCTTTGGGGTCATCCCACAGCTGGTACCGGTTCTGTTGGCCCAAATCCTTTACTTCCTCGAGTCCAACACGCGCTCTGCAACCATCATTGGTGCCATCACAGGCGGCGGCATCGGACTGATGTTGACACAAGCCATCCAGACCCAAAAAGACTGGGAAGAGGTCGCCTATTACATCGCACTTGTGATTGCGATGGTGATGTTCATGGATTGGGTTTCAGGCTGGCTGCGTAGCAAATTGATCGGTCGCAAGGACAGCTGATGCGCCTTTTGATTACGGGCAGTAATCGCGGTATCGGCGCGGCACTTTACAACGCCGCCCGGACCGCGGGACATACACCCATCGGCACCACCCGGGATGGGCGCGATAACACAATAGTCCTGACGCTGGACAGGCCGGAAACCATTGCGTCACAGCTTGCAAATGTCGGCCCCGTCGACGTTTTGATCAACAACGCTGCCGTAATAACCCCTGAGCGTCAGTCCCCCCTCGACATGGATTTTGCAGGCTTTGCGGCCACACTTTGTATCAACACGATCGCGCCTTTAGCTGTGGCACAAGCAGTCCTGCCTCAGTTGCGCCAAAGCCGCGCCCCAAAAATTCTAGCACTGTCGTCACAGATGGCATGGATGGGATACCGCAAGTGCGATCGCATCGCTTATCGCGCATCCAAGGCGGCGCTTAACAAAACCATGCAAGGCCTCGCAACAGCTCTTGAGCCAGAGGGTATTCCCGTCGCGTTGGTCGATCCAGGCTGGGTGCGCACGGACATGGGTGGTCCTGAGGCGGAGCAAGATCCCATGGTAGTTGCGGCAAGTATCCTGACGCTTGCGACCAACCTAACACTACAAAACACCGGAAAGTTCTTTCGCTTTACCGGTGAAGAAAGAGAATTCTAACCATGCCACGTCTGTCCGCTGATACTCCCTATATCCACCCGGATTGCGAAATTACGGAAAGCCAATTTGGCACATATGTCGAAATTGGCCGAGGTAGCCGCTTGGCCCATACCACCTTTGGGGACTACAGCTATTGTGACCGCTATGCGGATATTGCCAATGCTCAGATCGGCAAATTCGCAAATATCGCCGCTTTCTCGCGGATCGGCGCAACAGATCACCCGCTTCACACGGCTGCCTGTCACCATTTTTTGTATCGCTCTGACGACTATTGGGATGATGCAGGTCGTGATCCTGCTTTTTTTGCCCACCGGCAATCGCGCGTTGCGCGGATCGGCCATGATACGTGGATCGGAGCCGGAGCCATGGTAAAGCCGGAGGTCACACTGGGCGATGGGGCCGTGGTTGCATCGGGTGCCGTAGTGACCAAAGATGTGCCCCCTTACACCATCGTGGCAGGCACACCCGCCAAACCGCTGCGCGAACGCCAGCCACGAGACATCGCAGAACGTTTGATTGCATTGGCTTGGTGGGACTGGCCACACGATCAACTGCGCACCGCGCTCGAAGATTTTCGCTCACTTAATGCAGCAGAATTCCTCGAAAAGCATGGTGGATAAGAAATCCGCCGATCACGTGCAATTTCAAAAAAACTTTAAGAAACAGACACGGTTCTGTCGCGTCAGCCAATGCATATTCCCGCTACACTTTAGCTAAGGAAAACCCATGCTACGCTTCTCTGCTCTCTTTTTGTCCTGCTTGGCAGCCGTTCCTGTTGCGGCCCAGTCTCTTGACGGGACCGTTACCTACGGTCCCCGCCCCCACTACTTAGTTGATCGGATGGCTGAGGGACCACTCAAGGACCAATTGGCCGCGTGTCGCGCCCAAGAGGCCCGGACATCGCTGTTCTCCATAGGACACCGCGGTGCCCCAATGCAGTTTCCAGAACATACTGTGGAATCGAACGTGGCCGCAGCCCGCATGGGCGCAGGTATTTTAGAATGTGATGTGACCTTTACAAAAGATCTGGAACTGGTTTGCCGCCACGCTCAGAACGACCTGCACACCACCACCAACATTCTGGCGACCCCCCTAGCAGACACATGCAGTACACCGTTTTCGGCCGCAGACGGGGACACGCCTGCAACTGCCGAGTGCCGGACGTCTGAAATCACGCTAGACGAATTCATGACTCTCACCCCCAAAATGGATGCTTCAAATAAGGCAGCCACAACCGTTGAGGAATATATCGGAGGCACAGCTGCGTGGCGCACAGATCTTTATACAACTGAGCCTGCAACCCTGATGACGCACGCGGAGTCGATTGCGCTATTTCAATCGCTCGGCGCAAAATTCACGCCGGAACTGAAAAGCCCATCGGTTGAGATGCCCTTCAACGGGTTCACCCAAGAGGATTACGCCCAAAAGCTGGTCGACGAATACAAAGCCGCAGGTATCCCCGCCACAGACGTCTGGCTCCAATCCTTTAACCTGGATGATGTTCTCTACTGGATCAAAGCTGAGCCTGCGTTCGGCGCACAGGCTGTTTATTTGATGGATGAGTATAACATCGATGGGTACTCTCCCATGGATGCATCCACATGGCCAAATACAATGGCAGAATTGAAGAATATGGGCATCAATTACATCGCGCCGCCCACCTGGATGCTCGTGACAACAGACGCAAACGATCAAATCGTTCCGTCTGAGCTTGCGATCCAAGCAAATGCAGCTGGTTTGCAGATTATCACATGGACCATTGAGCGGTCTGGCCCGTTGGTCACTGGCGGGGGCTGGTATTATCAATCCATTGCAGACATCACCACCAGCGACGGGGTCATGTATGATTACATCGACGCATTGGCTCAAGACGTAGGTGTTGTTGGGATCTTTTCGGATTGGCCCGCGACCGTGACGTATTATGCCAATTGTATGGGCTTAGAATAGCGACCGTATTGCTTTGATCGCATCAAGTAAGGCCCTCGTCTGCAAAGACGGGGGCCTTTATGGTTTTGCGTCGAGTTCACCACCAAGGGTCAGGGTTACCCTGTCCCCAGCAAACCATGTTCGGCCATACTCAACAGGCTGCACCGTTTCATCCACGTTTATGCCCGAGGATCGAAGGAGCGGATCGCCTTCGGAGATTTGCAAATGCAGCGCCTGCGTCGCGGTTGCACGGACGGCTGTCAACCGGGTCGAGGCACGGGAATAATCGGAAACACCGATACTCGACAACGCCTCCGTTACACCTTGGGCACCGCGCAACGCGGACGTGATACCCGGCAATCTGTCGAGCGGAAATAGACTTTCAAAGATCGCGATTGGCTGCCCATCAGCTAACGAAATACCCGAATAGGCGCAGACTAGGTCGCCTTGCAACAATCCTAAGACCTTTGCTTCTGCGGCTGTCGCGGTACGCTCTTCTAACAGCAAGGGTCGTTTCTGGGGTCTGCGCCCAGCTGCGGCCAAATTTTCATGAAATCGAACACGCTTCCCGATTGGATAGTCCGTTGGCGTCGTCGCCACAAAAGCCCCCGCGCCTCGACGTGTACGGATAAGCCCCTCTTCGACCAAAACGGATACCCCATGGCGCACCGTATGACGATTAACACCGAAACGCTCGGCTAAGGCCGCCTCAGTCGGTAGCTTGTCACCCGCACAATAGCGCCCTTCCGCCAGATCACTGCGCAGAGCATCGGCAATAGCTTTCCAGATCGGAGTTTTGGGGGAACCGTCACGCAAATTTCACAAATCTCTTCTGTGCTGTCAGAGCCGTCGTGGTAATATATGTATAGTTGTATAGATATTGGATCAGTTGTCGAGATGAAAGACACGTTTGACGAAAATGCACCGCGAAAAGCNTGGATGGGTCTTTTGGCTCGTGCCCCNGAGGGACGAGTTGCAGCATTGCTAGACACCGCATGCCCCCGGCCAAACTTTGATTGGCTACGCTCCCCAGAAATCGGCAGCACAATGGTGCGTGGTCGAGCCGGCGGCACAGGCGCGCCATTTAATCTGGGCGAAATGACGGTGACCCGCTGCGCACTGACCCTCGACACCGGCCAGGTCGGTCATGCCTATATCCAAGGGCGTCGTAAGGCGGATGCTGAGGCCTGTGCACTGGTGGATGCCCTGATGCAGACCACAAACGCCGATACAATCCGCGCTCAGATTTTGGAGCCTTTGGAGGCCGAAGTCAGTGCCAGCCGCGCGCAGCGCGCCGCGAAGGCAGCGGCCACCAAGGTCGACTTTTTCACCATGGTCCGAGGAGAAGATTGATGCAGGCTGAGACACTTTCAGGCGGTTTCAAAGACCCCGCCACCCAAGCCGCCCAAGCCTTTCGTAAAGTGATGGAGGCGTTGGCCCGTCCCGGCATGATTCAACACGTCAGCGGCGCGGTTCCGCCGGCACCTTTATCTCCAGCTGCGGGCACTGTGTTGCTGACGCTGTGCGATACAGACACACCCGTTCACTTGGCGGGCACAACGGATTGCGCGGCTTTGCGGGACTGGCTGGCTTTCCACACCGGCGCCCCGATTGTGGCCGCAAAAGATTGCATGTTCGCTGTGGGCACGTGGGAGGCCCTTGCCCCTCTTTCGTCCTACACCATTGGGACCTCACAATATCCTGACCGATCAGCCACATTGATCGTGGAGTGTCCCAATATTGTGTCAACCGGCGCTACACTATCGGGTCCGGGCATCAAGGACCAAGCCACACTATCCCTACCGGAAACCGCAGCGTTCCAAGCAAACCAAGCGCTCTTTCCACTTGGGTTGGACTTCATATTCACCAGCGAGGACCGTCTTGCGGCTCTGCCTCGCTCAACCAAAGTCAGCGCGCCTTTAGGCGTGGCGGAGGTGCACTGATGTATGTCGCAGTAAAGGGCGGGGAACGTGCCATCGAAAACGCCCACGCGTGGCTGGCCGAGGAACGCCGCGGCGACACCGCAGTGTCGGAATTAAGCATCGCGCAAATTCGAGAGCAGCTCACACTTGCCGTCAACCGGGTCATGGCAGAGGGCTCGCTTTATGATCCAGACCTCGCGGCCTTAGCGATCAAACAGGCGCGGGGCGATCTGATTGAAGCGATCTTTCTGATCCGCGCATACCGCACCACATTACCACGGTTTGCCGCCTCTTTACCCGTGGACACGGGCGCGATGGCTTGTGACCGTCGGATCTCGGCCACGTTCAAAGATTTACCCGGTGGTCAAATTCTTGGGCCAACGTTCGACTACACGCACCGTTTGTTGGACTTCAAACTGGCCGCTGAAGGTGAAACCGCTCAAGCCCCTGAACGCGCAGCTACACCGGGCGATGTCCCCCATGTGACCGACTTTTTGAACCGCGAAGGACTAATTGAGCAAGCATCGCCTGACGACACACCCCCTCCTGATCTGACCCGCGAACCACTAGAAATGCCCGCCCCACGCGCCCTCCGGCTTCAGGCGCTTACACGCTCTGACGAAGGGTTTACCCTTGGGCTCGCCTATTCCACCCAGCGTGGCTACGCTCGCAACCACGCTTTTGTCGGGGAACTGAGGATCGGTACAGTACCCGTAGAAATGGAAATTCCCGAGCTAGGCTTCGCCGTTGAAATCGGAGACATCTCGCTCACAGAGTGCGAAACCGTGAACCAGTTCAAAGGGTCCAAGACCGAGCCGCCACAGTTTACCCGCGGCTATGGCCTCGTGTTTGGGCAAACCGAACGCAAAGCGATTTCCATGGCGTTGGTGGATCGCGCCCTACGCTGGGAGGAACTGGGCGAAGACTATGAGGGCGCGCCTGCGCAAGACGCTGAGTTTGTCCTCTATCACGCGGACAACATTCAGGCGACGGGTTTTCTAGAGCATATTAAACTGCCTCATTATGTGGATTTCCAGTCGGAGCTGGAACTGGTGCGCAAGCTGCGCCGGACCGCTATGGCCCAACGCCCGGAGGCCGCAGAATGACCCTGACAACGGTTGTCTTCGACATTGGCGGCGTCTTGGTGGACTGGCAGCCGCATCTGGCGTGGACGGATGAGATGACCCCGGCAGATGCACGCGCCTTTATGGATCGGATTGGCTTCAATCAGATTAATCTGGCTTGCGATGCAGGTGCTTCGTTCGCCGCAGCAGCAACGGAAATAGCTGTAACCGAGGATGCAGCCCGACTGGCGCAGTATGTCGCGCGGTACCCCCAAACAGTCCCGCGAAAAGTACCGGGCACTTGGGACGTACTTTATGAACTGAAAGCCGCAGGGGTCTCGCTGCACGCCATCACAAATTGGTCCGCCGAGACATGGCCGCAAGGGCTGAAAGCGCATCCAGAATTGGGCGAGGTGTTCGAAACCACAATTGTCTCCGGACAGGAGGGCATCGTGAAACCTAGCACCGCGATTTTCCATCGTCTTTGCGCACAGGCGCAGATCGCTCCGGAGGCCTGCGTGTTCATCGACGACGGGCTGCACAATTGCATCGGCGCAAAGGCCGCAGGCATGGATGCCATCCATTTCAAAGGGGCAGATCGCCTCCGGACAGAGCTACAACTTCGGGGGTTTTTATGACCGACCAAGCCTACAACTTCGCCTATCTAGACGAACAAACCAAACGAATGATCCGCCGCGCGATCCTCAAAGCGCTGGCTGTACCTGGCTATCAGGTGCCTTTCGCCTCACGCGAGATGCCGATGCCCTATGGCTGGGGCACAGGCGGGGTGCAGGTCTCCGCAGCAGTTTTGACGCCTAAGGACACCTTTAAAGTTATCGACCAAGGCGCCGACGATACGACGAATGCGGTCTCGATCCGCAGCTTCTTTGAACGCACTGCGGGCGTTGAAACGACGACGGCGACCGCACAGGCCACTGTGATCCAGACCCGCCACCGCATTCCAGAGGCGACCCTGACTGAGGGACAGATTCTTGTTTATCAGGTACCGATCCCGGAGCCGCTGCGGTTTTTGGAGCCGCGCGAAAGCGAAACACGCAAGATGCATGAGCTTGAAGAATACGGCCTCATGCATGTCAAACTCTATGAAGACATCAGCCGTCACGGCCATATCGCCACATCATATGCCTATCCCGTCAAGGTCGAAGGGCGCTATGTTATGGACCCGTCTCCCATTCCGAAATTCGACAATCCAAAACTCAGCGACTGTCCTGCAATCCAGCTGTTTGGTGCAGGCCGGGAACAACGCATTTATGCGCTGCCCCCCTACACCCAAGTGGTGAGCCTTGATTTTGAGGACCACCCGTTCGAGCCGTCCAAGGCAGATCATCCCTGCGGAATGTGTGCCGCAGAAGACAGCTATCTAGACGAAGTGATTGTCGATGATGCGGGTGGACGGATGTTTGTGTGTTCCGACACCGATTATTGCGAGGCCCGTCAAGCAGCAGGTCATCGCGGAAAGGATGCAGCATGACACCTTTGCTCTCGGTTCAGAACCTGACCAAACACTACGGGCATCACATTGGCTGCGCCGATGTGTCGTTTGACCTCTATCCCGGTGAAGTAATGGGCATCGTCGGCGAAAGCGGATCGGGCAAATCTACGCTGCTGAACTGCATGGCTGGTCACCTTGCCCCTGACGCAGGACACGTTGTGTTCGATACCCGCGCCGACGGCCCACGCGACACGGTCACCATGTCCGAACCCGAAAGGCGCATGCTGAGCCGTACGGATTGGGCGTTTGTCCATCAACACGCGCGCGACGGGCTGCGAATGGGCGTTAGTGCTGGCGGCAACGTGGGTGAGCGGCTCATGGCAGTGGGAGCCCGCAATTATGGTGACATTCGCGATCAAGCCACCGATTGGCTTCAGCGTGTCGAAATTGATGCAGCGCGTGTGGATGATCGGCCCACGACATTTTCTGGTGGGATGCAGCAGCGGCTTCAGATTGCGCGAAACCTCGTGACCGGGCCGCGGCTTGTGTTCATGGATGAGCCAACAGGAGGCCTCGATGTGTCCGTGCAAGCGCGGCTTTTGGACCTTGTGCGCGGGCTTGTGCGCGACATGGGTCTGTCGGCGATCATCGTCACCCATGACCTTGCGGTTGTACGGCTGTTGGCGGATCGGCTGATGGTCATGAAGTCCGGGCATGTTGTCGAGGCGGGTCTGACTGACCAAGTCCTTGATGACCCCCAACACGCCTATAGCCAGTTGCTCGTCTCATCAGTTTTGCAGGTCTGAGCCGTGTACCTGCATATTTCACACATAACGGACCAAGACTGCGGAGATGTTGCCGAGTTTTTGGTGTCCGCCCTCCCCGAGGGTTGGCGCACAACAGATCTACCAGAAAGGGCGCAGGTGCAGCGCGTCGTTTCTTCGGAAGCATCCATTGCTCTGATGGCGCGTCGAAAAGGGGCGGTCGTTGGCGTGGCGGTTGGATGGTGTTTTCCAAATGTGATCGGTCAAGGTGATGTCGCCATGCTAGACGAGCTGTTGGTCGCCTCCGACTACCGTAGACAGGGTATCGGAACCGCCCTCGTGAAGGCATTCAAGACAGCCGTACGCAGAAAGTGCACCCCCCCGATCGCCGTCTGGGCGACAACCGATTACCCACAAGAACCTGCAGCATCCCCCTTTATCCAAACAGGCGGCCAACAAGGCGAATTGCTTCGACAATTCAACTGGCCAGAGGAAGTAGTCCAATGATTGAGCTAAAGAACGTCTCAAAAACTTTTACCCTGCACAATCAAAGCAGTGCAGTCATTGAAGTCATCAACGATGTGTCGATCGCAGTCGCGCGAGGTGAATGCGTCGCACTTACCGGAAGCTCTGGTGCCGGAAAATCCACTCTGATGCGCATGATCTACGGCAATTACCTCACCCAAGCAGGTGAGATCCATATTGGCGGCGTCGATCTGGTGCAAGCAGAGCCGCGCGAGGTAATTGCCCTACGCCGCGATGTTTTAGGCTATGTGAGCCAGTTTTTGCGGGTTGTTCCACGTGTACCTACACTGGATGTGGTGGCCGAGCCTTTGCGCGCAGTGGGAGTATCCGCGCAGGACGCGCAACAACGCGCCAAAACGTTATTGGCCCAGTTGAACATTCCCGAGCGCCTCTGGAACCTATCGCCCACCACTTTTTCTGGCGGCGAGCAACAGCGTGTGAACATCGCGCGCGGCTTTGCACATTCCTACCCTGCAATGCTGCTAGATGAGCCGACGGCCAGCCTTGATTCCGCCAACCGCGAGGTCGTGCTATCTCTCATTGAGGACGCCAAGAACCGCGGCGCGGCCATTATCGGAATTTTTCACGATGAGGCCGCACGCGACCGAGTTTGCGACCGGGAAATAGACGTCAGCCGCTTCACCCCGAGCCTTGTAGCATGACATTGCGATCCGGTACCGGGCGACTGATCGCAGTCGTTGGCCCGTCGGGCGTGGGAAAGGACAGCGTGATGGCGGGTATTCACGCCACTGCCCCCAACTTTCATCTAGTACGGCGCGTAATTACCCGTGTGCCCGATTTGGGCGGCGAAGATTATGACGCTGCGACCGTCCCGCAGTTTAACGAGATGGTCGTACACGGCGCATTTGCAGTCCATTGGGGCGCGCATGGGCTATTCTACGGCATCCCGACCACCGTCAAATACCAACTCAACAAGGGCACCGACTGCCTCGTGAATTTTTCACGTAGCGCGTTGCCACAGGCCGCAGAGTTGTTTGACCATCTTTTGGTTTTGAACATCACAGCGGACCGCGAGGTGCTGGCGCGTAGGCTTGCGGCTCGTGGCCGTGAAAACGCCGGAGACATCGCCAAACGTCTGGCACAGTCTGAAAAGCCTTTGCCAACGGGGCTGAATGTCATCCACTTGCCCAATAATGGCCCGCTGACAGACACCGTTAGCCGTGCCGTCGCCTTGCTTCAGCCAGCGAGTGTATAGCGTTGGATCAGCTCAAAATGTCCATCCAGCCGCTCACCGCACAAGGCGATCTGATCCACAACAAAGGGCGTGGGCAAAGCTGGAATACGCGTGGACAACACCTGCGTCCATGCACGCAACTGGGGCTCCGTCAAACGCCCCGACAACGTGAGGTGGAACCGAAACTCTTCCATCACGTACGGATAACCCCATTCCATCAGCAGCGCCTCTTGCCGAGGACTCAGGCCCGTCGCGCGCCGCCTTGCCAATTCGGCGGCGTTGGGGGCCGCACGCAGGGCATCAAGGTCGGCCACACAAGCCGCAGCTACCCGTTGCAAACCGTCAGTCTCCCCGTAGGGAGTAAGCGCGAGAAAGTGGCCAAGTGCCTTCAGTTCCAGACCTTCGCACAGCGCAGGTTTCAAAGACCCGGCAAGCGTCTCAATAGCTCCGCGCAGATCCAGCTCCGTCATGCTGTCCTTCAAGCGAAAGGGCGGCTTGAGCGTGCCGTGAAATCCATATTTGCGCGGTGTCATCGTTATGTCACGCAAACCGGGCACATCAGGCTGACAGCCCGGGGTGCCTTCCTCCACATCCCACCCCAGCCAATTCGCGCCAAAGGCAGCCAACGCGCCCTTGGGCGGCACATAGTAAATCGCAAAGCGAGAGTATGACATGAATTCCCCTTTCACCGCGGCCTCTATGACCAATGTATGTGACACGCAGATGTCAGGTGTGCAGTGTCTCGCGAATGCCCGATTAGTCCTGCCCGACGCCGTGGTAACTGGTTCAGTAACGATCCAACAAGGCATGATCTCAGAGATTGTAGAAAGCGACCACATTCCGACCGGCGCCTTAGACTGCGAAGGGGATTTTGTCCTGCCGGGCTTGGTTGAACTGCACACGGACAACGTGGAGCGCCATATCGAGCCCCGCCCTGAGGTGGACTGGCCCCATCTATCCGCGCTCATCGCGCATGATGCGGAACTCGCTTCAACAGGAATCACAACGGTTTTTGATGCAATGCGCGTGGGCTCAATCCACAGCGGCAAAGGACGTTACCTTGACTACGCACGTGGTCTTGCGAATGAATTGTTGGCCGCCCGCGCGCAAGGCCTATTGAAAATTAGCCACTTCCTTCACCTGCGGGCCGAGATTTGCTCCGAAACGCTTTTGGAAGAACTGGCTGCCTTTGGGCCAGATGACCGAGTTGGGATTGTCAGCCTGATGGACCATACCCCCGGCCAACGGCAGTTCCGGGACCTGACCGCGCTAAAGACATATGTCGCCAAAAAACGCGGGATGAATGATGCTGAATTCGAGGCACATGTAGCCAACCTGATCGACCTACAAGCCCGGCTTGGAACCCAGCATGAAGCAGGAGCCGTACAAGAGGCCCGTCGGTTGAACGCTGTACTTGCAAGCCATGATGACACAACAGCGGAACAAGTGGCTACATCGCAGGCGAACGGCGTAGGTTTTGCAGAATTCCCAACAACGGTAGAGGCCGCAGAGGCCTGTAGAGCCCATGGAATTGCCGTAATGATGGGCGCACCCAACCTGATCCGGGGTGGATCCCATTCCGGTAACGTGGCCGCCGCAGAATTAGCCAAGGCAGGCTTACTCGATATTATCTCTTCAGACTATGTGCCTTCAGCTTTGCTGCTATCGGCGTTCCAACTTGGGCAAATCTGGAACGACTTACCCCGTGCCATTGCAACGGTCACAGCGAACCCTGCTCGTGCCGCGCGACTGAGCGACCGTGGCCTCCTCAAGCCCGGTCTGCGTGGCGATGTCCTACGGGTGCGTGAGCTAAACAACACTCCCCTACTCCGTGGAGTTTGGAGCCAAGGCGAGCGGGTCGCCTGATGCGTTTCTGTTTCATTGCGCTGCAAGACCCAGATTTACAGGAATACCTGAGAAGTCATTGCGCGCGTCCATGCTGTTAGACGCGCCGCATGAGCGAGCCATCACCCGCCCACTATCGCGCAACAAGCTGGTTCAGCTTCGACGCGTCGCTGCGCAAAAGAGGGGCTCTGCTGATCTGGGGCGAACTGGACATGAACTTTAGCTCTTTTCCGTCACTCGTTCCGGTGACTTTATGCTTTCTCCGAATTACCCAACCAAAGAGGCAGAGCATCCCGCAATCCATTCAATTCGACGTTCCAATCGTTGCGTCACGCACAAATTCTGCGGGGGTCGGTGAGAAATTGGTAAACACGCTGAATACAGCTGAAATTTCCTCATTCAAGCT
>P_2C_Liq_3_UnCtyDRAFT_100243_pt1 | contig 16397 bp, 14 predicted proteins | sample Pon2CUnioCityCA_3_FD_9720 | JGI IMG/M metagenome (IMG submission 9720)
TTAAAATATGCTAAGGTAATCGGCAGGCTACCAGCAGCTTTGCGTAGTGATGTAGAAACCTCTTGGGTTCATATGGGAACTGAACCTTTTGGTGGCGGAAACAATAATCTTCTTATTCATATTGGTCAAACAACACTATATGAAAACGATGGAATATTAGAAGAAACATTAGTTCATGAAGCCTCTCATACCTCATTAGATGCGTATCATTCTGCCTCAACTGGATGGATGAATGCACAAGATTTAGACCCTAATTTTATCTCTACTTATGCTCGTGACTATCCTACAAGAGAAGATGTTGCTGAGAGTTTTCTTTTATATATGGCGCTAAGATATCGATCTGATAGAATTAGTTCATCTCTAAAGAATAAGATTTTAGAGACCATTCCAAAACGAATAGAGTATTTTGACAACCAAAATTTTAATATGTACCCAATAGAATAAAAGAGATTAAAAAGCCAAAATATTTTAAAACCACTCAAATCTGAGTGGTTGTTTTTGTTTTTATAGAATTACTAGGTTTTATATTTCTTATAAAAAATGCTAAATTTGTTTGGTATTTTATGTTATGCATTAAAACTTTCCATATCATTATAGTTGGCAGAAATTATAACAAAGTAAACGAAGAAAAAACTAATTAAAAATGAAAAAATTAAACATTTTATTAATTATAATTTTATTTCAAACTAATTTATTTTCACAAGTTGGAATAGGAACAAATACCCCAAACGCAACTTTAGAAGTTAAAGGGCAACCTTCTGTTACTGGAGTTGCAGATGGTATTATAGCACCTCGTATTTCTAGAGCTGATTTAATTGCAAAAACAGCTTATTCCACAAGTCAAACAGGTGCCATCATTTATATTACAGATTTAAGCGGAACTGTAAATACTGCTACCCAAAAAATTACAGAAATAGGTTATTATTATTTTAATGGCACAAGTTGGTACTCAATGAATAATAACAGTGATATGCTATTTAGTTTTGGAGATATTAAACAAGGAATTCAGTCTGCAGACCATAATGGCTGGATAAAACTAGATGGCAGAGCAATAAATACACTAACAACCTCCCAACAAACGCAAGCAGAAAATTTAGGTTTAACTATTAATTTACCGGATGCAACAAATACACAACTTACACAAAATGGCACATCATTAGGAAGTGTAAGCGGTAGTAATACCAAAACTATAGCCCGAAATCAATTACCAAATGTAAATTTGACAGGAACTACTAGTTCAGGGGGTGCAAATGGGCGTTGGAAAACAGATAGTTCTCCTTGGAATGCAGGTGGGGGCAGTTATACTAACATAACAACTCGAAATGGTGCAGAATCAGGTTTACATACTCATAATATAAGCCTTCCACTTAATGGAAATGTACCACAACAAGACTTTAATGTTAGAGGCGCAGAATTAAGTGTGAATGTATTCATTTATCTAGGAGATTGATAACCTGTGCTAAACATGATGTATAAGGAATAGCAAGATTTTGATTTTTTTTACAAATGTATTGTAAAAACTCCGCCACTGCATATAAAAAACAAGTTAAACAAAACTACTCCAAAATTTTTATAAAGTTTTCAAAAGCCACATAATAGGGTTGGTTTTTAAACACTGGGCTTTCTACACTTTCTGCATTGGCAATACCCACACCAGCAAACCACACTTTGGCGTTCTGTTTTTTTGCGTGATTTTTAAAAGTTTCCATCCAAATAGTATCGTAGTCATTTGGGTTTTGTAAATTATTAGTAGCTTTTACTAAAACAAAAATAGTGGGTTCACCTTTTTTAAATAATACAAACTGCGGATGTCTTTTTAACGTACTATTTATGGCCTGAAACTCGTACCCCATTTTCTCTAGCTTTTCGCCTATAATATTCATTGCTAAATTATGTAACTCTTGAGCTGTTAAAACCTGCATAATTTATTTTTTTTAGTGAAACTAAATATTGAAAAGTTTAAAAAACGTGTTCAATATTATACGTTGAACTAATCCTGATTTTCATCAGGACCTTTACTTTTATTTTTTCTTTTTATTGCGCTTATGATAATTTTTATCTCCCCTAGTTTTAGGTTTCTTATATTTTTTTGCAATTTCTCTTCTATAAGAACCTCCTAAGTTTACCTTGCTATTTTTTTCACTTTTTTCATGAAAAGCGGGCCCAGGNACATACTCTAAACCAGNTCTGTTTTTAGATTGTTCTCTNTCTTCTTTTGGTCTTTCATCTTCTGTAAGCATCGTAGAAATGGCTACTTCTTCTGGTATTTCTAAAACCGGAATTGTATAATCCATTAAAGTTTCTATTTCATTTTTTGCTTTTTGCTCCTTTTCTGTAGAAAAAAGTAGCGTTTCTCCTTCTTTTTCTGCACGACCAGTTCTACCAATTCTATGCATATAATTTTCTGGAAAATCAGGAGTATCAAAATTAATAACATGAGAAACCTCATCAAAATCTAAACCACGTGCCATAACATCTGTAGCCAGTAAAATTCGGTTTTTACCTTCATCAAACTGTTTGATAGAACGAATTCTGTAATTTTGTGTTTTGTTAGAATGTATTACACACATCTCATCGTTAAAAGCTTCTTCTAAGTGCTTAAACAACAAATCTGCAGTTCTTTTAAATCCTACAAAAATTAATACTTTGTTAAAAGTTTCTTTGTCTTTTAAAAGATGATTTAGCAAATTTACTTTGGTAAAAAAGTTAGGTACATTGTAAGATTGCTGTTTAATATTCTCTAAAGGTGTGCCACTTACAGCAATAGATATTTTCTGCGGATTTTTAAAAAAATCGTAAATTAAATTGTCTACATCTTCTGTCATCGTTGCAGAAAACAGTACGTTTTGTCTTCTTTCTGGAATAATTTCAAAAATATTCATCAATTGAAATCTGAACCCTAAATCTAACATTACATCCACTTCATCAATTACTAATTTCTGAATGTTTTTTAGCTTTAAAGCATTGCTTAAACCCAAATCATACAAACGTCCTGGAGTGGCTACAATAATATCTTGTCCTTGTAAAATAGCTTGTTTTTGTGTATTAATATTGGTACCACCGTAAACACCTAACACACGTACATTGATATATTTTGCTAGTTTTTCAATTTCATCTACCACTTGTATCACGAGTTCACGAGTAGGCACTAAAACTAAAATTCTAGGATGTTTTTCTTTAGAAAATTTTAAATCTCTTAATATTGGCAGCATATAAGCAAAGGTTTTACCTGTACCTGTTTGTGCAATTCCTACAACATCTTTACCAGACCTAACTACAGAAAATGCTTTTTGTTGAATAGGTGTTGGAGTTTCAAAACCCAAATCGTCAATAGCATATTGCAACTGGTTAGATAAGTCTAATTCTTTAAACGTCATGCTTTAAAATTTTATGCAAAGGTACGTTTTATAAAATGTTTTACAACACTACCTAAAGACTGTTATTATTTGTAATTTTGCTATCAAACTACTTAGGTAATAATGATTACAGACACACATACCCATTTATATTCGAGTCAATTTAACGAAGATCAAAAAGAAATGATACAACGTGCTAAAGATGCAGGTGTTTCTCGTTTTTTTATTCCTGCCATCGATTCTTCTTACACAGAAAGCATGTTGCAATTAGAAAAAAAATTTCCAAAGGATGTTTTTTTAATGATGGGTTTGCATCCTACATCTGTAAAAGAAAATTATTTAGAAGAATTGGCACACGTAAAAACATGGGTAGATCAAAGAGATTTTTATGCCATTGGAGAAATTGGTATCGATTTGTATTGGGATAAAACCTTTGTAAAACAACAGCAAGAGGCTTTTAAAACACAAATACAATGGGCAAAAGAAAAAAAATTACCTATTGTAATTCATTGTAGAGATGCTTTTGATGAGATTTTTGAAGTTTTAGAGTCTGAAAAAGGAAACGATTTATTTGGAATTTTTCATTGCTTTATAGGCACAAAAGAGCAAGCAGAAAAAGCCATTTCTTACAACATGAAATTAGGTATTGGTGGGGTTGTTACGTTTAAAAATGGTAGAATTGATAAATTTTTAAATGAGATTGATTTAAAACACATTGTTTTAGAAACAGATGCACCCTATTTAGCACCAACTCCATTTAGAGGAAAGAGAAATGAAAGCTCATATATAACCAATGTTATTGATAAATTAGTAGCTATTTATAGTCTTTCTTTTGATGAAATTGCAGCGATAACAACCAAGAATTCTAAAGACATATTTGGTATATAATTAAGTAATGAAAACAGAAATCACATACTACAAAACACCCATAGGTATTGCAAAAATTGTAGGCGACACCAATGGCATACAAGCTGTTTCTGTTTTAGATGTAAAAGAGGTTTCTGTTACTGATTTAAAAAAATCTATACCTTATTGTTTGCAAGATTGTGTTGTGCAACTAGAAGAATATTTTAAAGGTGAAAGAGCTAGTTTTAATTTAACTGTAAACCCTAAAGGAACTGCATTTCAGATAAAAGTTTGGAAATATTTACTAACCATACCTTATGGCAAAACCACCAATTATTTGGCGCAAAGCAAAGCTTTAGGAGACGCAAAAGCAATTAGAGCAGTAGCCACAGCAAATGGTAAAAATCCACTTTGGATTATTATTCCCTGTCATAGAGTAATGGGTTCTGATGGTTCTTTAACAGGTTATGCTGGTGGCATTTGGCGAAAAAAATGGTTGTTAGAACATGAAAATCCTGTAAAACAACAAACGCTGTTTTAATTTAGTTACTACATATTAAAAAACATATTTTTACGTTAAAAACGTAACGTTTTTTATGAATAAAAAATTTCTTTTTTTATGGCTGGTTTGTATTGGGTACTCCATACAAGCACAAACAATTCATACAGATTTTAGATCTAAAAAATTTCTGCTAAAAAAAGACACCTTAAAATTCGATTCTGTTGCCATTAATCCAATGCGTTTTAAAGTAGTAAATGCGTTTTTAAAACCGATAAATCCTACAAACTATATTATAAATCATACAGAGGCAACATTAATTATTAATGCTAAAAAATATCCAGAAATAACTATAGAATATTTTAGATTTCCTGAGTTTGTTACCAAAACATATTCAGTTTTTGATGAACGGCTAATTTTACCCAACACTACAAGTACTGGTAAATTGTATAGCTTAACTAGCAATAAAGAAGCTACCAATATAAAATTATTTGATGGCCTACAAACCAAGGGGTTTATTTCTAGAGGAATCACATCTGGTAATAATCAAAATGCGGTTACAAATGCGGCTTTAGATTTAGAAATTTCAGGAAAATTATCGGATAAAATCACGTTAAAAGCCAATATTTGGGATACAAACATCCCCATACAAGAAAATGGATACTCTCAAAATATTACCGATTTTGATAGAATTTTTATAGAAATGTTTCATAAAGATTGGCGTGTAAGAGCTGGAGATTTATCACTAAAAAATAGCGAAAGCTTTTTTGCTCCTTTTGTAAAACAAGCCGCTGGTTTAGAGGTAGAAGCAAATATTAATAACAATTTAAAAGTAAGTGCTTCTGGCGCTGTTGTGCGTGGTAAATTTAATACGTTTACAATTGTGGGTAGAGAAGGCAACCAAGGTCCTTACAAAATTGTGGGCGCAAATAACGAGCCAAATATTGTAATTATTGGTGGTAGCGAAAAGGTATACATTAATGGAATTCAAATAAAAAGAGGAGAAAATAAAAACTATACCATAGATTATAATTTAGGCGAAATAACGTTTAACACTACCTACCCTATTACGAATGATATGAGGATCTGGATAGATTTTCAATATTCAGACAGAAATTATACCCGTTTTGTTACGTATGAATCTGTAAAATACAATTCAGAAAAACTAGATATAAGTAGTTTTTTTTACAGTGAAAACGATGCTAAAAATCAACCTTTACAACAAGCTTTAACAGACCCACAAAAACAAATTTTAGCAAATGCTGGTAACAATACCAATTTAATGTTTGCAGAAAGTGCTTTTGTAGATGCTTTTGATGAAAACAAAATTCTCTACAAAAAAGCCATAAAAGGTGCTGTAGAAATTTTTGAATATTCTACAGATTCTAATGAGGAACTCTATTTTGTAACCTTTACAAATGTGGGTAGCAATAATGGTGATTATATTTTAGAAAGTAGCACAGCCATTGGAAATATTTTTAGTTATGCAGGTAAAAACCAAGGGAATTACAGCCCTATCACTAGATTGATTCCACCAACAAAATCTCAAATTTTTATGGTGAAATCGAATTATGCACCCACCAAAAAAACAACCCTTTCATCTGAAATAGCAATTAGTAATAACGATGCCAATTTATTTTCTAGCATAGACAATACAGAAAATAATGGGATTGCTGCAAAAATTGGTTGGCAGCAAGTTTTAATGGATAAAAAATGGCAATTAACTAGTCATATCAATCACGAATTTGCACAAAAGAACTTTAAAACTCTACAAAGATGGGAACGTGTAGAGTTTAATAGAGATTGGAATTTACTAACCAATAATGCTACTAAAAATTATTTTCAATCAGAATTTGTTTTGGAAAACAAAACAAAAGGTTTTTTAAAATACAAATACAATCACTTAAATTATATAGACACGTATAATGGAAACAAACATGCTCTTAATATCAAAATAAAACTAAATAATACTTCCTTTTTTGTGGATGGTAGTTTTTTAACAAACACGTCTACTTTAGAAGACAATAATTTTTTAAGAGCCAAAGCCACAGTAAAACATTCTTTTAAAAAAACTTGGATTGGTGCTTTTACAAACCTAGAAACCAATAGCAGAAAAGAAATTACAAGTAATAATTTTATCAATACAAGTCATCGATTTAAAGAACTCGAAACCTATTTTGGTATTGGAGATACTGCTAAAGTATTTGCGAAAATTGGTGTAAATTATAGAAATAATGACAGTATTAAAACCAATAAATTTACACAAATTAACAACAGAAAATCATTTTATATCAACAGTAAATTGATACAAAATAAAAAAACGAACTTAAGTATATATACAAATTACAGACTTACAGAAAATGCTTTTTCAGAAGATGAAAAAACAGTAAACTCTAGACTATTATTCACACAAAAATTATTTAAAAACTTTGTAAACTTAAGTACATTGTACGAAACTTCTTCTGGCAATATTGCTAGACAAGAGTTTATTTATATTAAAACAGAACCCGGTTTTGGCTATTATACTTGGATAGATTACAATAATGACGGTGTACAAGATTTTGATGAATTTGAAATTGCAGAATTTCAAGACCAAGCCAATTATTTAAGAGTACCCAAACCTAACTTACGTTTTATTGCTACCCAAAAAGCAAAATTTAGACAAACAATTAACTTAAATTTTAATCAATGGAAAAAAGAAAAAGAGTTTAAAAAAGCACTTTCTTACTTTCATAACGATAATTTTATTAGCATAGAAAACGAACAGACCAAGGTTGGTAATTCTTTTAATTTTAACCCTTTTAATTTTAATGAAACCAATTTATTAGGTTTAAATTTTAGTCTTAGAAACAGTATTTACTTCAACAGAAATCTACAAAAATATAGCACCACATATACCTATGGTACTTTAAGAAATATGCAACAGTTTTTAATTGGTACACAAGAAAACAATACCAAAAGTCATCAAGTAGATTTTGCGCATAAGTTTGCCAATTTTTGGTTGATCGAATTCTTAGGTAAATTGGCAGAAAACGATTTAAAAACTGAAAATTTTAACAATAGAAATTACACCATAGAAAGTACAGAATTACAACCTAAAATCAGTTTTTTATATAGTGATAACAACAGATTATCAGCATTTTATCACTTTAAAAACAAAACAAATAATGTAGCCGATTTTGAAACTTTACAACAACATAAAATTGGCTTCGAATATTTTTACTTGAGCAATAAAAAAAATCAAGTTACAGCCAATATAAATGCTTTTATAAATAATTTTACAGGGAATACAAATACACCTGTGGCTTATCAAATGTTAGAAGGTTTGCAAGCTGGCAGAAATTACACTTGGAATGTATTATTTAATAAAAAATTAAATTCTTTTTTAAATTTAAAACTAAATTATTCAGGTAGAAAAAGCGACAACTCTAAAACAATTCATACAGGTAGCATTCAATTAAGAGCCGTTTTTTAATTTGTTGAAGTTTTGTTTTTGATAACTATGATATTCTAAGTTCTAGTAATAAATGAAACAGATACATCTTTTAATGCAGATGTACATTTGTACAGTACATCAATTAATAGAGATAGAACCATAAAAGTACTTGGACATTTAGAAAATGAAGGTGTAAATTTTATTACAGGCATGTTTGTAGAAGCAGCAATTTTTGTAGATCCAAACAAAAAAATTGCGATGCCCAAAAGTGCAACTTTAAAAAATGATACCTATTATTTTGCATTGGTTTTAAAGAAAGAAAAAATAAGATTCTTTATTTAGAAAAAGTTTTGTTGGAAGTTGGTGCTACAAATGAAGATTGTATTGAAATTCTAAATCCAGTGGTATTAAAAAATAAGTCTTTTATCAAAAAAGGGATCTCTTTGTTTAGTGAAATTTAATTTTTTAAAATAAGGCTATATCATTTTAATTATTGTTATTTTTATAAAAAAATAAAACATGAAAAAACTAGCCCTTTTTGTAACAATTGTATTTATTTCTTTAAATATTCTTGGTCAGGAAACCGAAAAAAAATATCCACAAGATCTTAATAAGAAATATGAATTAAAGCTGAATGCCTTTAATTTAATTGTATTTAATTCGTTAGATGTTTCTTTTGAAAAATTAATTAACAAGGATCTCTCTTTTGGAGTTTCACTTTTTTATAATTATACAGATATTGTAAATGCTGATGTTTATATTAATAGAAAATTTTCTTTAACACCTTATTATCGTTGGTTTTTTAATGAATCTAGATTCGCAAGAGGTTTTTTTGTTGAGGGATTTGGAATGTTAAACACACAACACGATTATTTTTACAATACTAATAACTCAAGCTCAGTAGAGTATCAAACTGGTTTTGCTTTAGGAATTTCTTTAGGTGGCAAATTTGTAACAAAAAATGGTTTTACTACAGAAGTTCTATTAGGTGTTGGTAGAAATCTTATTTCTGAAAAAAATAGAGATGATTTTATAGATACTAATATTGTAGGTAGGTTTAGCATTTCTTTAGGTTATAGATTTTAAGAGATAATTTAGTAAGTTTGTTATAAATTAAAAACAATGAAAAAAATAATTTTAGTTGCTACATTTTTAATAAGTGCTTTTAGTTACGCACAACAAGAAATTAAATTAGATGTTGCAGATGCTATTGGTATAAGAAGTTTAGAGTTTTCCTATGAAACTTATATTAATGATGTAAGTTCTTTTGGAGTTTCTGCTTTATTTAACCTTACCAAGCAAGATGCAAAATTTAGATATAATGAAAACATAATGATGACACCTTATTTTCGTCATTATTTTACCTCAGAAGCACAATGGAATTTCTTTGGAGAAGGTTTTCTGGGAGTCAATACAGGTAAAAAAGAATCTATAGCCGATTCTGACACTTACGATTTAAAATATACTGATGCTGCTTTAGGAGTTGCTATAGGAAGCAAATACATTGCAGAAGGTGGTTTAACTATTGATGCTTATCTTGGTTTGGGTAGAAATTTATTCGGCTCTAACTCACCAATTTTAGTTCCAAGATTAGGTTTAAATGTTGGTTGGAGATTCTAAATACAACAAAAATAAAAAAGCCAGCTTATGCTGGCTTTTTTATTTTATGATATCACTTCCTCTTTTCTAATTGGAAGATTCTGTATTAAATCTATATATAAGTTTACTTGTTTTTTTAAGTCTTTACGCTCGTAAATAGCATCTAAAAATCCGTGTTCTAATACAAACTCAGACTTTTGGAAACCTTCTGGTAGATCTTTACCAGTTGTGTCTTTTACAACTCTTGGGCCTGCAAATGCAATTAATGCGTTTGGTTCTGCAATATTAATATCGCCCAACATTGCATATGATGCTGTTGTACCACCTGTTGTAGGGTCTGTACATAAAGATATGTAAGGTATTTTAACGTCTGCTAATTGCGCTAATTTAGAAGATGTTTTAACCAACTGCATTAAAGATAATGATGCCTCCATCATTCTTGCACCACCAGATTTAGAAACCATTAAAAATGGTATTTTATTTTTGATTGCATAATCTATAGCTCTTGCTATTTTTTCTCCAACAACAGAACCCATAGAACCTCCAATAAAAGCAAAATCCATAGCTGCAATCACCAAATCTTTCCCTAAAGATTTACCAACTGCTGTTCTTACAGCATCTTTTAATTTTGTTTTTTCTTGTGCTGCTTTTAAACGATCTGGATAATTTTTGGTATCTTCAAATTTTAATGGATCTTTAGAGGTTAAACTTTCGTTTAATTCTGTAAACTTATTCTCATCAAAAAATAATTCAAAGTATTCTTTACTACCAATTCTTACATGATAACCATCTTCTGGACTTACATATAAGTTTCTTTTTAACTCTTCTGTATCTATAATTTTACCACTTGGGGTTTTATACCACAAGCCTTTGGGTGTATCTTTTTTATCTTCTGTAGAAGTTTGGATACCTTTATCTGTTCTTTTAAACCAAGCCATATTAAGTATATATTTTAATTTTTTGCTTACTTTTTTAAAGCAATAAATGAGCTACAAATGTAAAAGTTTTTTCTTTAAAAATACTTTTTTAAAGCGTGTCTTTATAAAACACAATTGATTTTATTCCTTATTTGTTCATAAAAAAAGCATTTTGATTTTCAATCAAAATGCTTTTTAAATATGTAAAATGTGTGTACTATAAAGTATTTATGTTATTTAAGTCTTCAAAAGCTTTCTTTAAACGCGCTTTAAAAGTTTCTTCTCCTAAACGTAACCATTTTCTAGGATCGTAGTGTTTTTTATTTGGTTGATCTGCTCCTTCAGGGTTTCCAATTTGTGTTGCTAAATAATCTGCTTTTTCTTGCATATAGTCACGAATTCCTTCTGTAAATGCAAATTGTAAATCAGTATCAATATTCATTTTAATAACACCATACCCAATAGATTCTCTAATTTCTTCTAGGGTAGATCCAGATCCACCATGAAATACAAAATCAATGTGATTTTCTTCAACCCCGTATTTCTTTGTAATAAATTCTTGAGAATTTTTTAAGATTTTTGGTGTTAATTTTACGTTTCCTGGTTTGTAAACTCCATGTACGTTACCAAATGCTGCTGCAATAGTAAATTGTGGAGATACTTTTAATAGTTCTTCGTAAGCATAAGCTACTTCTTCTGGTTGTGTGTATAGCTTAGAAACATCTACATCAGAATTATCTACACCATCTTCTTCTCCACCAGTAATACCTAACTCAATCTCTAAAGTCATCCCCATTTTACTCATTCTTGATAAATAGGTTTTACAGATTTCGATATTTTCTTCTAAAGGCTCTTCAGATAAATCTATCATGTGTGAGCTATAAAGAGGTTTTCCTGTTTCTTCGAAATGTTTTTCTGATGCGTCTAATAAACCATCAATCCAAGGTAATAATTTTTTTGCACAGTGGTCTGTATGTAAAATTACTGGCACTCCATAAGCTACGGCTAATTCATGAATGTGTTTTGCACCTGCTACTCCACCAGCAATTGCTGCCTGTTGCCCATCGTTAGAAAGTCCTTTACCTGCGTTAAACTGAGCACCTCCATTAGAAAATTGAATGATTACTGGAGCGTTTAAATCTCTAGCTGTTTCTAAAACGCTATTAATTGTATTAGAACCGGTTACGTTTACTGCTGGTAATGCAAATCCTTTTTGTTTAGCATAGTTAAAGATATCTTGCACTTCTTTACCTGTTGCTACACCTGGCCTTATATTGTGACTCATAAATTGTGTTTTATATTGATGATTTTTATTGACCTCAAAAATACTAAAAATAGCTGCTTTTAACTTTGTAGTTTACAAAAAATAACGAAAACGTTATAGACTTTAGTTCCAGTTTTATTAAAAAGGGTAGTTGATACCTATGTTATAAACAGCACTTCCAAAATTAAAGTTTTTAAACCATTTACCTTGCTCTAAATAAGGTTCGTAAGTTTTAAAACCTACATCAAATCTTAAAACAAAAAAGTTTAAATCGTATCTAACTCCTAGGCCTGAGCCTATGGCAATTTCTTTTAAAGACTCAAGACCACTTAATTTAGATGCATCGTCTATAAATTTAGATCTAGAAATATCCCAAATATTTCCAGCATCTAGAAATAGGGCTCCTTTTAAGCTTCCAAAAAGATTGAAACGATATTCTGCACTAGTTAAAAATTTAAAACTTCCTACGTTAAATTCTAATCCAGTGTTTCTACTACCAGGTCCTAACTCATAAGTTTGCCACGCTCTAATATCATTAGAACCACCTGCAAAATAACTTCTTGTAAATGGTATATCTGAATTATCATAAGTAATAATTGCGCCTAAAAAAGATCGAATCCCAAAAACAGCGTTTAATCCAACGTCCCAAAAACGTTTGTATTCTATATCTGTTTTAAAATATTGCGCTAAAGGAATTTTAAACAAGGTTTTTTTACCATTATCATTGTAACTACCTGACAATAAACCTAATAAATTTCCAGAATTTGCGACTCTTGCTTTAAAAAAGGTGAAATTATTGTCTTTAAAATCTATTTGATTGTTAAATGTATAGGAATAAGCAATGATGGGTATTAAAAAATCTGATGTAACTATATTATACCTGTTTTGAATATTTAATATAGTATTATAATCATCAGGATTGGAAGTTTGAAAACCTGTATTGTTACCCTCAACTTCTCTAATAAAGTTTAACGCCTCTGTTGATTGCACATTTAAATCTGTAGATAAAGGAGAAAAATTAGTGCCATTGATTGCATCGTAATTTTGGGCAACAGTATTTAGATTTCTAAATTCTGAATTATAAATATCGAAAAAACGATTTACGTTTAAATTTTGAATATACTGTGTGTTAAAAATCTCTAACTGCATGGTTTTTTTACGATTATACTGCCACCTATAATCAGATAAAAAGGTAAAAGTTTGCCTATCTAAACCAATATTTTTTTGAAAACTAGAACCTAAAGAAAATAAAGTTCTTGGATTCATTCTCTTTGGCACTAATTTGTTTAATCCAAAAGGGGCTAAAAATCTTGGTATTTCTAAAGATGCGTCAGCACCAACCTCCCAACCAGGACCATTTTTAGCATTAAAATAAGAACCTAAAAAAGAAAATTTTAATATTTCTGCGCCTTTAAATGCATTTCTGTTGGTTAATGAAAACTTTGCAGAGGTACCAATTTCTCTAATATTAGAGTGTGTCAATTCTGTTTCGAAACCTAAGGTGTATTTATCTCTTGGAGATAAAAATATATTCATGCTTAAAGCATCCTCTGTATCTAATATTGGGCTAAAATTTATATTAGTTGACTTAAAATTTTTAAGTGACTTTAGGTGATTTCTAGTTAAATTACTTAAAGTGTCTTTATAAATATCACCTGGTTTAAAAAAAATAGACTGTGCTAAATACTTAGGGTTGTATTTTAATTTTTGATGCGCTAAAAAATTGATTCCTTTGTATTGTAGGGTATCTTGATATACTTTGCCTTTTTGCGTGTAAGAATAATCTGTTACAACATTGATTTCTTTTATTGTATGTACTTTATAATCTCTTTTAACAAATTTATTGTTTACTTCTTTAAAACGATCTTTCGCTATTAAAAACGCTACATTTATTTTATGGTCTGTTCTAGTAGAATCTACATAAAAGCCTAATGCAGCTTCAGAAAAATAATAAACACCATTGTTTTTAAAGAGTTTAACTACGTTTTTGGCTTCGTTTCTAAAAACTTTATCATTGTATTGAGCTCCTTTTTTTAATAAACTTGTTGTTTTAGAAGCTTTATAGATAGAATCTAAAACAGGCGATTCTATATGTACTTTTATCGTATCTAATAAAGTAGGTTTTCCTAACGTTACATGATAGTCTACAGTGGCTTTTTTATTACTATCCCTATTAATAGTTTCCTTTACTTTAGAATCGAAATATCCTTTATTTTTATAATAAGCCCATAAATTATCTGCGGTTCTTTTTACTTTATTTTCATTAACTATAACTGGGCTATCATAACTTAAAAACCAATTATTTAAGTTTATAAATGTGTTTGCGTAGGCAATGCTTTGTTTTTCTGAAAAAATATTTTTTATAAATTTATATTTATTAGGATTTTCCTTTCCCCATTCTGATGGGGTTTTTGCCTTATCATGATTGCCTAAATTATGAAAATACAAACCAAAAGGTAAATTTAAAAACCTGGAATTGGGTTTTTGAAGAATATACTTCTGAAGCTCTGAGCTTTTATTTCTAACACTGTCCACATAAATATAATTTTGTGTAAGCATGTGTTTATCTTCTGCAACATGTTTTGTAGAGTTACACGCGCTTAAAAACAAAAAGAATAAAAAGTAAAAAGAAAGTTTTTTCATTACTTTAGCAATACATTCAACCTCAAAAATAACATTTTTCAAGCGTTTATTTATAAATAGATACATTTAATGAGTATTTCTAAAAATCAACTAAAATTAATAACAAGTTTATCGCAAAAAAAGTATAGAGAAAAGCATCAATTATTTATTGCTGAAGGTATAAAAGTGGTAAACGAATTGCTAAATTCTAACTTTACAGTATATAGCCTATTTTGTACCGAAGATTTTGAAACAATGACAGCTGTAGATAAAATTACAATTGTTTCCGAAAATGAGTTAAAAAAAATTAGCTCTTTAAAAACGCCAAATAAAGTTTTGGCTTTATTTAAAATACCCGAAAAAAAATCACCTAAAAGTTCAGGTTTAATTGTTGCTTTAGATGTTATAAACGATCCCGGAAACCTGGGTACCATTATTCGTTTATGCGATTGGTTTGGTGTGCAACAATTAATTTGCTCTAAAGATACTGTAGATTGCTATAATAACAAAGTTGTACAAGCAAGTATGGGCTCTTTAACTAGAGTTACCATCAATTATGTAGACTTATATGATTATTTAAAGGATACAAAATTACCTACTTTTATTGCAGATATGAATGGAGAAAATGTTTACAAAAGCGACTTACCTAAAGAAGGTGTTTTAATAATGGGAAATGAAGCTAATGGGGTTTCTGAAACAATTAAAAAATTAATTTCTCATACAATTTCTATCCCAAGATTTGGAGAAACACAAGAAACCGAAAGTTTAAATGTAGCGACTGCTACTGCAATTTTATTGAGTGAGTTTTCTAGAAATAAAATTTAAAAATCTTAAACTTTAAACTTTAAGTTTACTCAAAAGCAAAGTTTAAGAAAATGCCACGAGTTCCCATAAAGTTAACAGGTGCCGTCCATTTACTTTCTGGGTTTTTATCGTATTTAATTTCGTTGTTAAACGCAAAAACACCACGAATAGAGGGAGAAAATTTAAAGTAATACAAGTAAAAATCTACACCTATACCAACTTCATACATAAAATTGTGGGTTTTCATTCTAAATTGACCAGCAGAATTATCTTCTTGATTTGCCTCGTTACTAGAAAAATTATAGTCGTAAGAAACACCCGCTAACAAATAAGGACGTAAATTTTTGTACCTATCTGTACTAAATTTAAAAACCAACGGTATATGTAAATAGGTAGAACCAATTTCTCTAATGCTATCTTGTGGATTGGACTCTTCTTTTAAATGATTGAATAGTATTTTTTTAGAATTACTTACCAAACCCGGTTCTAAACGTAAGTTTAAGTTTTTGTGCAATCTAAAATCTGCAATTAAACCCACATTAAAACCTGCTGTTGGCTCTACTGTAATGTTGGCATCTTTATCAGTACTTTTTCTTAGGTTTAGTTTAAAATCGTTTTGATTTATCCCTAAATAAAAACCATAATGCAAAGGTTTTTTATCAAAAGTAGGTAAATATTCTACACGTTCTCTTTGCGCATAAAATGTAATATTAATCATCAAAAAAAAACAAAAAAACAGACTTCTTTTACTCATAATTATTTACGTGCTGTGTAAATTGTAGCAACTCCAAAAGTTACAGGGTTATCTTCTGTATGTGTAAACCCATTTTTTTTCAAAATATTGTTAAAGACCTCTCCAAAAGGAAAAGAATTTGCAGTTTCAGACAAATAAGAATAAGCTGCTTTATCTTTAGAGAATAATTTACCAACTACTGGCAAAAATACACTTGTATATAATTTATAACCTTGTTTAAATGGAAATTTTGTTGGGTTTGAAGTTTCTAAAATTACCAAAACACCAGTAGGTTTTAAAACTCTAGCAATTTCTTTTAAA
>P_2C_Liq_3_UnCtyDRAFT_100245_pt1 | contig 16210 bp, 16 predicted proteins | sample Pon2CUnioCityCA_3_FD_9720 | JGI IMG/M metagenome (IMG submission 9720)
CTCCTTTACCAGCTCTTCCAAATTCAGAACCATTTTCACGCGTTCTTTGAAACGCAGGATCATTTTGAATTCTGTTTTTGTCCACACCACCTTTTTCACGAGCTAAATGTCCATCACTTGTTTTGTAAAAAGAAATACCTCCAATAGTTCCTTTTAATTTGATAATACCTGTTTGTTTTGCCATAATTTTTACTTTTTTTTATGATTAATATTTCAAATCACGTAACTTTATGGCAGTCAATAAAAAATCAAATTCCGTTTTTGGGTGTTCTTTCCGATAACACCATAAACGTCATTAAAATATTGATAACACTAACGTGTTGTCAACATTTTAACAACGCATTATTACCATCATCATATAATTATAGAATATGGCTTAAGTATGGATAAAGCATAGATAGTGTATTATGAATCAAAAAAGAGCTTGCATATACCCAAAGGACATTCAGCGCATTACAGGGCGCAGTGAACGTTATGGGCGAAAGCTTTTAAATGATATAAAAAGTTTTTTGGATAAAGAACCTCATCAATTTATAACTGTAGATGAATTTTCTGAATACTCTGGAATTCAATTAGATATAGTAAATAAGTATATTAGAGATTAAATTTTAAGGGACTAATTAGGTGTCAGTAAAAATTCATATATTTGGAAACATAGATAAACAGAGGGTTTATGAGAATTGTGTTAGTTCCTTCCTCTCTGCAAAAAAAATCTTGATAAAATTTCTTATCAAGATTTCTTTATTTTACTACCAAATAAAAATTATTAAACTGACAACAAATATTTAGATACTTTCTTTTTTAACTATATCGTAATTAAATCGTATTAGTCCATTTCTATTTGTGGTACTTACTTCAGTGCTTTCTTCTAGAATTAGTTCATCATTTAAAAATATTTTTAACGTTAATGGAGCTGCATCACTTACTTTATTCCTATAAGTTTCTCCTTGAATGTATCTAAAGTTATAATTTTCTAATGTAATTACAATTGGCTCTGCAACACCTTGCGAATCATAACTAAACGGATACACACCTAAACTATAATCATCAGTTTGGTACACATAATAATTTACTAAAATTTCATCATTAGGTTCTAATGTAGTAATTTCGATTCTTACAACGTTATCTGGAGACACCACTCCGAAATCGGTTTCATCTTCTACAATAGGAGTTGTACACCCAAGAATTACAACAAAATTTAAAAAATAAAAGATTTTTTTCATAATTATGTTATTTGACATAAAATTACAAAATCTTAGTTCCTTATAATAATTTTTTTAGTGGCTACTTTTTTATCCGTATAAATTTTTATGAAGTATAATCCTGAATTTAGATTAGAAATATTAATTTTTTTATAATTGATTTCTTCTCTGTGTAATAGTTTACCTAAGGTTGAAACAATCTCAATCTTATCAATAGATTCATTGGTTTTAATGTTGATGAAATTAGATGTTGGGTTTGGGAAAATAGAAAACTTACTGGCAAAAAAATTATCTGTACTTGCTGTTGTATTTTGATAAACTCTCACGTAATCAATAACCATACTGCTTTGTGTAAAATTAGCATCAGGAACTCCTGAAAAACCACCCATAGCTACATTTAATAGTAAAAATTGATCTATGTCAAAAGGCCAAGTTGCCGCATTTTTAACGCTTGGATTGTACGTATAATAACCAACACCATCAATCATAAATGTAATTTGATTAGGAGACCAATTCATAGAATACACATGATAGTTTTCAGCTACATTTGGCAGCATTTTTCTTGCCGTATTTTGCGTGTTGCCAGAACTTGAGGTAGTATGTAAAGCACTAGAAACTTCATTGGTGGCATGTAAACCGTGTTCCATAATGTCTATTTCTCCGCAAGCAGGCCAAGGTGTTGTTCCAAAACCTTTAGATTGCCAATATGTACCTGTTTCGGAAATATTTTTACCCAGTGTCCAAATTGCTGGCCAGGTTCCGTTTCCAGCAGGAAGCTTTGCTTTAATATCAACTCTACCATAAGTAAATGCATATTTTGAATTTAATCTTACAGAAGTAAATTGTTTCGTGGCTCCTTGATCCGTAAAATTTTCTTTAATAGCCACAAGGTTTAGCAAACCATTTTCTACATAAGAGTTTTCTTTTCTATTGGTATAATGTTGTAACTCATTGTTATACCATTTNCCCGGTTCTCTAACACTACCGTCAGTATTGTACGTTGTAGGGATTGGTAATTGTGTTTGATGAAACCATTTATCNGTGTCTAATTCTGTACCTTCAAATTCATCTGCCCAGACTAAATCTGTATACATAACATCTAAAGCATTTATGTCTACTGGTGTCGTGCCATCAGAAATATCATCAAATAAATAGGTTCCTGCAGTTGTAGCGCCTAAATCTATAAAAATTACAAGTTTTCTGTAGGTTCCAGTAGCATTAATGGTATTTCCTGTGCTGGTTTCTTTTGCGCTCGAAAAATCAAAAGTAAGATTTTGCCAGTTCGTAGCATTACCACTTGCTATAGTTTGTGAAACTTCAACATCAGGATTAGACCCATTTTCTAATTTTAAAAGAATAGAATGTTGATTAGGGTCAAACGCATAAAAAGAAAGTGTAATTTCTTTTGTATTTGTTACATCGATATCTCTATTTAAGTCAATATAAAAACCTTGGTCTGCGATAGCACCATTATTGTTAAATTGCCCAACGTTATTTGAAGCATTGTCTGGGTCGTTTACTTGCGCAAAACTTGCGCCACTAAAACCGTTGAATATATGATTACTGTTCTCAAAATCGATTGGCATTTGTTGTGATAAGGAAGCAAACGTTGATAAAAAAGAAAATGCTAAAATGTAATATTGTTTCATAAAAGTGTTTTGCACAAGTATAAGTAGAATAAACCTTTTTAAGAATTATATAACCAATACAAAAACCATACAGTATTTGAAAAAGCCTATTTTTTCGTTGTATTTTTGAAAAATGAAGAAACCATTCCAATTTAAACAGTTTACCGTACATCAAGATAAAACAGCAATGAAAGTAGGTACAGATGGAGTGCTGTTAGGTGCTTGGTGTAAAATAGACNATTTTGTGGATTCGATTTTGGATATTGGTTCAGGTACAGGAGTTGTTGCTTTAATGTTGGCACAACGCACAGATGCAATGACTATAGATGCAGTTGAAGTTGATGAAAACGCTTATGAACAAACTGTAGAAAATTTTGAAAATTCTGATTGGGGAGATCGTTTGTATTGTTATCATACCAATTTTCAAAATTTTGCAGATGAAATTGCCGAAGAAGAAGAAACTTATGATTTGATTGTTTCTAATCCGCCATTTTATACGGATGATTTTGAAACTGATANNAAGGCAAGAAATACAGCACGTTTTGCGAGTGCATTATCTTTTGCTGAATTGATTACGGGGGTTGTAAAGATTTTATCAACTGAGGGTAAATTTGTAGTGATTCTTCCTTTTAAAGAAGAAACACATTTTATCACTTTATCCCAAAAAAACGGATTGTTTTTAAATCGGGTTTGTCGCGTTCAAGGAAATCCTTCATCAACAATAAAACGAAGTTTATTAGAGTTTTCGTTTCATCAAACAATGGTAAAAGAAGCACATTTAATTATCGAAACTTCACGTCATGAATACACCACAGAGTACATCAATTTGACAAAAGATTTTTATTTAAAGATGTAGTCGGTCATTACTCTTCTATGGTAAAATCATAATTTACATTGGCATAAATTAAATCTGTTCCAATGGCTTCATCTTCCAAAACTAATTCATCATTAATGTATACTTGCGCTTTTAAACTGGCGTTCAAGTTGTTTTTTCTATAGGCTTCGCCTTCAATGGTTTTATAAACGTAATCTGTGAGTAATATAATCATTGGTTCTGGTTGTCCTGAGCTATTATATGAAAATTGTCTTGGTCCAAAAACCCATTCATCTGCGTCAAAATCGTAATAAGAAACAACAATTTCATCGAAAACTAGTTTAGAAGTTGTTAATATGATTTCTACTTTTTTAGGAGTTATTGCTGTGATTTCTTCTTCTAATATTTCAGTATTAGTTGTGCATGATAGTGATAAGAAGATCGTACATAAAAATATAAATTTTTTCATTATGGTTTATTTTAAGTATTTGTATTTCTATAAGTTAACAGAATAAACCGAATAGCAATATCTTTTACCACTTAATATGAAACTATTTTAAATTCTTTTTTTTAGCGTTTAATTATCCAATTACATGATTAGGATTATACCCCAAAAAAGGCACTTTCTTTTCTGTAAATTGTATACCGTAGTTTTCGAGTTCTTTTAAAATAGGTTTATAAACTTCTTGAGAGATGGGAATTTGCACTCCTGGAGTGGTAATTTCGCCTTTTAAAATCTTTAACGCAGCAATAGCTACAGGTAAACCAACTGTTTTTGCCATAGCTGTATAGGTTTGGTTTTCACCCAAGACAATTAAACTGCTTTCTATTTGTTGTTTTTTGCCATCAATTTCATACCCAAATAAATGTTGCATAACAATCATATCTTTGTCTTCTTTTTTTAATGTCCAAGAATCTTCTAGAATTTTTTGAAGCATTTGAGCAGGTGTAGCGTTTTGTAATCCTATTTTTTTATTCGGATTAAAAATATCTAGCTCAACTAATTTTTCCCACATCACATCATCTTGGTCTATTTTTAAATAAGAACGCAATTTTAGTTCTACAGAATCTGAAGGAGAATAAGCCAAAAATAGATTCACAAAATCGCGATAACTCATATTCTCAGAATCTTCAATTGTATATGAATCATCTGTCATACCCAACTGAACAAAAATATTCCACGCCCTAGAAAAACCTACTTTTCTAATCGTGCCTCTGTACATTGTGGGAATGGTATCTAAGCCATAATTACTTCTATATTTTAATGAATCGCGATTGGCGTAGGCTTCAAATTTAATGCCATCGATCGTTAAAAATTCAGTTCGCCTAAATAACTTATGATACGGAATGAATTTGTACGTACTTTCTTGAATAAACATTGCAGCACCTCCTTGCCCTGCTAAAACAACATTTCTAGGGTTCCAAGTAAATTTGTAATTCCATAAATTGTTGTCGCTTTCAGGTGCTACTAAACCACCACAAAACGACTCAAAAAGAAGCATCTTAGCATTTTTAGCTTTTATGCGATCAATTACTTGCATAGCACTCATGTGATCTAAACCCGGATCTAAACCAATTTCATTCATAAATACGAGCCCATTTTTTTTTGCTGCATTATCGAGCGCTCTCATTTCAGTTGATACGTAAGAAGCAGTAACCATACTTTTTTTAAATGTTATACAATCTTTGGCAACTTCTATGTGAAAACGAGCAGGTAACATGGAAATAACAATATCTGATTTTTTAATGGCAGATTCACGTTGCTGTTTGTCAAAAACATCTAAAATAATTGCTTTTGCATTTTTATGATTGTTGATAAGATGCAGCGTATTTGTAGTAGAAATATCACCAATAGTAAGTTTTAAGTTTTCTTCATCAGATTTATCTAATAAATATTTTAGTAAAGCTGAACTAGATTTTCCTGCACCGATAATCAATATATTTTTCATAAAAGAAAGCTGTATTTTTGTAGTCAAACGAAGATACTATATTTGTTTAAAATTTAACAAAAACATAATAAAATGTTTAAAAATTTAGTTATTACTTGTTTTTTAGGGTTATCAGCAGTCATTTTAGGCGCTTTTGGTGCACATGCATTAAAAGAGGTTTTATCTGTAGCTCAATTACAGAGTTTTGAAACTGCGGTTCGTTATCAAATGTTTCATGTTATTGTGTTGCTATGCGTAAATCTTTATAGTGGATTCACAGCCAAGCAAAAAAACACAATTAGCTATCTTTTATTTTTAGGAATTCTATTTTTTTCAGGTTCAATTTACCTCATTCAAACCACATGTATTACTGCAAAATCAATTTGGTTTGTTACGCCTTTAGGAGGTTTGTTTTTTATAATGGGTTGGATTTCAATGATTATAATATTCGTAAAGAAATACAAAAACGAATAAAAAATCGATAATTCTTGCTTAAAAATAAGTCTGTTTTAAAATATTGCTTAATTTTGTAGCTCATAACAACCTAAAAAATATTGAGATGGTAGATACAAATACGAAATCGATTTCGTTAAATAGTCTAGGAATCAAAAATGCAACAATTCGTTATCAATTAACAGCTAACGAATTACATCAAGAAACGCTACAAAAAAAACAAGGTATAGAATCGTCTTTAGGTGCAATCGCTGTAAATACAGGTGAGTTTACAGGGCGTTCTCCTATGGATCGTTTTATTGTAAAAGATGCCATTACAAAAGATGAAGTTTGGTGGAGCCCAATTAATTTACCTTTTGAAGAAGATAAATTTGACCAACTATATGATAAAGTAGTCGATTATTTATCAGAAAAGGAAATTTACGTGAGAGATAGTTTTGCTTGCGAAAACGAAAAGTATAAGTTAAATATTCGAGTTGTAAATGAATATCCTTGGAGTAATATGTTTGCCTACAACATGTTTTTACGTCCAACTGAAGAAGAATTAAAAGATTTTTCTCCTGAATGGACCGTTATTAACGCTCCAGGTTTTATGGCAGATGCAGAGAAAGATGGAACGCGTCAGCACAATTTTGCTATTTTAAATTTTACCAAAAAAATAGCATTAATTGGAGGTACAGGGTATACAGGAGAAATTAAAAAAGGAATTTTTTCTGCTCTAAATTTTATTTTACCTATTTACAAGAATACGCTACCAATGCATTGTTCTGCAAATGTTGGTAAAAACGGAGATACTGCTATTTTCTTTGGATTATCTGGTACTGGAAAAACAACACTTTCTACAGACCCAAATAGAAGTTTAATTGGTGATGATGAACATGGTTGGACAGCAGAAAATACCGTATTTAATTTTGAAGGTGGTTGTTATGCAAAAGTGATTAATTTATCGGCAGCACAAGAACCAGAAATTTTTGACGCCATTAAAAAAGGTGCTATTTTAGAAAATGTGGTGATGGATGAAAATGGAGTGGTAGATTTTGCAGATACCTCAATCAGTCAAAATACTAGAGTAAGCTATCCAATTTATCATATTGATAATATTCAAGAACCATCGATTGGTGAAAATCCTAAAAATATTTTCTTCTTAACCGCAGATGCTTTTGGCGTTTTGCCTCCCATATCAAAATTAACACCAGCGCAAGCAGCATATCATTTTATTTCTGGTTATACCGCAAAAGTTGCAGGTACAGAAGCAGGAATAAAAGAGCCAACACCTAGTTTTTCAGCATGTTTTGGAGCGCCTTTTATGCCTTTGCATCCTACAAGATATGCAGAAATGCTAAGCGCTAAAATGAAAGAAGCAGGGGTTAATGTGTGGTTAATTAATACAGGTTGGTCTGGTGGAAAATATGGCGTAGGTAGAAGGATGCCATTAAAATACACACGTGCTATGATTACAGCAGTTTTAAATGGTGCTTTAGGTAGTTATCGATACGAAGATTACCATATTCATTCTGTATTCGGAGTTGCGCAACCAAGAAGTTGTCCTGGCGTACCTACAGAATTATTAAGTCCAAGAGCAACTTGGAACAACGATGAAGCGTACTACGAAACAGCGTTTAAATTATCGAATGCATTTAGACACAATTTTAAACAGTTTGAAGAAAATGCATCGGAAGAAATACGTAGAGGAGGCCCCCAACGTTATGCACATTAATTCGTTTTTTATTAATTTTAGTTTGGACAAAAACACCTTAATTTTGAGGTGTTTTTTTATTTTAGGATAAAATTTTGAAAAAAATATTATCTCCGTCCTAGAATAGTTTTTATGAATTTAGAACTTTTAATTGATAGATTTCAAAAAAAAGATGTCAGCGCATATGAAAAGCTTTACAATATGTATTGTGATAGTATTTCTGGTGTTGTACATACGATTGTTAAAAATGATAATGTTGCCCAAGAAATTACACAAGATGTTTTTATAAAAGCTTGGAATAAATCTGAATCGTACTCCTCTAAAAAAGGACGTTTTTTTACATGGATACTTAACATAGCAAGAAATGCAGCTATAGATTATACCCGCTCAAAAAAGTTTAAACAGTCTAAACAAAACCTTAACGCCGATTTTTTCGTAGATATATTAGAAACCAGTAGAAATTTAGATTCAGAGACTGATGCAATAGGATTAAAAGAATTTGTAACGAAATTAGGCGATAAATGCAAAGCTATCATAGAATTATTATACTTTAAAGGATTTACACAAAAAGAAGCATCAGAACAACTAGAAATACCAATTGGCACCATAAAAACAAGAAATAGAACATGCATTGGCGAATTACGTACAATGCTTCAAGTATAAATGAACACAAAAGAATACATAGCATCTGGAATTTTAGAACTGTACATTGCAGGCGCACTCTCTGAAAAAGAGAATGAAGAAGTGTACGCTGCAATTCAAAAAAATCCTGAGTTATTGGAAGAAGTAGAATCTATTGAAAAAGCGATTTTACAATTGACTGCGGCTGCAAAAAAGGACAATACATACTCTTTTAATGCAATTGCAGATAAACTTTTAGTTCAGGAGCCTAAAGTAATTCCGATTTCTAAACCGAAAACAAACTGGAGTTTATTATCTGGTTGGGCTGCTGCTGTTATCTTTGGTAGTGCATTAATTTATACAGTCATTCAGAACAGTAATTTGAAAACTCAAATTGCTGCAGAAAAACAACAATTAGAAGAACAAATAGACAAAGCTTCTAATAGTTTAGCAGAAACAGAGAAACTGATTGAGATTTTTAGAGATAAAAACATTATTTCTGTGCCTTTAGCAGGACAAAAAGTGTCTCCAACATCGTATGCAAAAGTCTATTGGGATAAAAAAACAAATTCTATTTATTTAGACGCCAAAGGTTTACCAGAACCACCAAAGGGAAAAGTATATCAAGTTTGGTCTTTAAAATTAAGTCCACTAACACCAACAAGTTTAGGAACATTAGATACTTTTACGGCTGACGCTAACAAAATTTTTACCATTACCAATGCTAATGAATCTGAAGCTTTTGGTATTACTTTAGAGCCGGCAGGTGGTAGTGTTTCTCCTAATTTAGAACAGCTGTATACTTTAGGTGCTGTTGCTTCTTAGGTTTTTTTGTCTTAATTACTACTTGTTAGTAACTTAGAATAAAGTTAATTTTGATTTACCATATATGATTGATATTTACATAAAATCAAATGATATAGAAATTTTTGACAAAAAAAAGACAATAAATAACAATATTAATAAAGCCACTACTAAAAATTTCTATTTTGGTGCAGCAGAAGCTGAAGGAGAAAATGTAAAAGGTTTGAGTTTATTAGATTACTTTCACGACTGTTTAAATATACTTGAGCAACTAGAAGTAGGTAAATTTATATTTACTGGCCGAAAAGGTATTGATACTAATCAATTATATGATACACTTCCAAAATCTATATATCATCATTATAGGCAAATTAATTAGTTCACTTTATTAAAGACAAATCAACAATGAAATACAAAATAGAACCCAACTTTTTTTCAATTGTTGCAATTTTAATCATTGGTAGTTCATTATTTAGAGAATACAATTCAGAGACAGGTAATTTTCCTAAAAAGGCATTAGCTGCAATTTATGTTGTTGCTCTTATTTTGAGTATTGCTTTTATGATAAAAAAAACAAAACAAAAGAAATAAAGAAACCTGCTATATTACTATAACAGGCTCCTCATCCAACTAAAACCAAACAATGGTTACTTTATTTCTTTTTCAATGTATCTTAATGTCTTAACGATTAGGTTTTTTAAATTGCTGGTTTCTATTGTATTTTTTTCGAAATGCTAATTTTGGTTTAACTATCAATTTAAAATTGATATGTTATTGTGGCTTTAGCAAAAAATGGTGTTCCAGGGGTAAAATGAATTTCTTCTACTGAATTTGCTTCATTTTGTAATCTACTTTCTGTAGCAAATTGTGTTTCATTCCAAGCTACGTTAAATAAATTTTCTACAGCAATGCCATATGTAATGTCGTTCTTTGTATAGTTGATGTTTAAATCGCTTACCAAATAACCTTCTGCCACTATACTATTATCTTCATTTGCAGCTCTATCTGCCAAATATCGATACCTAAATCCACCAGAAAAGTTTCCAAAATTTGAAAAAGATATTCCTCCAGATGTCGTAAAATTAGGTGCTAGCGGAATGTAATTTTCGCCAGCAATATTTTCTAGACTTCTTGCTTTTGTTATTGTTACATCTGTATCAAAATAAATATTTTCACTTAATTGATAGCGTATGCCTAAATCAATGCCAAATCGTTCTGATTTTCCAGAAGGTTCAACAATGCCAGCATCAACTACATATACAAATTCTTCTTCAGAGAATAAATACCAAATTGCTGTGTTTAAAAACAAATTCTGAGTTGGTTTCCAAATATTTCCAAAATCTACTCCATAAGCTCTTGGTAAAATTTTATCAGCATTTTGCTGTAAAACCACTCTTGCATCGTTTGAATGAAACCCAATTCCAGATTTTAGGAACCATTGTAAATTGTCATTTTGGGTGTATAAAAAGTTCAATTTCGGATTTACAATTGCCTCGGTTTTACTTAATGTTTTATAAGTTGTACTTAAATGATCGTTGTATAAAAATTTAAAATAATCTAAACGAACAGCAGGCGATATTTTGAATTTTCCAATCTCAAATTCTGAATTAAAAAATGCATAGGCATTGGTTTGTTGTACATCTCCAAACTGAATCCTATTTAACAGTTCTCTTCTGTTTTTTGTTGATGACAATTCGTTATCTGTAATATTATCAAAACGCAAGCCTAATCCTTTTGTAAATGTTGCTGCTACAGATCCATATTCTTTTTCGGTAATAATTTTTGCATTCAATCCAAAGATATTTCTATCTTCAAATTGTTTTATTTGATCGCCATCAACCGGATTTTCTAAGAAAAAAGTAAAATTAGAATACAGCTCAAAGTTATAGTTTGAAAAAAACGCGTTTGCTTTAAAAATTGATTCGTCGCGTAATGTTTTTTGCAATTGCACATTAAAATTAGTTCTTGATGTAAAGCCTCCTTCAGTATCGTCAATGGCACCAAAACGTGTGATATTTCCGTTAGATACCGCTCTTTCAGGTATTTGTCCTGAGGCATTCCAAGTACTTGTAAAATGCGATGCAGTAAAAGTCAGTTTATCTTTTCCGTTTAAAAACGTATTGTACTTTGTAAATAAATTCAGTCTGTTAAAATTTTGAGGTGATGTAAAAGGGCCATCAAACTCGATATATTCTAGGGCAACATAGGCGTTTTCATTTTTTGAGTTTTCTAATAGATTAAACATTCCAACCGTTCTCAGAGAATTAAAATCTCCGTAACCAACTGAAATCATGTTTTTATTGATTGCAGTTTTTGTAGCAAAATTTACATAACCTGCTGTATTAAAATCACCTTGATTTGCATAATAAGGGCCTTTACCAAAATCGATGTTTTTAATAGTCTCTGGAATTACAAAATGTAAATCAGAGTAACCTTGTCCGTGAGCGTGAGAAACCATATTAATGGGCATTCCATCTACAGTTAGTGTAATATCTGTTCCATGATCAATATCAAAACCCCTTAGAAATATTTGTTCTGCTTTTCCTCCACCTGCATGTTGTCCGATAAATAAACCAGGAACTTTTCTTAAAATTTCTTGCGAATTATTTACTGGGTTTATCTGTAAATCTACTCTTGCTATAGTTTGCAAAGCATTTATTTCTTTACGTAATACCAATTCTTCTAATTGAAATATTTTGGTGGTTAACGTAATTGTAATGCCATTATTAATATGCGCTTGTGTTACTTTTATCGTCTTTTGTTCAAAACCCAAAATACTTACTTTAATAGCACTATTTACGGTTGTTTTTTCTATTTTAAAAATGCCGTTTTGATTTGTNTGTGNATGTGTATTTGATGCTTCATTTACAATATAAACATTCTCTAAAGGGTCATTAAATTGATCTACGATTTGTCCTTTTAATTCCTGTCCAATAGATTTTAAACCGAAGATAAGAACCATAAGAAATATTGTGAATTGTCTCATTTTATTGTTGTTTTAAATCGATTAAATATTTTTAATTTCTTGCTCTGAAGTTGGGCCTAACTCATAGATGGCTCCTAACAATTCGTTCTTTATTTCTTGAGCTTCTTTTTGGTTTCCATTAGCTTTTAAAATAGCTGCTGTGTGTAATAAAGCTTCTGGTTCAAACGTTTTTCCAATCACAAATTTTTTAGTGATTGTTACGGCTTTTTCTGTGTTTCCATTTTTGTAATATGCCCAAGCCAATAAATCGTAAGATTGTGCAGTTGGCCTTGCTTTTACTTCTGTTTTTGCTATTTCTAAAGCTTGACTTTTTTTAGTGTTGTCATCAGCAAATAATAACACATTATATTTGGCATACATTGCTCCATATTTTTCGTCTTTTACTTTTGATAAATAGATTTTTTTTTGATTTTCACTTTCTGATAAATCACCCATAAATTCAGCAATTTCTGATCTTAATAAATGATAATCTGGAGCCGTATTTTCTTTGGAAACAGATGCTAAAATTCGTAATGCTTCTTTCGGATTTCTTTCATGAGAATATACAATCCATGCAATTCCTTTTTTGGCATAACTATTATTTGGATTGATTTTTAAGGCATTTAAATACGCATCATAAGAATCTTTAATTCTGCCTGCATGACCATAGTAATCGCCTAAATTTGTATAATTCCATTGTATTAAACCGTAGTTTTTAGATGATTTTGCAATAGCTAAAGCATCTTCTAAATATAAAATAGCATTGTCTAAATTACCTATATGATCATTGTATTTAGATAGCCTTATTAAGTAATCGAAATCTGAAAAGTTTTTAACTTTCGATAAGTATTTTTCTGCTTTTTTGAGGTTGCCTAGTTCTAAATGAACATCGATTAACATGAAGTGTGTTTGTTGTAATTTTTCTCCATTATATGCTGCTTTCGTAATCAATTCTAAAGCTTCTTTAAAACGATGTTGAGAAATATAGTTTTTTGCTAAACTTCTTAAATAACCTGCGTTATTAAAGTTTGTTTTTTCGTTAATAGCTATTAGATTTTGCTCTGCTTCTTTTAACTGGTTAATATTTCCTGTTAAATTAAAAATCTCAGCATTTGCGGTAGCAATTTTAGAATAATATGGATATTGATTTGGTGTTTTTTCTAATTTGCTATTCCAAAAGTTTAATTCTACTTGGGCATTTTGGAGTGCTGTATTTTTATCAATATTTAAAAAGGCTTGGTATTCTTTAGAATTTGTAATTTGTTTGGCTTGATTTTTTTTGCAACTGATTGTGATAGAAAAAGTTACAAATACTAAAATAAGTTGGATGTATTTCATGATTTGTAGTTTAAAAGTTGGTTTAAACAACTGGCGTACATATAAAAATATACGCCAGTTATTAATAATTTAGGAGTATTACTTTAGGAGTTGTTTTAACCATTTTACCAAGGAGATGCTAAATATGGAAAAGAGGTAGAAAACTCTTTGTCATTTTCATTAACATTATCGTTTGATAATGTTGGGTTTTCAGAAAAATCTTCTCCACCAAAAATCAATAATAATTCTACTGTAATAACATCATCTGCTAAAGCTCTTCCTGTTAACACATTTGTACCATCATAAAAAGTAGTGGTTCCATCTAAAGAAACATTTAAAACATCTGTTGCCAATAAACCCGTAAATGCTGCTGCATCTAAACCTAAGGCATTTTTATCTCCTGCACTTGCATAAGCAGGACTTAAACCGGTTAAATTGGCTTCGAACATCGATTGAAATAGTGCTCCTTGTTCAGAAGGAATAGTTGTATTAAAATCGTCTTTACTTGCTGCAGATACAAAAACCGTATTTACAGCTGGTCTGCCCATTTGATCTTTTTGAACAAAAGTTCCTGAAAAATCTACAGCTATTTCTGCCATTGTATTATCATCATTATTGTTACAGCTTATGATAAGAAGCGAGAATATTGTAATTGCTAAATATTTTATTTTATAAATTTTCATAATATTGTGTTTTAAGTTGTTCGTTTATTATTGTTTTGATTTTGCTTCTACCCAAGTATTAATGGTACCTGAACCGCCTATTTGACTTTTTGGAACTTCTACTACTATAGAAAGCACATTTGTACCTGCAAAAGTGTCTGCTCCTGGATCATTAAAGCCAGTTGCTGTTCCACCTAATATTGCACCATATTGTGCAAAGTCCATAAAGAAAGGGTCGTCTCTTGGACCTGCAAAAAATTTCATTCCATTTTGATTTGCAGTAATTGCTGATGACGATGAAATTGCGACTTCAGATGTTGTAGCCATTTCATTAATAGTGCTATTTAAACCTGTCATAGAAGGTGCATAAGGACCAAAGAAATACATTTTACCATCTCTTGGTATTGCCTGTATTACTAAGTCTTCAACATTATCGCCATTTGTGTCGATATTAAATTCTACCATTACATTTTCATCAAAAGATGCTGTTGCTGTGGCTGCAGGACTTAATAAGCCTTGTACATTTGCCACAAATACTAAATTGTTAGGGTCTTCTGCTTGAAAGGCATAAAAGTCTGTAATGTCTGCTGTTGTTCCACTTGCTGCAGGAGCATCAATATGATCTGCTGAAATTGTAATTAAACCGATTATCGCTGCGAAAACGGTTGCTACTAAAATTCTTGTTTTTTTCATTGTGTGAGTTTTACGTTATTATTAATTGAATCTCACCCATACTTACGAGGATATTTAAAGTACGGTTTTAAAAAAAAGTAAGTTTTTTTTCATTTATTTTCAAAACCCTTATAAACACTGGGAAAAAATGATAAAAATAAAAATGAATTAGTTGCTTTTTTATGGTGTTAGTTTAAAAAAAGACTATTGAAATACACAATTTGTGCAAGATATATGTTGATATTTGTTATCAATAAAGCAAAACATTGTATTAAAATTCATAGCGACTAATATGATATCTTAAAAAAATGATTAGTTTTAGATAATTTAGCATCCATATCTTATGATTAAAAAATGGTTTCAAAATAGTGGTCCAGGAACTCTCATTGCAGCCGCTTTTATTGGTCCAGGTACAGTTACACTTTGTACTTTGGCTGGTGTAAGTTTTGGGTTCAATTTGCTTTGGGCAATGTTATTGTCTATAATTGCAACGATTGTTTTACAAGAAATGGTTGCAAGACTGGGTATTATTTCTCAAAAAGGATTGTCTGAAGTAATTCTTGAAGAAATTAAAAATCCTTTTTTAAAACAATTCATTATCATTTTAATTTTGTCGGCAATAGTGATAGGAAATGCATCTTATGAAGCTGGGAATATTAGTGGTGGAATTTTAGGATTAGAAACTATTTTTGGAGAGTTTACCTATAATTTTAGTAATTTTTCTATCAATTTTATGAGTATTATCATTGGCATAATTGCATTCGTACTTTTATATATTGGTAACTATAAATTCTTAGAAAAAGCTTTGGTAACCTTAGTTATATTAATGAGCTTTTCATTTGTACTTACAGCAATCATTACAAAACCTAATCTTATAGAAATTTTTAAAGGGATGTTTATTCCTACATTTCCAGAACAAAGTCTATGGACAATTATCGGATTGATTGGTACAACTGTTGTGCCATATAATTTATTTTTACACGCCTCTTTGGTAAAAGAACGATGGCAGAAAAAAGAAGATTTACAATTTGCGAAAAAAGATACCATTGTTTCCATTATTCTTGGAGGTTTGGTTTCTATGGCAATTATCGTTTCGGCAGCTTCAATTCCGTCTGCAGTTATTTTAAACGCGGCAGATTTAGCAAAAGGTTTAGCGCCTTTATATGGCGAATTTGCCAAATATTTTTTAGCATTGGGTTTGTTTGCAGCAGGAATTACATCAGCAATTACAGCACCATTAGCCGCTGCTTATGTTGCAAAAGGTTGTTTAGGTTTTAAAGGAAATATGCAATCGAAATCATTTAGAGCAGTTTGGATGATTATCTTGTTTTTAGGCGTTTTATTTTCATCCATAGGCATAAAACCAATTGAAATTATAAAGTTTGCGCAAGTTGCAAACGGAATGTTATTACCCATAATTGCAGGCATTTTATTATGGATCATGAATA
>P_2C_Liq_3_UnCtyDRAFT_100247_pt1 | contig 16197 bp, 15 predicted proteins | sample Pon2CUnioCityCA_3_FD_9720 | JGI IMG/M metagenome (IMG submission 9720)
TTTGCAATTGTACATTTTGGGCCGATACGGTGGCACCCAGCCGAAACAAAGCTAACCTCTTTAGACGTTCGTCGATCCTATTTCGTCCCCATGATCCTCAAATGAAGGATGTTTGGTGGAGACGCCGGGTACCGCCCCCGGGTCCGATCCGCTTATTACAAGCGCGTTTATGTCCATAGTCCCCGAAGAGACACTAACAGTATAGTGTCATGCGCGCGCAATTTGAAGAGGCAACTTAGAGTTGGCGGCATTAATATGCCGAACCTAAGTTCATTTCGTTGAGAACGTGTCTTTCCGTTCCTTTAAGAGGAGGGTTAAATACGCTCACAAGTACCATATCTGTCTTAAGATCAGCGCAAAGAAAATGGTCATCGTGTTGGTCTAAAACATAAATTGTCCCCGGGGTAATCTTGTGAGAGGTCCCGTCCAGTGAGCACACTGATCCGGAGCCAGCAATACAGTAGCATGCTTCAAGGTGATTTCGGTATTGCAGCCGCGATTCTGTTCCCGCTTTGACGACTGTATGGCAGATTGTGAAGCCCATCTTATCATGTTCCGTAAGGAGGCGATGGCTGGTTCCATTGCCCCAATCAACGAAGAAATCGGTCTCTTCAACATCTGAAAGAGTTCTCACAAACATTTTAGCCTCATATTTTGGTGTTGGCTGCAATGCATCACCCAAAAAAATGGCAGAGTTGTGTCTAGTTTTCGGTAGGTTTGCGGCGGGAGAGTACGTCGGCTGCCAGCTTTTTGGTGTAGCGCTCCAGCTTAACCAATGCCTTGTCTACAGCTTCTGCCGTTTGGTCTTCAAGGCCATCTGCGATCTGGGTGTGAAGCGCAATAATCTCGGCTCTGGAACGTGCTGTAAAAGTAATCATGTTCATCAGTGGCTCGATTGCTTCTATCGCACCAGCAAGCTGGTAGGATAGAATCGGGTTTGCGGCGCCGTCCACCAATGCACGATGAAAGCTAATATCTGAGGCACACCAAGCCTCATCTGATAGCCCCGGTTGAGATTGCCTGAAAATTTCTGCGCGCATGGTTGCGAGTTGGTCTGCGGTACGCCTTTGTGCTGACAGCGGAGCGCAGGCGCGCTCAAGCGTAAAGCGGGCTTCGCAGGCTGTTTCAAAGCTAACTTCGTTCATACTTAACAAAAGCGTAGACGTTGTAATTTGCTGTGGATAAGCGTCTTGAAAGCTGATGTGATTCACAAAAGCCCCACCTGTTGCGCCGCGCTGTGTGCGGATAAGGGACTGTGCTGCCAGCCTTTTCAGGGCTTCTCGAACGGTTGGTCGAGAGACGTTGAATTGCTCTGAAAGGTCGGCCTCTGACGGTAGCCTTTCATCAACAATCAATTCTCCAGCAACGATGGCATCACGGATATTTTTCGCAATTTTTGCAGAGAGATCTGCTGAGCTGGGGGATGTTTTTTTCATTTGTCTGACATTTATACTTTACGCAGAGCTTAAATTGTCTGACATTTAATGGCAACACTCGAGTCGTATGAGGTAGTAATGCTCCTGAGCCGGATAAAGACAATGACTGGGATGCACTGGTTGGTGCTGTTCGCGGTCATTTCAGTTTCTTGGTTCATGCTTTTTGCAATGGCTGTCCCAGCTGAAATGAGGGTTTATTCCAAGCTGTATGGAGCAGACTTCTGGGTGGCGCTTTGCACTGTCACTCCAGACGCAGCAGGTCTGGCGCGACTGTTCCTTATGTGGGCATTGATGTCTGCTGCCATGATGGCTCCAACGGCATTACCCGCGTTTGGTACATATGATGATCTGGTCCGCTCCACAGGGCGTGGGCGTTTTAGTCATTTGGTCATTGGGTATCTGACTATATGGCTTGGATTTGCAGCATTGGCCGCGTGTATTCAAATGATGCTGACGCGATGGGGCGCTGTTGATCTCTTGGGGCAGAGCCAGTCGCCGATACTCACAGCATCCCTTCTAGTTGGTGCGGGATTGTATCAGTTCTCGGCACTGAAAGAGGCGTGTTTGAGCAAGTGCAGGCGTCCAATCAGTTTTTTCATGCAGCACTGGGAAGAAGGTGCATGGCGGAACGGCCTCCGCCTTGGTCTTGTATGCTTGGGGTGCTGCTGGGCTCTCATGCTCTTGGGTTTTGTTGGAGGCGTGATGAACCTTGCGTTTATGGGGCTGGCGACTGTGATGATGATACTAGAAAAACTCCCCGATATAGGGCGTTGGCTCACGCGCCCGCTGGGCTTTGGTCTGATCGCTTGGGGGCTATTCGCGCTGGTTGGNGCATTTATTTAGAGGAGATACAAAATGGCACTCGACGGAGAAATCGGAACGATCCCTTGGGCGATCCAGGGTGAACTTATTCTGAACTGCAATTGCACTGTTTTTTGCCCGTGCGTTGTGAGCCTTGGAGCTCACCCTCCCACAGAAGGTCATTGTCAGGCCTGGTCAGGGGTTCGGATCGATGAGGGGGAATACGGCGGTGTTAGCCTTTCGGGGCTAAACGTTGGGCTGTTCCTCGAGATTCCTGGGAATATGGGGCGTGGCAATTGGAAAGCGGCGGCTTTTATTGATGATCGCGCAACTGAAGATCAGTATGACGCACTTGTTGCCATTTTTTCCGGAGCTGCGCGTGGCACGACTGGCTTGTTTGGGCTATTGGTCGGTGAGTTTTTAGGGGCTGAGCGCGCTCCGATCACGTTTGAAACTGTGGGCAAAGAGCGCCGCCTTATGGTTGGTAAAAAGATCAAAGGCTCTGTTGTGCCAGTGGAAGGCAAAGACGGTAAAGATATCGTCGTCACCAATACAGAATATTGGATGGGTCCCGACATTACAGTGGCGAAAGCCACGCAAGGCCGGGTCCGAGCGTTTGGTCGGGTTTGGGATTTTGATGGTCGCTCGGCTGAGATCTGCCAAATCGATTGGCATGGTCCACGCTGATGGCGCTGATTGCGCTGTCACGCCGCCTGCGGCGCACGCCCTTTAGCGAGGGTGTGGAGGCTGCGGGGGTGAAGGGCTATACAGTTTATAACCGTATGCTGCTTCCAACCGTCTTTCGTACGGTTCAAGAAGATTATCGCCATTTAAAAGAGGCGGTGCAATTGTGGGATGTTGCGTGTGAGCGGCAGGTTGAGTTGCGTGGGCCCGACGCCACGCGATTGATGCAGATGCTAACGCCGAGAGACTTGCGATCTATGCAAGTTGGACAATGTTACTATGTTCCGATCGTTGATGAGACCGGCGGCATGCTGAATGATCCGGTGGCGGTCAAGCTAGCGGAAGATCGTTGGTGGATTTCAATCGCTGACAGTGATCTCTTATTATGGGTCAAAGGAATTGCTTACGGTTACCGACTGGATGTTTTGGTTGATGAACCGGATGTAAGCCCGCTTGCGGTTCAGGGGCCAAAAGCGGATGACGTTATGGCTGACGTTTTTGGCGATGCGGTGAGAGATATTCGATTTTTTCGCTTTGCAATGCTGGAGTTTCAAGGCCGTAAGCTTGTTGTGGCGAGGTCAGGCTACTCAAAGCAAGGTGGTTTTGAGATTTATGTGGACGGCAGTGATATTGGGATGCCTCTTTGGAACGCATTTATGGAGGCGGGCAAGCGGCATGATATTCATGCTGGTTGTCCAAATCTTATAGAGCGTATTGAGGGTGGGCTGTTGAGTTATGGCAATGACATGACAGATGACAACACCCCTCATGAGTGCGGCTTGGGTAAGTTTTGTAACACGCACAGTGCAATTGGTTGCGTTGGGCGGGATGCTTTGTTGCGCGTCGCTCAAGAAGGGCCTGTCAGACAGATACGAGCCATTGAAATTCATGGTGACGCTGTGCCTCCATGTGACCGGCTCTGGCCGGTGATGGTTGGCGACCGTCAAGTTGGGAACATCAGCAGTGCCGCATACTCGCCTGACTTTGCTACAAATGTGGCCATTGGAATGATCCGTATGACGCATTGGGACGATGGCTCCGAAGTCGACGTTATAACGCCAAGTGGCGTACAGGCTGCCACGGTGAGAGAAACATTTTGGATATGAAGAAAGAGGTAGAGATATGAGTGACTTTAATGCGCTGGTTGTTGAGAAAGACCCGGAAACAGGCAAGACGAACGCCAGTGTGGCGCGTCTGTCTGATGCTGACTTGCCTGATGGTGAAGTAACAGTCGGGGTTGAGTATTCGACACTCAATTATAAAGATGGCCTGTGTGTCGGCCCAGGTGGCGGTTTGGTGCGTAACTATCCGCACGTACCTGGTATCGATTTTGCTGGAGTCGTCGAGGCCTCGTCAGATCCCCGTTACAAAGCCGGGGATAAGGTCGTCTTGACGGGGTGGCGTGTGGGAGAGGCGCACTGGGGCGGTTATTCGCAAAAAGCGCGTGTGAAGGCTGACTGGCTCGTTCCGTTGCCAGATGGGCTGGATACCCGTAAGGCGATGGCCGTTGGTACGGCAGGTTTCACTGCGATGCTCGCGGTTATGGCTTTGGAAGACCACGGGATAAAGGCAGGGCCTGTCCTCGTGACCGGCGCCGCGGGCGGTGTTGGGTCTGTCGCCACGGCTATTCTGGCCAATCTGGGCTATGAGGTGGCAGGTGTCACAGGGCGCCCTGAGACTGCTGACTACCTTAAATCACTTGGTGCCACTCAGATTGTCGCAAGAGAAGAGTTGAACGAGACCGTCAAGCGCCCCCTCGAGGCTGAAACATGGGGTGGCTGTGTCGATGCTGTCGGGGGCGAAATGCTGGCACGGGCGCTCGGTCAAATGAAGTATGGTGCTTCAGTTGCTGCGGTCGGATTAGCTGGGGGCGCTGCTTTGCCTGCTACGGTTATCCCTTTCTTGCTGCGCGGCGTTAATCTCTTGGGCATCGATAGCGTTATGCAGCCATATGACAATCGTGTACGCGCTTGGCAGAGGATCTCTAAAGACCTGCCTATGGATAAGCTGGAAGCAATGGTCGTACCTGCCACACTCAGCGACTTGCCACAGCTTGGGAAAGATATCCTAAAGGGGCAAGTCAAAGGGCGCGTTGTAGTTGATGTGAATGCTTAAGTCGGATTTAAGCTAAAAGAAGGAAGCCGCTCGTTGCAGGGCGGCTTTTTTTGGGGGGTGGAGTTAAGCCTTGGTCGAAGCTTCGTTCCGTGAAAGAAAGCTCATAATGACACGAGATATTAGGGTGACACATGCCGAGTTATGACAGTGAAAATGTCTTTGCCAAGATTTTGAAAGGCGATATCCCTTCCTTCAAGGTTTTTGAAGACGACCTAACATATTGCTTTATGGACATTATGCCTCGGAGCAATGGCCATTGCCTTGTAATTCCAAAGACACCTTGCCGCAATTTACTTGACGCATCCCCAGCACAGCTTGCGGCATGCATCGCGACGGCGAACAAAATTGCAAATGCAGCCATGAGCGCATTTTCAGCAGATGGTGTAACGCTTCAGCAGTTCTCCGAAGCTGCTGGAGGCCAAGAAGTATTCCACCTTCACTTCCATATACTGCCTCGCATTGAGGGTAAGGCGATGGGGCCGGCAGGGGTTATGGGAGATATGGCAGTCATCAAAGAAAACGCAGAAAAACTTAAAGCCGCTTTGTGAGAAGAGGTGCGCCGTTTTGCTTGGGTAAGTGTCGTATGACCTTGCGAAACACTAGGATCGCCGATGTGGATATCTTTTGGTAGCGTGGATCGTACGTAAAGTCTGCGTGCCAATAAGCTCTAAATCTAGTTCGATAAGTTTTAACTGCTGCGTTCCTTGTGTGAGCGGAGACAGTTCCGTTTTTTAGCTGCTCTTGAAACCTATCAAAAATAAGGTCTCAATGGTGCAAAATGGAGAAATACACATGAAGCTTGATACAGATTTTGTGCGCACGCAGTTCCCAGCCTTTGCTCAGGACGCTTTATCGGGACAATCGTTTTTTGAGAATGCAGGCGGTTCCTATACGTGTAAGCACGTGATTGATCGCCTCACCCGGTTCTATGTTGAGCGGAAAGTCCAGCCATACGCCCCGTATGAAGCCTCTCGCCTCGGGGGAGAAGAGATGGATGAGGCCCGCGTGCGGCTGGCTGCGATCATGGGTGTTGAAATGGATGAAGTTAGCTTTGGTCCATCTACCACGCAAAATACTTATGTTCTTGCAAATGCGTTTAGGCAATTCATGGAGCCCGGTGATGCTATCATCGTGACAAACCAGGATCATGAAGCGAATACGGGTCCCTGGCGTCGCCTTGAAAACGAAGGCTTTGAGGTTCGAGAGTGGCAGATTGATCCTGAAACTGGCCATTTGGATTTGGCAAAGTTGGAAGAGCTGCTTGATGAACGGGTACGTCTTGTATGTTTTCCGCATTGCTCGAATGTTGTCGGGGAGATCAACCCTGTGGTCGAGATTACGGCCTTGGCACATGCCGCTGGTGCTTTCGTCTGCGTTGACGGAGTGAGCTACGCGCCGCACGGAATTCCCAACGTGGGTGTGNTGGGNCCAGACATATATCTGTTTTCCGCCTACAAGACCTATGGCCCACATCAAGGCATTATGGTNATGCGGCGCGCATTGGGTGAGGCGCTTCCCAATCAGGGACACTATTTTAATGGCGCATCTTTGTACAAAAGATTTACTCCAGCGGGACCAGATCATGCTCAGGTGGCAGCCTCTGCGGGCATGGCCGATTACACAGATACTTTGGCGACCCACCATAAGATAGGAGGTACCCCATCAGAGCGCGCTATGGGGGTTCATGATTTGATGCGCGAACATGAAACGGGTCTCTTGCAGCCGCTATTGGATTTTGTGAGTTCAAAGAATTCTGTTCGGCTGATTGGCCCATCTCAGGCTGATAAGCGCGCGCCGACCGTTGCGCTTGAGCTTGCAAGCAACGGGGAAAGTGTAGCCGCTGCCCTAGGTGAGCGCGGTATTATGGCGGGTGGCGGAGATTTTTATGCAGTGCGGGCGCTCAAAGCGATGGGGGTTGACCCGTCAAAAGGTGTTTTGAGACTTTCATTTGTTCACTATACGTCTCAAGCTGAAGTTGATAAGCTATTACAAGCGCTTGACGAGGTTTTGTGATCTGAAATGTGACGCCCAGCGTAGGTAAGAAAACTCGTTTGAAGGGCGGTTAGCCGTATGAAAAATCCAAGTATTTGGTGGATCCGCAGGGATATGCGGCTGACTGACAACGAAGCTCTGAGTGCTGCGTTGGCGTGTGGTCAAGTTATTCCGTTGTTTATCCTGGATGAGCGGAGTGAAGCTTTAGGGAGCGCACCAAAGTGGCGACTGGAGCGGAGCCTCGAGGCGCTGCAAGATGCGCTGAATAGCAAGGGTTCCAAGTTAGTATTACGGCGGGGATCAGCCCTGAATGTGCTACGTGATATTGTTGCTGAAACGGGGGCAGGGGAGGTTCACTGGAACAGGCTCTATGACCCTAGGTCGCGCAGGATCGATTCAGAGGTAAAATCTACTCTGCGGTCGGAAGGGCTCAAGGCTCAAAGTCATACGGGGCATTTGCTTGTCGAGCCTATGCAGGTGCGGACACAGACTGGCGACTTCTACAAAGTTTTCACGCCATTTTGGCGAAACATTCAAACGCAGGATGTAGCGGCGCCAAAGCCGGAGCCAAAGGACATAGGAGGCCCCGCTGAGTGGCCGCATTCTGAGTGCCTTAAAGACTGGAGCTTATCGATATCAATGCAGCGTGGCGCCAAGATACTGAGCCAGTATAGTGCTGCTGGCGAAGCGTCTGCTTGGAGTAAGTTATCGCGCTTCTTAGAAGAGCGCGCCTCTCGCTACAGTGAGGCCAGAGACCTTATTGCGGAGCATGGAACCTCTGATTTGTCAGACAACCTAGCTTTTGGGGAGATTTCCGCACGCAGTATATGGCACATGGGACAAAAGGCGTTCGCTTCAGGTGCTGAGGGGCTGGAGCCGTTTCTGCGGCAGGTAGGATGGCGGGATTTTGCACAGCACTTGATGTATCATACACCACATATCGTGGATAAAAACTGGCGTGACGGTTGGGATGACTTTCCGTGGAGCGAAGTTGAAAACACTCCTGAAGTTGAAGCTTGGAAATATGGCCGAACGGGGATTGATTTTGTCGACGCGGCAATGCGCGAGCTTTGGGTAACTGGTAAAATGCATAACAGAGCGCGCATGGTTGCCGCGAGCTACCTGACCAAGCACTTGCTTGTGCACTGGCGTATTGGCGAGCGCTGGTTTGCAGATCAGTTGATAGATTATGATCAGGCTAACAATACGATGGGCTGGCAGTGGGTCGCGGGCTCCGGACCAGACGCCTCTCCCTACTTCAGGATTTTTAACCCTGACACGCAGATCAAGAAGTTTGACCCACAAGGGCGCTATTTCAAGCGTTGGGTTGCTGAAGGGCAAATACAGCCGCCCAAAACGGCCCTCGACTTTTTTGAAGCCATTCCCAAACGTCTGGACATGTCTGTTAAAGACTTGCGCCCTCACGCTATTGTTGGCTTGAAAGAAGGGCGCGAACGGGCTTTGGCGGCATATAGCAAAAAATAAATTGACTTATGCATGAACGGCTATGCGTTGTTGCTTGTGTAGGCTCGGCAAAGACAGGAAATGTAGACAAATGATACTGAGGGATACGAAGGGGCAAGAGCGGCTGCCGCGCTACTTTGCACAGGTTTTTGAGCTTGCAAAAAATATGCCAGTGGGACGTCTTGATATCGTTCTACCTGACGGCAGACATTTTCGTGCCGAGGGAGCAAAACCCGGGCCATCGGCTGAGGTCAGGCTGCACGATGATGATGTTTTCGCTCGACTTATTCGTGAGGGTGAGTTGGGGTTTTGCGATGCTTACTTAGATGAATCTTGGTCGACCCCCGACTTACAGAGCTTTCTTGACCTGATGAATTCGGGGAATGAAATCCTGTATCGAGGCTTTCCGGGCAAGGGCCTTGTGAAAGTCTACGAACGTTTCCGCCACGTGCTTCGCTCAAATAGCAAGCTGCAAGCCAGGAAGAACATCTCCTATCATTACGATTTAGGAAATGCGTTTTACGCCAAATGGCTTGACGGGACGATGACCTACTCTAGCGCGCTGTTTGAAACGGGGCAGGAAACCCTTGAGAGTGCGCAGACGGCCAAATATGCAGCCCTTGTCGATGCCATGGGCGTAAAGGAAGGCGACCATATTCTTGAAATCGGTTGTGGCTGGGGTGGCTTTGCCGAATACGCCGCACGCGAGCGAGGGTTGCGAATAACGGGGCTGACAATCAGTGAAGAACAACTGAAGTTCGCTCGCAAGCGCATTGAAGCCGCGGGCCTGTCAGAGGCTGTGACGTTTAAGATGCAAGACTATCGTGACGAAACTGGCTGCTATGATGGTATAGCATCGATTGAAATGTTTGAGGCGGTTGGAGAGAAATATTGGCCTGTGTACTTTGAGAAAGTTAGCCAGTGTTTGAAGCCCGGGGCAAAAGCCTGTTTGCAAATCATAACGCTTCAAGAAAAGCGGTTTGAGGTCTACCGCAAGGGCGTTGACTTCATTCAGAAGTACATTTTCCCGGGAGGGATGTTGCCATCCAAAACAGCTTTGAGGGCTGAGATACGCAAGGCGGGGTTACGCGAAGAGGCCGCGTTGGAATTCGGAGAAAGCTACTCCAAAACCTTGAGACGCTGGCATGAACGCTTCAATGCAGCGTGGGATGATATCGCTGAAATGGGGTTTGATGCGCGATTCCGTCGAATGTGGAATTTTTATCTAACCTCTTGCGCGGCATCCTTTCGTGGCGGTAACTGTGACGTAGTACAAGTAACAATAGTGAAACCTGATTGATGCCAACAGCCGCCCGTCTTCTGTCAGCAGTATTCTTGGCCAGTCTGGCATTTCTTGTTTCCGATATGGTAAAAGCATCAATGTTGGCCGGGGATCCGAATTTGAGCTTTGGTCGGTTCCGTGAAATAAATGTATTTATTTCTGCGCTTGTAGGTTGGGGTTTGCTTGGCGGACGAGTTGGACATCCGTATTCGGTAGCTTTGGGCCTTGGCCTTACCGCGGTGGCCGCAGCAGTTTTTTGGTGTACAAGCGCGCACGCAATTCTTGAGATGCTGCAAATGTCCCTCGATCGAAAATTTGATGGGCCGATGGAAGCTCTCGTTGGTGCGGTAGAGCTTGGCGTCGGCTATGCGGGCGAGCTTTTGCACGCAAAGATACTGCTTTCTCTGTTGTTGGGCGGTATTGCGGGTGGCTTATTGGCTGAATTTTGCAGCCGCCGCTGGAGCTAAGCTATTCTCCCGAAGGAGCAAACCGTGTCTCATGTCTTTCTCTACGGCACTCTGCGCCATTTCGGTCTTTTAGAAACAGTTCTTGGGTCTGTGCCGCATGATCGGTTGGTGCCCGCAGGCCTTGAAAACTTTTGTGTCGCGCGTGCGCATGGGCAAGACTTCCCACTTATTTTCGCTTGTAATGGCGCAACGTCGAAGGGTTTTTTGCTTAAGGATGTCACTGCCGAAGAGAAGGCCAGACTTGACCATTATGAACTTGGGTTTGGATACACCTTAGAGCCATGTTGCGTTTCTGGTTTGGACGCTTTGGTTTATATTCCACAAGCGGGTCTTTGGCAGCCTGCTGAGCCTTGGAGCCTGGAGAGCTGGGTGGAGAATGCTTGGCCTATCGTGAAGCATTCCGCTCAAGAGATAATGGCGCTGAGAGGCGTGGTCGAGCCAAAGGACTTGCACGGCTATTTTGATCGTATTCAAGCCAGAGCGTATTCAAGGCATTTGGCTGAAACACAGCACAGCCCCGCTGATTTACGGAGCAAGAATAGGTATAGCGATGTAAAGCTATCCAATCGGTCCTGTAGGCATATCGGATATTTTAGGACGGATGCGAACACGCTTTCCTATCCGCAATATGATGGCACAATGGGCAAAGTAGTGACGCGTGAGGTCTTCCTGTCGGGAGATGCCGCGATTGTGCTGCCATATGATGCAAAGAGAGACCGCGTGTTGCTCATTGAGCAGTTTAGGCTTGGGCCATTTGGTCGGGGTGACCCATATCCGTGGTTACTCGAGCCGATAGCGGGCCGCATTGATGTTGGAGAGACCCCAGCGGAGTCTGCCAAACGCGAATGTATTGAGGAGGCTGGAGTTCATCTTGATCAGTTACTACCGGTGGCCAGTTATTATCCGTCTCCAGGTGAGGTGAGTACTTACTTTCATACATTTGTCGGCCTCTGTGACTTGCCTGACACCTCGGCTGGCTTGGGAGGGCTTGCCACTGAGGCCGAGGATATCAAAAGCCATGTCGTTAGTTTTGACTATGCTGAGAGCCTTATGTGCAGCGGTGAGATCAACGTGGGGCCTTTGCTTCACCTTTTGCTTTGGCTCAAGACTGAACGAAACTCCCTTAAGTGAGGAGGATATTCTGTTTCGGGCAAGTCTTTAGGAACGGGAGTTACTTTCAGCGCAACTTGCTTGTGGCGGGGTGTCTAAGGTCATAGTTTGCCACTCAGGATGGCGAGGAGCGAAAGATGAGAATTGCAAACGACTTGGCCGAGGCTGTTGGCAAAACCCCCTTGATTAAGCTGCGGCGCGCAAGTGCAGAAACCGGATGTGATATCTATGGCAAAGCCGAATTTTTAAACCCTGGTCAGTCGGTCAAGGACCGAGCAGCCCTCTATATCATCAAGGATGCAGTTGCGCGTGGCGCGCTGAAGCCGGGCGGAACAATCGTTGAAGGCACTGCTGGTAATACGGGTATTGGTCTTGCATTGGTCGGTGCCTCTATGGGGTTTAAGACCGTTATCGTCATTCCTGAGACCCAGAGTGAAGAGAAAAAAGAGATGCTCCGTCTGGCGGGGGCAGAGCTTGTTGAAGTGCCTGCAGCCCCATATCGCAACCCCAACAACTTTGTTCGTTATTCTGAACGTCTTGCAAAGCTTCTTTCCGAGTCTGAACCAAACGGCGCGATTTGGGCAAACCAGTTTGACAATGTCGCGAACCGACAAGCGCATATTGAGACCACTGGCCCTGAAATATGGGAGCAAACCGAAGGTAAGGTGGATGGCTTTATCTGTGCGGTGGGATCCGGTGGGACGCTTGTTGGCACTGGTATGGTGTTACAGCCGAAAGGTGTGAAGATTGGTCTTGCAGACCCGATGGGGGCTGCGCTTTTCAGCTACTACACGACTGGTGAGTTGAAAATGGAAGGCAGCTCCATTGCTGAAGGGATTGGACAAGTTAGGATTACGAAAAACCTTGAGGGTTTCAAACCCGATATGGCCTATCAAATATCAGATGAAGAAGCATTGCCGTACGTGTTTGACTTGCTGGAAGAAGAGGGGCTTTGCCTCGGTGGCTCATCAGGTGTCAATATCGCTGGCGCTGTGCGCATGGCAAAAGAGATGGGGCCTGGGCATCGTATTGTAACCATTCTTTGCGATTATGGCACCCGCTATCAGTCCAAGCTGTTTAATCCAGACTTCCTTCATGAGAAAAAGTTGCCTGTTCCAGACTGGATGGAACGTGCGCCTCGCATTATCCCAAGTGTCTTTGAGGACGTAGAATGACTTTACCGAGAACACTCGCAAGCGCCGCTTTGGCTCTGTTGCTGTGTACATTTTTGGCTATCTCTTCCGGGAACGCCCAGACAACTGCTGCGTCTCAAATAGACTATGATAGCTGGCAGTCCTTTGCGCAGCGCATTGAAGAAGCGGTGGAAGCCGGGCGCGCCTCGGACACTATTTTGGAGAATGTTCGCCAAGACCTGTCGGATTGGCGTGTTCGCTTCTTGAGTGCAAAAGATGCGAATTCGAGAACTATTTCTGCTGTGCAAGCACAGCTGTCAGCTCTTGGCGCCGTGCCGGAAGGTGGGATTGAGCCTGACCAGATCGCCGAGCAGCGTGACAATCTAAATCAACGACTTGCCGAGCTGCAAGCGCCTGGCAGGCGTGCTGAGGTTGCCCAAAGTCGTGCTGATGCTCTCATTTCGGAGATTGACCGCATTCTGGCACAGCGGCAGACCAGTGCGTTTTTGGAGCGAGGCTCTAGCCCACTGAACGTGACCTACTGGGGCCGCAGCTGGAGCACCTTTAAAAACTCTTTGTCGAGCAGCCGAAACGAGGTTGTGAACGGCTGGAACAATCCCAATCAACGTGAAGCGTTCAGAGAGAACCTGCCTGCGTTGCTGGCTGTGACCTCGATATCAATTATCTTCTTGTTGCTTGGCTGGCGGTGGGTCAGGGCTCTCAGCGAGCGATTTGTAAAACAGAGAAAAACTGCGCGAGGGTGGCTAACCGCTTTTGCGCTTTCTATTTTTCAGCTCGTCGTGGCCAGTATAGGCCTGTTTGGTCTGGTCAACGCCTTCTATCTCACAGACCTTGTCGGGCTGCGGCTTGACCCGCTGATTGATGCGTTTGTTGATGGCGGGTTTTTCCTGATTTTGACCATTTGGTTGAGTGCGTTTGTTTTTGCCCGCGCGGACAGGAGCTTCCATAGCTTTGCATTGAGTGCTGGCCAAAACGCTCAAGGACGTCAAAGCGTTGTTGCGTTGGGCCTCGTCTTTGCGGCCAGTTTTTTGCTCGATGAACTTGCACGCTATGACAACTGGTCAAACAATGTCAGATCGGTCATCTATTTTCCTCTCGTCGTGTTGGGTGGGCTCTTTCTCTGGCGTCTGGGGCGCTTGCTTCGCCTACATGCTGCGGCTTCAGGCAAGCAGGCTGAAAGTGATCAGCCGCGCTATGTTGATAGAATGTATGGGCTTCTGGGCCGTGTTGTTGTGCTCGTTGGCTTTGTCGGGCCGTTGCTTTCAGCGGCAGGGTATTTTGCGGCCGGAACTACGGTGGTCTTTCAAACTATCGAAACCCTTGTTCTGATTGCTGCATTGATCTTGGCCCAGAGGGTTGTTGCCGAGCTTTGGGTTGTTGTGCGGCGAGGTGAGGAAGACGCTCGCGACGGCTTGGTGCCAACTCTGGCGGGGTTTGCGCTCATCCTCTTTGCTGTTCCGGGTTTTTTACGTATCTGGGGCACCAGCGACGCACGTATTGCAGAGTTTTGGATCCGTGCACGAGAAGGGTTTTCCATCGGTGAGACACGTATAACGGCTGGGGCTTTCCTGACCTTCGCAATTGTGTTTGTGATCGGATATATCATCACACGCCTGGTTCAGGGCGCGCTCAAGAACACGGTTTTACCCAAAACAAAGATGGATCAAGGCGGCCAGAACGCCCTTGTGTCGGGCCTTGGCTATATTGGTATTTTCCTCGCTGCGCTTAGCGCGATCACGAGTGCTGGGATAGATCTTTCGAGCCTGGCGATTGTGGCTGGTGCTCTGTCAGTCGGTATTGGTTTTGGTCTCCAGAACATTGTCTCAAATTTTGTCTCAGGCATTATCCTGCTTATTGAACGTCCTATCTCGGAGGGTGACTGGATCGAGGTCGGTGGAACGCATGGTACCGTGCGTGATATCTCCGTTCGTTCAACGCGAATTGAGACATTTGATCGCTCAGATGTCATTTTGCCAAATGCAGATTTGATCAGTGGAAAGGTGACCAACTTTACAAGAGGCAACACGGTTGGGAGGGTTATCGTGCCTGTCGGTGTCGCCTATGGCAATGACACCCGCAGGATCGAAAAAATCCTGTACGACATAGCAGAAGCGCATCCGATGGTCCTCGCCAATCCCAAGCCGACTGTCCTGTTCCAAGGATTTGGAGCGGATAGTCTGGACTTTGAGATCAGAGCGATTTTGCGAGACGTCAATTTTGTCATGTCTGTGCGCTCTGATATGAACCACGAAATAGCGCGCCGCTTTGGGGAAGAAGGGGTCGAAATTCCGTTTAGCCAACGTGACATCTGGATTAGAAACCCTGAAGCTTTGTTGCCCCACTCCAAAGGTGAAGAGGCTGTCAATGATGTCAGTGATGATGGAGATATAAAATGACTTTACCATCCAGCCAACCGTTGTTCCTCTCTGATGTCTACATGCGTGAATGCGCTGCAACTGTGGTGGCCCATACGGCCGAAGGCGGAATTGTTTTGGATCAATGCCTGTTCTATCCGACAGGGGGCGGGCAGCCCGGAGATAGCGGAACGCTGGTTTGGGATGGCAAGACGCTTGAGATTGCAACTGCCGTGAAGGGCGAGGGCGGGCAGGTGGTGCTTGTACCTGCTGCACCTGTGGCATTGCCAGGGGTTGGTATAAAGCTTGTGCAGTATCTCGACTGGGAGCGGCGGCATCGCCATATGCGGGTTCATACGGCGCTACACTTGCTTTCGGTTGTTTTGCCGTTGCCCGTTACCGGCGGCCAAATCGGGGCTGATAAAGGGCGTCTGGATTTCCTGATGCCAGAGCCTCCCGAAGATCGCGACGCTGTCGAGGGGGCTCTTAACGAACTGATCGATATGGATCTTCCTGTGAGCGAACTTTGGATCACGGAAGAAGAACTTGCTGCAAAACCTGAGCTTGTCAAAACCATGATGGTTAAGCCTCCGCGAGGTCGTGGGCCCATTCGCTTGGTCCAGATCGGCGAAGGTGCATCGCGCATTGATCTGCAGCCCTGTGGGGGCACTCATGTGGCCCGCACGGGTGAGATCGGGGCTTTGCGGCTTGGAAAGATTGAAAACAAAGGCAAACAGAACCGCCGCGTTAACATTCACTTGATGTAATAATTCTAACAGTTTGGGCTTGCGGGCCCACATGTTTTTTCGTTACACGGGCGTCGGACAGGTGGCCGAGTGGTCGAAGGCGCGCGCCTGGAAAGTGCGTAGGCGGGTGACCGTCTCGAGGGTTCGAATCCCTTCCTGTCCGCCACTAATTTCGATCAAGTGTTTGATTTTATGAGTTAAAATAGGGAATCTATCATATTTTGGATACTTTCCAAGATACACTTTATTGAGTACTCCCCGATTGAATATGCGCTGAATGACCTTGGCAAAGCGCTGCACAAGCAGAAGCTGCCTGCGGAGGTGGTGCAGCAGGTCTACTCGGGCCCCCTGAAGCCAGATACCATGACGCTGGAGAAGGCCCTGCAGGAGTATGTGGCCTACAAGTCAGACACACCCAAGGCCGCCCGAGAGATTGGCCAGCGGGTGGAGCGGTTGCGCACGGATATGCAGAGTGTCTTTGGCAAGCAAAAGCTCAAGCATGTAGCCTTGTCAGACATCACCCGACAGGATGCCAACGAGCTACGGGACCACTTGCTGAGTAGGGTCTCCGCCAACAGTGCCGTGAGAATGC
>P_2C_Liq_3_UnCtyDRAFT_100250_pt1 | contig 16140 bp, 16 predicted proteins | sample Pon2CUnioCityCA_3_FD_9720 | JGI IMG/M metagenome (IMG submission 9720)
CCTACTAACTTGAGTTTCTCTATCAACGTCTTGAATATCCGTTCTAATAACTCCTATCAGGCAAATGGATGGGTTCCTTATTGGAATGTTTGGAGGGCCGTGAGTAATGGTGGTAACTGGCAGGCGTGGATTGATATTCCAGAAGGTGCTCGAAGCAATGTTGTTGGTGATGCTGTTTTGAAATATATTGCTCCTGCTCAGATTCCAACTGCAATAGCATCAACTTTCTGTTATTATCCATAAAGAAATTTAACTTTATACAAATAAAAATGTGTCATATTTAGGTGTGTTTTTATTTGTATATTTATTTTAAATGCACTATGTTTTAATTAAGGATTATTTTAATACACTTTAAGGAGCTAAAATGATAAGCACTATAATAATCAAACCAACAAAAATGTGTAATGCTGAATGTACTTATTGCTCAGCCCCTCCTGAGGTTAATGGCGGGCCAAAGTGGTCTGTTGATGATTTTAAACGTGTATTTGATAATATACATACCCATTTAACTGAGCAAGCTGTGTTTATTTGGCATGGTGGTGAGCCAATGCTCATGTCTCCAGATTTCTATTATAAAACATATGAATATGCTCGTTCTATAATGCCTGAAGTTAAATTTGCTATGCAAACAAATATTTTGGGATATGATACAAAAAGATGGAAAGATGTATTTCAGAACGTTATGGGTTCTCGTTTATCCACTTCGTTTGACCCTGATGAGAAGTATAGGGAGTATAAGGGGAGTACTTCTTTATATACAAGAATATTTTATGATAGATTAGATAAAATGTTAGATGATGGTTTTCATCCATTAGTTATTGGAACTTATACTGAGGAAACTTCATTTCTAGCCGAATCAATGTATGATAAAGCACTAGAAAAAGGTGATAAATTTTTTCATGTAAGGTATAATTACCGTTATCCTGCAGGTCGAGATTTCGGAAAGGGTGAGATTATTTCTCCTGAAACATATGGAACTATGCTTTTGCGCCTATATAACAGATGGATTAAGGAGCTTCCAAATTTTGTAATTACCCCATTAGATCAGATGCTTAAGAAAACTGTGCTTATTGAAAGTAACCGTTGCCCTTGGACGAATGCCTGTGGAGGTCGTTTCTTTGGTATTGAGCCTAATGGAGATACTTATAATTGTTCTGAGTTTGCTGATGTTGATGATAATCAATGGTGTTTTGGAAATGCATTTACTATGAATGCAGAACAACTTTTAAAATCTCGTGCTGCACAAGCCATGAGAAGAAGAAGAGTTGATCTACCTAGCGATTGTTTAACTTGCAGGCATTTTCAGCAATGTGAAGGCGGATGTATGAGAGATTCTGTTTTATATGGTCGTGGATTGGGTGGTAAATTTTATTATTGTCAGTCTTGGAAGATGGTTTTTGATAGAATTAAGGAGACCATTGCGAATGGTGAGGCAGATGGTGCTATTAAGAAATATGGACTTGATCCTGAACACATAAGAAAGACTGTAGATTTTGGTAATTATAAAAAAATACCATTAATTGCTTAAGGTGAGTTAGATGATATTAGCGTATGTAAAGCCAACCAATTATTGCAATGTAGGATGCACTCATTGCTATTTACCTGAAAGTATTCGTGCTCATAAAGAGCTAATGAGTATGAAAACTCTTGAGGATGCGGCTGTATTGTTGCGTGACATGCAAACCAGAAATGGGCTGAAGAAACTGGATGAGGTTCAATTTCTTTGGCATGGTGGGGAGCCACTAACTGTGCCTTTGGATTGGTATGAGGAATCTGGTGAGATTCTGGATAAGTATATTCCCAATCGAGTTGAATCCATTCAAACCTCTCTAGTTCCTCTTAAAAAAGAATACATACCTTTTGTTATAAAGCGGTTGGACTCTCAAATGGGTAGCTCAATCGACTTTTCTCAGAGACAAATTAAGGGTAGTGTTGAAAATTTTCATTCGCTGTGGATGAAAAAAGTTGACCTTGCAAGAGAAAATGGGATCCTTATAACTCCAGGCGTTGTACCAACCTCTAAAGAAGTTGGTAGAGAGAGATATATGGTTGAATGGTTTATGGATAGGCAGTTCCGCTTATTTAATATAGATAGGTATAATTCTTATGCGAACGCATTTGATGATAGACCTTCTAACCTGGAACATTCGCATTTTCTTATTGGATTATTTGATGTGCTTATGGAAAAAATGGATACTCATGGATGGGCACCTGTAATCGGGGCTATTTCTGGTGCTATAACTGGTGTGCTGTTTCAGCAGGGAGGTGATAGATGGGGAGGGTCTTGTCAGTCTGATTTCGTAGTCGTTGAGCCTGATGGAGGGCTTAATACTTGTCCTGATAAGTCAACTTTGGAAGATCCTTATTCTTATGCTCATGAAGGATTTAAAACTTTTGCTGCGTCAAAATTTAGAAGGAAGTGGATTAGGCATCAAAATTTAACACATAAAATGCCACATTGTGAGGTTTGTGAAAATCAAAATTGGTGTAAAAGTGGTTGTCCTATTACTCCAAATGGACCTCAAATGGGTGAGTCTGAGTGTTCTGGATATAAGACCTTTATTAATCACGTTAGAAAATTCGCCTCTACAGAATATGGACACGCTAAGCTACTTGGTTACTTAGACCAAATGGCGCAAAACCCATGGATCGCATCAGGTATTACATATGGTGGGTCTGCTATGTTAGATTCCCTTCATAGAAATAAAGAAGAGATGGGGGTATAAGATTATGGGGGAAGGTAATATTCCATTTGCACCATCTTTTGATCACCTAGTTTATATCAGGGTTTTTGAAGGATGTAATTTAAGATGTAAGCATTGTTTCATACCTCCGAATCCTAAGGCTATGAGTTTCGAAGATATTTTAAGAATACCTGATTTACTGAGTGATAAAATTCCGAAGGGTCAAAATGTTTTAATGCAATGGCATGGTGGTGAACCCACAATGTTTGGAGCAGAATGGATGAGTAAAGCACTTCATTCATTGACAGATGATAAGAGATACAATTTTATACACGGAATTCAAACAAATCTTTTAACATATTCACCTGAATGGAAAGAAGTTTATAAGAAATATTTTGGTGGAGAGGTTGGTGTATCTTGGGATCCAAAAATAAGAATCTATAATGGTGCTGTTAATGAGTTAGAATCAAATAGAAAATATGAAGAAGTCTTTTGGGATAATTTAGAAAAATTGGTCGCTGATGGATTGGATCCTTATTTGGTGGTAACTGGTACAAAGGTGTTTTTTGAACACTTTAAGAATCCCATTGATTTCTTCGAATTGCTTTCCTCTAAAGGTATTAAGAGAGCTCATATTGAGAGAGTTACATCAACTGGATTCGCTCGCCGTAATTGGTTGGAAGTTGGTGTTAATAATAAAGAATATTCTACTTATATGTCTCGTTTCGCAAGATCATACTCTTTATGGTCAGACCTACAGAATAAAAATGGGGGAAAGAATTTATTTCTTTCCCCCTTCGATGGTTTAACTAATTCAATAAAAGATAAGATCGACGGAAAGCCAGCGGGTTATGGATGTTGGTCTGGCAAGTGCGACACTAAGTTTCATACAATTGATGCAAATGGCTATAAAGTTGGATGTACTGCGATTAATTCTGAAATAGATAATAAGCAAGCAAACGAAAAGTTAGTCCTAGATCTTGAAAATCTATCTAAAGAACGTGCAGAAAGGCAAATATATTATTGTAATTCTTGCGAGTTTCGACATATATGTAATACAGGATGTTTAGCAATTGATTTTGATGACGGTTCTGGAGAGTGTTCTGGTGGGAAAAGCTTCTTTAAGTCATTAGAAAATATTATTGTAAATCAGGAGAGAACGAATGGAAAGTAAACATATAAAAAATACAGCTATCATATCCGTATCAATGGTTATGTCTGCAGTAAGCAGTGTTTCAGCCGCTCCTACAACTTTAAAAGTTGAAAAAGATTTTGATGTAAGTAGTGATTTGGTTGAAGAAATTAATAAGATAACCAATTCTAAAAATGTTCATGAAGGTTTGGCAAGTTTATTTTATAACTTAGTGAATAAACTTAGTGAAGAAGATGTAACGCTTTTTGAAAAATATTTTGCTGAATATGGCGATACTACAGCTAATAAATTAGCTCAAGTTTCGAATGACTCCTTGGGTAACTGTTTTGTTAGTTTAAGTGGTTGTTATTCAAATTGCTATGGTAACTGTCATGGTGCGTGTCATGGTGCGTGTCATGGGTCAAGGGGTTGGAGATAAGGAGAATTATTATGAATAATAAAAATAATGGATATATCTTGGTGAGTGCATCTATGGTTTTGTCTGCAACAAGTGCATTTGCTTCACCAAGTATTGCAAAAATAGATTCTGAAAAAGATGCTAAATATGAAGTATCTGATGATTTATTGGCAGAAATTTCTAGAGTCACATCTAAGAAGGACGTTGTGGATAATGTGTCGAGTATATTTTATACTTTGATATCAAAATTTACAGAGAATGATAGAACTTTAGCGGAGCAGTATTTTGCTGAGTATTTGAATATGGATCCTGAAGATGTTGAGGCACTTCCATATGACGTAGCGATTAATACTAATGCATTGTGTAATGTTTTCTATATGCCAAGTAATTATCAAAGTTCAAGAGTTGATGGTTCGGGATGCTATATAAACTGCTATAGTAACTGTCACGGTGCATGTCACGGTGCATGTCACGGTGCGTGTCATGGGTCAAGGGGCTGGAGATAAGTTGTTTCGGGATATATCATTTCACTTACACGAATTAGTGGGTTCTCATAAATTTGTAAAAATGGATGAGAACCCTGCAAAGCGTAATTGTTATTGTGGCGCTGAGGAATGGTTGTTTTCAAAAAGGTATCCGAGGATTGGTGAGCCTAAAACCTCATGGAGAAGAATGCACCCAATTAAATTAAAGCATTTATAATAAATCAATGTTATACTTATTTTGAATTGGTCTTGGAGGATAGAATGTCAGAAGAAAATATGGAAAATATGGAATTAGTATCTTTCGAAGGGTTTAAACTAAGTGATTTATTAATTTCTGAAACTTCTTATAATAGAGTTTATGGTGTTAATGTTGACGAAGAGTCGTTTACACCTCCTGATGGGTTGAATGAAATTGGTTTTATTTATAAGGTCGATGATTCTGGTGATATAGATGAGATTTTACTTGACGTTATAATTTCTTACGGATTATCTGATGTAAAAGTTATACTTGAAATTCCATTTGAAACATCGGTAAAGGATATTCCCTATTTAATGTCTGTTGCTTCAAATGCTGGATTTTCTTTATCTATATTACCACCTTGTGAAATTACCGAAGACAGTAGAGTTGCGTATATCTTAAGACTATCTGAATTTGTAGACGCATTCTTAAATCAGAAAAACTTTACAAAATTTATCTACCCTGTTTCAAGTTATTTAGAGTATATGTATATTGAAGTATTTTCTGATGTTTCTGATTTTAAACCTACAGATGACTATATTTTAAATAGATATGTTGAAAATACCACAGAAGAATTCTCAGATGCCTTTAAAGCTGTAATAAGAGAGAAAATTTTCACTCATTTTGGTGGCGAAGTTGAATTTCGAAACTTTACTAAAGCAGTATTCTCAAAAATATATGAACAAACAGAAAGAAACTGTGTAGATATTCTGGAAACTCAATTTAAAAAGACTGATGATTCTGGAGAAATGCCTGAATCAGAGTAGCGGATATGAAGAGATTTACGCTCCATATCCGCATGACAAAAAAATGTAATGCTGATTGTTCTTATTGTTCATCTTGGCAGCATCAACCAATTACATATATGGGCATTCAGGAGTTTAAGGACTCTATAGATTATATAATTAAAGATGTTCTTCCGCTTTATGGTTTTGATGGGGTGGAAGAGTCGTCTATAAGTCTTCAATATGTTGGTGGTGAAATAGCCATAGTGCCAAAAAAGATACTGTATCCCTGTGTGTTCTATGCTAGAGAGAGGTTTTCCTCAATTTTTAGTAGTGTAACTGATGGGGTTCAAAGTAACCTAATAGGTTCTGAAAAAAGAATAAATTCTATATCAACCTTGTTTGGTAAGAGAATAGGGACTTCTGTTGATAACTTGGGTCATTCTAGAACTGTTGCGGGTTCACCTGAAAAATATAGAGAAATCCTTGAAAAGAATATTTCTCTCCTTAATAAGAGAAGAATCGTTCCAGGTCGAATTTTTGTTGTTGATGGTGAGGGATTGAAAAATGTTGAATACGAAATTTCAAAAGCAAATGAAGGTGGCTACAACTTAACACTAAGACCGGTGTTTCATGGTGGTAGAGAAATTAATGTAGCTCCCATAGAAGAATTATGTGAATCATTTGGTAAGTTATTTGATGATTGGGTAATGAAATCTAATATTTCTATAGAGCCTTTTCATCAACTCTTAAATGAACGCCTTTATGAAAAAACATTAGATAATGATTTGGCTTTTCGTTTTGGGTGTCCTTTTCAAACTGATTGCGCCACTGTATCTCTAAATTTAGAACCAGATGGTGATTTATTTGTTTGTCTTGATATGGCAGATTCAAATCAAAATAAATTAGGAAATGCAATCAATCGAGAATTTGATAGTGAACTTTGGAAAAAGTTGAATCTTAGAAAAGAACATCTTGATTCAAGTTGTAAGTCCTGTGCATACTTAAAATCGTGCCAAGGTGGTTGTATGAGTGAGGCTATTCACAGTACAAAAAGCATTTATGGTAAGACTGATCTATGCCCATTATGGAAAACAATATTTTCAAAAATTGATAGAGTTATCGACGTAGAGGGCGTTGAGAGAGTTAAAAACTGGTGTTTGTCAATAGGTTAAATATAGTTATAAAATAATTATTTAAAGAGTAGTAAATTAATACTATATATTATGTAGATGTAAAATCGGAGTTCGAAATGGCTAATAAAACGTATCTTTACCAAGTAAATATCACACGTGATTGTAATTTAAGATGTACACACTGTTACATTTCCTCTGAGGCAAAAAAAGCTTCAGGAGAAATGGTTTCTGATGATTTTCTTAAAATTATGTCTGGTATTGCGGAACATATGAAGACTATTTCGTATGATCATGCGGAAATACATGTGATAGGTGGAGAACCAACTATGTTGGGTTTGGAGTATTTTAAAAATAATATTCCAAATGCTCGCAAGTTTCTTGATGGTCATGATTTCTCTTATGAGATAATAATGGTCTCAAATTTATTATCCCCCGATATTCTAGAGATATCTCAATATTTTGATAGAATTAATACCTCTTGGGAACCTGTATCCAGATTTCCAAAACCTAAACTTGAGCAAAGATGGAGGGATAATTTAAAGACTCTTCAGGATGCTGGGCTTGATATCGGGGTTACCACCGCAGTTACCAAGCATGTTACTAAAATGGGTGCTGAAGCAATCTTAGATCATCACTATTCACACGGCATAAAGCAAATTCACTTTGGTTTTTTCATACCTTCAGGGGACGGCGAAAAAAATATTGACTCTATGTTTCCAGATTTTGTTGAGACCTCTGATTTCCTAATTGATGCAGCTAAGTGGTATTTTGAGAGACGTGAGAAAGATGATAAGCTTTTTGTAAATCCACCAGAGTCTATGTTATCTGCAATATCTTCTGGTGAACCTTTGGATGATATTGTTTGTCCTATAATAGCTGGAGCTATGGATATAGATTACAATGGTAATTCAGCGACTTGTCTTGAGGCTGGCGGTGATCTTGATGTGAAATGGTTGGGTAATGTTCTTAAAACTTCGGTTCTTGATGTTGCTATGAGTGCCGACTTTAGGAGAGAAGTGGCTAAGGCTGCGAAGCCTAAAAAGGAATGTAGAACCTGCGATGAATATATGGTGTGTCGTTCGGGTTGTGGAGTTATTTTTGATTATTGGGATCCTAAAAAAGATGAAGATTGCCCCGGTTTCAAAAAATTTATTAAGCATATGAGAAATCTTCATTCAAACGGTTTAAACCCAAGATATGAACAATATAGAGGTAAGGTCGCTTTTTAATGAAACACAGGAACGAGTTGCAGGTTCAGATAGATGATGTTTATGCGTGCACGGGAAGGTGTCCTGGGTGTATGCTTGCAGATTTTGAGCGTAAAGTAAGAACTCCTGATATGTCACTAGAAATTTTAGAATTATCGATCACACGATTGAAGGAATATGTTCAAACACTTGGTCGATTAGATAGAATTAATATAACATTTGGTATTGCTGATCATATGGTAATTAATAATGATGACTATATCATTGATTTACATAATAAAGCTGCAGAAATAATAGATTTAGTGAATCCTAAAGAGCGTCATTACTCTTCTGTCTTTTTCAGCACTTCTCTAATTGGCAAGCAAGCTGTAATGATCGAGAGAATGAAATATATTAAAAATAATCTCAAATATCCAGGTGTTTCAATGATACCAGTCGTTGTTTTTGATCCTGATTTAATGAGAAGACAAAAATTTGGCGATAAATACCGTGAAATGATTTTAGAGGTAAAAGAAATCTTTAATAAGGTTGATTTATCTATTAATATTTCTCATGAAACAGTAACTGAATTTTCTCCAGAAAAAATTCATGATTTTGCAGCAGATCACGGTTTTGATGAATTAACCATTAATTGGGTTCCAACGCTTGATAACTTGCAATATACAGCAGTTGATTTTGACAAATTAGCGGACTGGCTTATAAAATTCGATGAAAGACTTCAAGAAAAGAATATTATTAGTAGTAGTTATAGACCGGTATTACTTAGAACTATAGATGCTGCAATGTGCTTTAAGGATGAAGATTGGTCAATTCATCGATCTGTCCAATCTTTATTACCTAATACTTTCCCTAAGTCCATTCAAATAGATCATCACGGTAATTTAGTTCCTAAAATGGAGGCTATTGGCGATGTTTCTCATTTGGAAAGATTTGGATATAATTTGATTGGTAATATTAGAGATGAGTCAATACAAAACATTGTCAATAAAGGGATGGATATTATTGGGTCTCGCATAATGTCTGCTCACTTACTTTCTAAGCAGTGTCAGAAATGCGATGTAGCTCCTATTTGTGCGGGTACTGGTTTTCATGTTGTGAATAATGTGTTGCGTAAAAAACAGAAGGAGGATCTGACTTCGGATTGTCCGCACATTGCAAGAAAGCTCATTTATCACTTCAGAGAGCAAATAAAAGAACTGGTCTAAATAACATGCGTTCCTATTTTACCTTTTTACCTCTTTCCATACAAAGGGAAATGCATTTTCCAAATAAGTCTGGAAATGTGTTATTGAGTTTACTGTCCTTTGTGGGGAATATATACCGTGATATTAATGGACATATTCAGTTATATAAATCAGATATAATATTATTTTCAAGTAATCCATTAATTACTATGAGTTATATAGTGAATAATCCACAGTATAAGAGTATTTGTGTTGTTTCCTCCCCTGATGTAGCTGAAACAATTGCCTTTCCATATAATTTAATTGAGTTAGCTGATTTTCGAGCGGTTATAGAGAAGCTTTTATTTAAAGAGGAACTCCTAATTAAAAAGGAGGGATACAATATGTGGATGCAGACAGTTATTGAAAATTTCAAGATGAAAACAGAGTTGGTAAATCAAAATGTGTTCTTCTTTGATAATGACTATAAGTTGGGTGGTAATAGGGAGTTTTTTACAAATAACAACAAATTCCTCTTTACTTATTTAGGTAGGGTTCTCCGACAAGAGAAGGAAAGATCAAAAAAATGTGAAGATATAAGAAGGAAATTGTGGGGTAATTTAAAATCACAATTTACGAATTATTCTTTTTATATAAAAGATTCTGATGAATATTCTTATTCAGTTATTCAAGCAAATCATGTTGTAAACTTGGATTTAGAAAAAAGTTATGAAAACTTTGAAAAATGGCTGGTTGATTCTTTTAATATATTAAATGACCCAAGCCATGATTTTGAAGGGGAGAAAATATTTGTTAGAAATTGATATTGTGACAAATTACTTCAATGCGCTTCTGAAAAACGATCTGCCTAAAATAAAGTCCCTTTTTTCCGATAAAATCGGAGTTCATAATGGGTATTACATTGATGACTTTATTATTGCAGAGGTGAATGAGTTTAATAAGTATTCTAAGTTTTACGATTTAAAGCATAATAATTTTAGTATAATAAAAACTTTTAATAAATCTGGGTTTCAATCCTTCTCAGTTTTAAATGATAATGGACAACTTGTTTTTGATCATGGTGTTTCAATTGTTGATGGTAAGATTATTGGAGATGGGAGTTTTTATCAAAAGGTAACTAAAAATAAATATAGAAGAAATACTGCAGGTGATTGTTTTAGTGTGCATCGCTCAGTTGCCGTATGGTGTCCATATTCCCCACAATCTCCCCGGTTTATGTTGGTGAAAAATGGTTCTGACTTTAAGGTTCAGCAGGGGAATCTTAATTTTACAGCTTCTACGAAAACAGATGGGTTTTATAGCTATGAATTTAATGTAGTAAACGATGATATGAAGTCAAAACTTGTAGACTTTAGAATTATTGATCCACATTATTCAGAAAATACCACTGTGTATTTTCATGGTGACGAGCATCCATATTTTTTTAGTAATATGTTTCCAGTGATAGATAATAAAAAACTTCTTATAAATAAAGTTGAATCACTTATTTGGAGTGTTGCTGTTTTTTTTGACAATGGAACAAGTCAGCATATTGAGTTCCCTAGAATTGAAGAATTTACTTTTGATCACCATATAGTTAAAGCTATTGTAACTGATGCATTAGATAATGACTGGGAAATCTTTAAGGGGTGAGGTAATTGGAATCTTTAATTGTTAATGTTGATTTCTGTGGAACATGTAGGGGGACTTGCCCCACATGTGTTTTAACTAAGGATGAAAGATTAACGAATGCTCCACTTACTACTCCAGATCTTGTTATCTCTGCTTTAATGGACATTAAGAATAAATATGGTTCGCAACATGAAAGTTTTATTTTTGGTTTTGGTAGGGGAAATCATTTAGTTTTACCTGAATATACTGTGGAACAAATGATGGAAATCATGGATTTCATTCATGAAAATTTTGATGCTCACGAATACTTGATAGAGGTTTCCACATCATTAGTTGGAAAAATTATTCCGCAAATTGAACGTGCTAAACTTATAATAGATAAAATTAGTGATAGATATCATAAATTTGACATAAGATATGTTGTTGTTGCTAATGTTGGAGTTTCATCACCAAAGTATTGGGAAAATGTTTTTCTCTTTCTTAATGAATTAAAGCAGCATAGGGGCGGCGATTATGATGGTAATGGAGATATCGTTCAAGTAAATTTGAGTATAGATAATCTTCCAGATTTAGATTGGTTTGAGTCATATTTTAAGGATTTTTCTTCTCCCCTTAATATTGCTTGGGTTCCTTCCTTTGACTCTAATACTGGAAATAAAAAATTCATGGATGACTTTGAGAATTGGATGCTTCGTTTTTACGAGATATCTATTTCTAATAATTTAGATACCAATATTATTAACTGGGCTCTACGCTCTATCAAGTTTAATAACTTCAGTTTGAATGAATTAATAGATAACGCATTACACTCATCTAAGAGCTTGCTTTATATAGATCCCTATGGTGTGTATCACAATGGATACCCTACAATAATGGCAGATATGGATCCAGTAAGATTTGATCCCTTTGCTGCAACATTGAATAATAGTGAGCGTAAGTCTACTTTACATAATAATGGCAAAGATATTTTAAATCTTTTAAGAAATAAATCTTGTAGACAATGTAAATATATTTCTACTTGTTATCATTCTGGGGGGTATAGGATATCTTTAATATCAATGAGATATAATGAAAATAACGAACCTATGTGTTTGAATGGGTTGAGGAAAACCTTTGAAAGGATAGAAGAAAATGTTTGATAGTAAAATATTCGATAGAAAGGGATCTACACTTGGAGTTATGGATGATTTACAGGTGGCTATTCATTCTTATGATGGGTGTTCTAAGGGGTGTCCGGGATGTGTTGTGGATAAGCATTTTAAAAACAATATGCGGTTCCAAAATATCCTTACTGAAGAACAAATGCAACTAATCCATTCTAGGGTCAAGGAATATTATGATTGGACTCAACTGAACTTAAACACTAAAGATTATGGCTATTTTGGAACACATAAAGGTGGATATCAAATAAATCATTTTTCGTATACTTTTAGGTTTGGTAATCATTCTGAGTTACCATTAGAAGAATTGGTTAAGATAGCTAAAACAATGGATGCAGAATTTAAGGTGTTCTCAACAGCTCCTACATCAGATATTTACAAATTTGTGGAGGTCAGAAAACAGGTTCCTGGTAGATATTTTCTTGAGATTATTTATGATCCTGTTGCTGATGATGCATCTGATATTAAGGAAATGATTGAGGAGATGCGTAAGCATGATATCTTGGGGTATCCAGAAGTTCTCATTACACAAAGGCTTTTAAAGGCTTTTACACCTGAAAGATTTGTAAAGGAAGCTGTGGGGCCACTTGGTTATATTGAAACTCAGATGCAGTTTGGTCGTTATTCACCATCAAAAACACGTGGATTTAGAACAACGCAAGTTGTTCCATTAGATGATGAGATAGAGTGGCTTGCTGAAGTGACTAGACTCATATTGGATGCTAAAATGAATATTCATCCTATTCCTATTGGGGAATATGCTGTTACTCTTTTAGATGAGTATGGTGAGCATGAATCTTATGGGCATAATGGCTATATAAATGAAGATTTATTACCAGAGCCAGAAGAGTTTAATATTTTTAATATAAAAGAAAAAACAAGGGATATATTTCTTTCAAGTCTTTATATTGACCATAATTTAGATCTTTTTGTTTGGTCAGAATCAATGGGGCAACATGTTCTTGATTACAACTTTGGATATGAGGCTATTGGAAACATTACTAATAAGCCTATCCATGAGTTGGTTACAGAGCCAGGTGGCACTATTGATAAGATGCTCAATGAAGTTGTAAGGAATTTATTGACTCACAAGAAATGTGCCCCATGTAGATATAAGTCATTCTGTGCATCTCATGCTATACCTCTATTTAGAAGATGGCACGACGATGATGGTAAGCATTGTTATGGATATTTACCAGTTATTAGGGAGTTTCAAACAGATAAAGCATTTCTTGAGAATATGATAGATGGTTTTAAAAAGTTAGAGTTTTAATTAATGTTTTCAGTTCATGATTATTCCTATTGCATTACGGAGCGCATTTCCATTAATGGAAGTGTGAAGTATGATGCTCATGAATTAACTTGTGTAATTTGCGATCACGACACTTCTTTTCTCCGAAAAATAAATGAGGTCATTATAAATGAAAATTATCAAGTTCATCTTGATTGGGAAAAAAGTTTAGTTTTGCATCCATCTGGTCATAGTGATCCAATTTTTATCTTTGAATATATGGGAATTCCCTGCTTTCAAATTATTCACTATGAATTAGACTTAATAAAATCTATTGAGGATATACAATTATTTATTAATGTAGGCGTCGAAAATATTGTTGTGAAATCATCCTATTTAAGTGAGTTTAATAAACAAAAATCTACTATTGATGTTTTATATAATGATATTTTCTCAAATGAAATAATTTCTATTAATAGTCTTGAACCCTTCGATGTTGTAATTCAGGGAATGCGATTTGGAAAATTTTTCGAGGAAGTTTATCCTTATGGTGAGGCTGGTCAATATGATATTCCATTACCTTATTGGTTTAGTGACTATTATGGTATTTGTATTTCCTCTAAGCATAAAGTTGGTGGATATGAATACAAATTAATGTTGATGGGGAATCTGGGATCTCCAGGTGGTCGATACCTATTAGCAAATAACGGTCAGATACTTTCTCCAAGAGTAATAGAGGAATATAAATTAAAATCCCTACTGATTCATATAGACAAAAAATCAGTAAAATCACTTTCAGAAAACGAAATAGAGAAATATTTAGATCAGTATAGAGAGGTTGAATTTGCTATAGACTCTGGAGTGTTTTCTGATGAACTTGTTTTCTTTATAGATTGCCTCAAATCTAAGACTCATAGAGTCTCATTCTTTATTTATGAGGAAAAAGATGAATTTATCTCAATACAGGATGATTTTTCTAGTTCTCCATATAGTCAGGGGTTGATAGAGTCTGATTTTTTCTTAAGGGATTTTTCAAGGTTATTAAGTTTAGATGTTTCTCCTAGGTTTAGCTATGATTTTACTTGGGTTAGTAATGTATCAGTCTATGATGTTGGTGAATCTAGTTATGGAATTGGGTATAGCTATTTCCAAGATGGATATAGTGAGAGGGATTTTATTTTTGAAAAAACAAGACGGATTAGGAGTTCATTACCGTGTTATAACTGTGATGTAATTAATGCCTGTAGTGTTGTCGTCCCCTACCCTATTACAAAAGATTCTTTTGGTTCTATAATTAATTATAGTGGAAAATGTCTAGTTAAAGAAAAAATATTAAATTGTGTGTAATGAGTAAGATTTAGACTCTATAAAAATGGTGAAATTATGAATTCTAAAACGTCAATCGAAAATGGGTATTTTGTTTTTACTCTTATGCCATCTTTATTTTGTAAGCTAAGATGCCCTCATTGCTATCTTTCCTTAAAACAGCGCAAGGATACAACTTTATTATCTGTGGAAGAAATGAAGCATGCTTGTTATAAGATTGATGATTATTATGAGACACGCAATTTAGCCTCTAAGACTATAGTTTGCTATTGGTATGGTGGAGAACCAACCTCTATGGGTATAGATTACTTTACTGATTGTGCTAATTCTATAAATGATGTTTTTTCAGAAGAAAAAAAATATGATGTGAAGCACACTGTATTGTCTGCCTTGGTAGGTGTGAAAAAAGATTGGTTTCCTGTATTTGATAAATATGGTAAGGGAGAGGTTCAGACTTCATTTGATGGTCTTATGAGGGGTGACTCTTATATGAAAGTTTGGGAAAAGAAGGTAAAAGAAATTGTTAATCATGGATTAGATATTTCTACGATTTCAGTTGTTAACCATGAATTAGTTAAAGATGGTCCTGAAAATGTTTTGGATTATCTTGCAGATTTAGGTGTAAGAGAAACTTCATGGCTACCTTTCATGTTAAATGCTCAGAATCACGAAACAGGTATGTATGAACAATTTGCTCCAAAAATGGAAGTCTGGAGTGAATATATGATTAGACTGACAGAACACTGGATTAATAAACGTGAAAAGGGTGAATATGCACCTGAGATTGGTCAAATGCACTTTATTTTGAAGCAGAAAGACTTACCTACTTATGGCAACATGGCCGGTCAAACTATGTTTTTACTTCCAAATGGAGACTTTGTTTTACCAGATTATAAAGACGGATATTTGGAATATATGAATAAATTTGGAAATATTCTTGAGCAAAATTTTGAAGATGTTTTAAAGTCTCCAGCAAGAAGAGCTTACATGAGGCGTCAAGTTCTTAGGAACATGAATACAGAGTGTAATTCATGTAATTTATCTAATTGCTGTGTTATGGAATTTTGGAAGCCAAATAGAGAGAATGATGATTGCTTTGGGGGTTCTAATTATGTTAGGTGGGTCTTGCAAAATGAACATAGAATACGAAAGATTATTGGCAACTCATCTAATGTGATGCTTTATTAATAATTGTATCTTTCATTATTCATATTAGTATATATATCAGTTCAAATATAACTGGAGACTATTATGAAGCTGAATCTTAAGGAATTAAAAGATCAAATATTACAACTTGATGAAGTCAAAGAAATTAACGACTTGTATCGTAAAGATCTTTCTTTATCTGAAGAAGCTGTCGCCAGAGGTGAGCACTTTGTGATTACTGCAAAAAAGGAAATTCTTCCTGACGAAGTAGATGATTGGGTTTCTTTATTGGATACCTTACCTCAAAAAGCTTTTTTAAGTCATGAGGCGGTATTGAATTGGTTTAAAAGAACTCTTCTAATTGATAGGGAAAGATTAAGGTGGCATATTATTAGAACTGGTGGTTTCGGAGGTTCTGAAATGGGTGGTCTCGTTGATTCCATGCATGGAATTAAG
>P_2C_Liq_3_UnCtyDRAFT_100257_pt1 | contig 15969 bp, 15 predicted proteins | sample Pon2CUnioCityCA_3_FD_9720 | JGI IMG/M metagenome (IMG submission 9720)
TAATTGCATTTGTTAAAGAAAATGGTGGAATCGAATACACCACTGCTAAAATGAATGAATATAAAAACAAAGCATTGGCTATTTTAGCAAACTATCCGGCATCACCCTATAAAAAATCTTTGTTACAAATGATCGATTACGTGGTAGAACGTAAAATTTAATGTTTAAAGGTCTAGTAACTCCTCTAAAAAATCTCTTTTGTTAGACAACCTTGGCACTTTATGTTGGCCTCCTAACTTATTTTTTTTCTTGAGCCATTTATAAAATAAACCTTTTTTGGCAACGTGAATTTTTGGCATAGCCAAGGTCAGCGAATTGTAACGTTTGGCTTCATAGTCAGAATTAATCGCTTTTAAAGAATTGTCTAACATTTCTGTAAAGAAACTCATATTTTTAGGAGTATTGTTAAACTCTATAATCCATTCATGACCACCACTTTTTTTATCCTCCATGAAAATTGGCCCAACAGTGTAATCTGAAATTGTAGCAGCTGTTTTTTCGCAAGCTAACTTTAAAGCATCCTCAACATTTTCAATATTTAGTTCTTCTCCAAACACATTAATGTAATGTCTTGTTCTACCTGTAATTTTAATTCTGTAAGGGTCTAAAGAGGTAAAACGGATGGTATCACCGATTAAATAACGCCATAAACCACTGTTCGTTGTAATAATTAAGGCATAATCAATGTCTTTTTTTACTTGAGAAATCGGTATTGTTTTAGAACTCTCGCCTTTATAATTAGACATCGGAATAAATTCATAGAAAATTCCGTAATCTAACATCAACAGTAATTCTTTAGAGCCATTTCTATCTTGAATGGCAAAGAAGCCTTCGGAAGCATTATAGGTTTCGTAATATTTAAAATTCTTTTTCGGAATTAATTTTTTGTATTGTTCTCGATACGGATTAAAGTTTACACCTCCGTGAAAATAGACTTCTAAATTTGGCCAAACTTCTAAAATATTATCTTTTCCTGTGCGTTCTAAAACTCGGTTTAGTAAAACCAACATCCAACTTGGCACACCTACTAAACTGGTAATATTTTCATTGATGGTTTCATCAATAATAGCTTCCATTTTAGTCTCCCACTCAGCCATTAATGCCACTTCTTGGCTTGGTGCAGAACTATAATCTGCCCAAAAAGGTAAGTTTTCTGTAATAATAGCAGACAAATCGCCAAAGTAAGAATTGCTGTCTTTGTAAATTTCAGAACTTCCACCTAGTTTTAAGCCTTTACCTGTAAACAGTTGTGTATCTTCATTATTATTAATGTACAAGCACAGCATGTCTTTACCGGCTTTCATATGGCAATATTCTAGCGCCTCATCACTTACTGGAATAAATTTACTCTTGGCATTGGTTGTACCACTCGATTTTGCAAACCATTTAATATAACTTGGCCAAAATAAATTTTGTTCGCCTTTTCTGCAACGCTCAATTAAAGGCTCAATAGTTTCATATTTTTGAATAGGTACTAATTTGGTGAAATCTTGATAATTTCTTATCGATGAAAATTGATGAGCAACCCCAAATTCTGTTTTTTTTGCGGTAGAAATTAACTTTAATAGCAATTCGTTTTGCACATCTTTTGGATATTTTAAAAATAATTCTATTTGATGAATTCTTTTTTTTAAAAACCAAGAAATTATAGAATTTACTATAGGATAAGCCATTAATTAAGTTCGATTTTTTATGTAAGTTTGTTAACGGTTAAAAATACTAAAATTTGTTATGCAATATCAAGCTGTCTTAAAAAAAATGAAAACTGAAAATTTAGAGGAAATTCAGTATTATTTAGATGTGAAAACTGACTTTTTGAATATGAATCAGCTATTAAACAAAGAAATAACCCTGTCATTTGTAACTTACCAGTGTTTAAACTGTCATTTAGAAAAGAAGATTTACAGACAAGGATTTTGTCAGTCTTGTTTTTTTGACACACCGAACGCAGGCGATTGGATCATGAGGCCAGAATTAAGCAAAGCGCATTTAGATATTGAAGACCGTGATTTGGCTTATGAAAAACAAGTGCAACTACAACCACATATTGTGTATTTGGCAAACTCTAGCAACGTAAAAGTGGGTGTAACCAGAAAGCAGCAAGTGCCCACAAGGTGGATAGATCAAGGAGCACACGAAGCCATAGAAATTGTAGAAGTACCTAACAGATATTTGGCAGGAATTACAGAAGTTGCCCTAAAAGAACACGTTGCAGATAAAACCAATTGGCGTAAAATGTTAAAGAATGATGTGGATGATGAAAATTTGGTAGCATGGAGAGATAAATTAAGGCAATATATTCCTGATGAGGCTAAGGAGTTTTTTATCGAGCACAATGAAGAAACGAATTTAAATTTTCCTGTAGCTAAATATCCAGAGAAACCAAAAAGTTTAAACTTGATAAAAACACCAAAATATTCTGGAAAATTAGTGGGTATTAAAGGACAGTATTTAATTTTTGAGGATGAAACTGTTTTTAATATAAGAGCCAATGAAGGTTTGGTAGTTTCTATTAATGTTTGATTTCAAAGAATTATTGCACTGAGAAATCACTTAGATATTCAGCGTTTTATTGTAAATTATTGCACTGTGCGTCTCTGTGAAAAACCGCTGGTATCTCTGTGTAATTTTTAAAGAACGTATTATGAACAACAACCTATTAAAAGTAGCCCTAGCACAAATTTCTCCAGTTTGGTTAAACAAAGAAAAAACCATAAAAAAAATTGAGAAATCAATTATAGATGCAGCAAAAGAAAACTGCGAATTAATTGTTTTTGGTGAAGCTTTATTACCTGGTTATCCTTTCTGGATTGGATTAACCAACGGTGCTGAGTGGAATTCATCAACCCAAAAAGAAATTCACGCACATTATGTTCGTAATTCTATAACTATAGAAAAAGGCGAATTAGATTCGATTTGTAAGTTAGTAAAAGAAAATAAAATTGCTGTTTACCTAGGCATTATGGAACGTGCTAAAAATAGGGGAGGACATAGTATTTATGCAAGTTTGGTGTATATAAATCAAGATGGCGAAATTAAATCTGTGCATAGAAAACTACAACCTACGTATGACGAACGCTTAACGTGGGCGCCTGGAGATGGCAATGGTTTGCAAGTTCATTCTTTAAAAGAATTTACAGTTGGTGGTTTAAATTGTTGGGAAAATTGGATGCCTTTACCAAGAACGGCTTTATATGGTTTAGGAGAGAATTTACACATTGCAGTTTGGCCAGGAAGCGACCATAACACCAAAGATATTACACGTTTTATAGCCAGAGAATCACGTTCTTTTGTGATATCTGTTTCTGCCTTAATGCAAAAATCAGATTTTCCAACTGATATACCTTACTTTGATAAAATTGTAAAAGATGCACCAGATATTTTAGCCAATGGAGGTTCTTGTATTGCTGGCCCAGATGGAGAATGGATAATAGCACCTGTTTTACACCAAGAGGGATTAATTATAGCAAGCTTAGATTTTAATCGAGTGTTAGAAGAGCGTCAAAATTTTGATGTTGTTGGGCATTATTCTAGGCCAGATGTTACCAAATTACACGTAAATAGAGAACGACAAAGTACGGTTTCTTTTAATGACTAAACTTAAAACCCTTGTTAGCTTGAGCTCAGTTAAAAGGTCTTTGCTATAGAAAGATTTCGCAACTGCGCCCAAAATGACAGTTGATAAATACCGAATAAGTAATATGATTTTCGAGCAAAAAGAAATACAATTACAACCTTATAAAAGAGGGTTTCATTCCATTACGGAAATTATTATTGCATTATTTCCAGAGATTAAAAACATAGAAAAAGGTTTTTTAAAGGTGTTTATCAAACACACCTCTGCAAGTTTAACCATCAATGAAGATGCAGACCCAAGTGTACGTGTAGATTTTGAAAGTCATTTTAACAAAATGGTTCCTGAAAATACACCCTATTATATACACGTATGAAGGTAGTGATGATATGCCTGCGCATTTAAAAGCTTCTTTATTAGGGAGTTCAGTAGAAATCCCAATTACCAATGGAAAACTAAATTTAGGTACTTGGCAAGGTATTTATTTATGTGAGCACAGAAATTTTAGAGGTTCGAGAAAATTAGTGCTTTCTGCTTACGGAGTTTAATATTGTTTGCAATCTATAACGCAGAGATTCCCTACGTTTTTTGAGTATAGCTATTATTTATTCCTTTACCAGAATGATCGTCTAAGTTAATTTCTATCTATAATCAACTTTTCTAAAATAATTTCTACACCAAAATTATCATTACTTTCGGTAGTGTATGTAGCGAGTTCTTTAATGTCTTTATGTGCATTTTTCATCGCAAAACTCAAACCTGCTTCCTGCATCATTTCTATATCATTATGGTAATCACCAAAAACCATAGTTTCTTCTTTACTAACTTTTAAAAGTTGCTGTACTTCTTTTAAAGCAAAGCCTTTATTTGCCTTTTCATCAGAAATGTCGAGCCAATTTTTTCCAGACACTTTTAGTAAAATTTCATCATTCAAATCTTTTACAACAGGATAAATAAAATGTTCAGAAGAATCAAAATGATATACGGCAATTTTAAAAACAGGCACGGTTTCAGCAATGTGCATTAAATCATCTACTTGATAAAAACTATGATAATACTCTTGGAATAAGTTGATAAATCGTTCGTCTTTACTCTCTATGTAGGCTGCACCATCGCAACAAAGCACCATATTTGAGCCCTCAATTTTTCGTAAAATCGGAATTAATTTGATTACTTTTTCTGGTTTTAGAAAATTAGAAAGCAAGACTTCTTCTCCTTTTTTAGCAATTCCGCCATTTTCTGCAATTACATAAATATCATCTTTTATGTCCTTTAACCTTTCCACAATACTATTGTGTTGTCTACCACTAGCTGCACAAAATAGAATATTTTTTTTCTGTAGTTTTTTAAAGAGCTCAAAAAACTGAGGACTAACTTCGTGATTGGAATTTAGTAATGTGCCATCCATATCAGAAACAACTAATTTTACTTTCGAAAAGTCAATCATTTTTATCTTGTAGAATCTCTAATTACCAAGTCTGTTTTTATTACTTCTGTAATAATATCGGTATTTTTATTTTTGAGCTTATCTATTAAAATCTGAGTTGCTCTAGCACCCATTTGTTCTCCATGTTGACTAATCGTAGTCATTTTTGGACTAGAGTGCCTTGATAAAATGCCATTTGAAAATGCAATGACAGAAACATCTTTTGGTATTTTTTTTCCGCTCTTTTTAATCGCTTTCATCGTAGAAACTGCAACAGATTCTCCAGTGGCAATTACAGCATCGATATGTGTATCCTTAACAAAAGGTTTTACTTGTTTCACATACTTTTTGTAATCTTTTTCAAAAACATTGAGTACCAAGTTTTCATCAAACTTTAAACCTACTTTTTCCAGTCCTTTTTTATAACCTAAAAGGCGTTGTTTTCCAATATGTAAATCGCTCATTGTAGATATAAATGCGATTTTTTTATGCCCTTTTTTATACAAAAACTCAACTGTATTTGAAGCCGAATTTATATTATCTGTAACTACCTTATCACACGCAATCGATGTAGGAACCCTATCAAACATAACAATTGGTGTTCCGTTTTCGATAGATTCTCTTAAATGCGTGTAATTATTATTTAATTCGGTTTCTTTTGCAATAGATAGTAAAAAACCATCAATACTTCCATTAGATAGCATTTCTATAATTTCTACTTCCTTTTCAAAAGATTGATTTGAAATGCAGGTAATTACCTTATAGCCTTGTTCTAATGCTGTTTTCTCGATACCTTTAAATACTTGTGCAAAGAAGTAATTTAACATTGTAGGCATAATAACACCTATTGTTTTTGTACTTCTATTTTTTAAGCTTAACGCATTAAAATTAGGCTTGTAATTATGCTCTTTGGCATATTTCTGAATTTTTTCTTTAGTCGCTTCACTTATTTCATAGCTGTCGTTCAACGCTTTAGAAACCGTAGAAATAGAAACACTAAACTGTTTGGCTATGTCTTTAATAGTTAGTTTTTTCATAGAAAAAAATTAGCCACTAATATATAAAATTTAATGGACTAAGAATTTAATAAATGATTAAATCTGGATTTTATTTCTATTGTTTTTTCTGATTTCGTAAATTAAATAAACATAAAGAAAAATATATTCAAAACTTACAAACCATAAGTTTTCTTGCCAAGGTGTATTTGCATAGGCTTGGTAGCTTAAAATAATGACCAAACTCCAAACTATAGGGAATTTATACTTTGTGAAAATTGATAAAATAATAGGTGTTGCCAAATACCAAGGATGCATAGTTGTGGCTGTAAAATAGTAACAAGATAATCCAAATAGCATTCCAGTAAACAATTGTATAGTTGAGGTGTTTTTTCTAAAAAAAGTTAGTGCAATTAAAAACAGAATGGTTAAAATTGGTGTTATTGTACCAATGATTGCAATTTCATTATAACCTCTAAATAGGTATCCTATTTCTCTGAAAATGTAGTAGAAGCTAGCATTAAATTCAAAAGTTTTAAACCACAAACCCACAGAATTCGAATAGTTTTCTATTAATGTTGATGAGTAAAATGGTACGAATACCATAATAACTGTGATTAAAATAATACCGTAAAATGTTATCAATTGGATAAAACCTTTTAGTTTGTCATGATAAGAAGTTTTCGACGAAAGATTCTCATCCTGAATTAGTGATTGCTTCGTGCTACCTTTAATGCTATTTTTATGCTGAACAAACCACTGAAAAAAGAGCGGTAAAAACAATAAAGGAATTAATTTTACAGACACAGAACATGCAATTAAAACTGCTGCCCAAATCCATTTTTGTTGATGCAATTTGTACATTCCAAAAATTAAAAAGAACAACATTACAGGCTCAAAATGTAAATTCCCTGTCATTTCTATAATGATAAAAGGATTTAAAATATACCAAAAGATATTTTTTATGGGAAGCTGTAAGCTCTCTAAAAGCTGCTTTCCAAAGTAAAGAATTCCGATATCTGCTAAAATAATTATCAATCTTAAAACGATTACCGAACCAAAAATACTCTTGCTAGAAAATAGTGCAGCAATCAAAAAACAAAGTTGATTTAAAGGCGGATAATTCGTGTAATGACTTCCATTTAATTCGCCCATACCTGCATACAATTCTTTGGCTTGTGCTACAGGGTAATTATGCTGCTGAATAAAGGTTTCTGGTAATGATAAATACGGATTTAATCCTTCAAAAATCATTCGACCATCCCAAATAAAACGATAAAAATCTTGCGATAAATTGGGCATTGCAAAAAGGAATATCAACCTAAAAAGAATAGAAATTCCAACAAGATTGTTAAACGAAATTTGGGTGTTTTTTAGCAACAAATAAAAACAGCCAAAGAGACTAAGCCATAAAAAACTAAGCAGATAAAAGGAGGTTCTTTCTAAAAAATACCCACAAAAAAAATAAAGAAGTATGCTGCTAAAAGTAAGTAAAGTTGTTTGGTGTTTTCTTAAAAAAAACATGGTTATGCTTTAGAAAATATCGACTTAAAAAAAACATAGGCAAAACCTATAAAAAGCATTAAATGAAACGGAAATAAACCATAATCTCCTCCTTGATCGCCAACAATTGAAGCACTGTACATTCCGAAAACAAAATAGCAAGCCAATAATCCTTCTAAAATAACGTGCACAGAAGGTCTTTTTTTGATGTATTTGTTTGTTTTCCAGCCATCTTTAATGGTTTTAATATTAAATTTTGGAGTTCTTACAAATTCACTTTTTTTACCAAAATGCCCTTCTAAAACGGCTATGGTATTGTGTAAAGAAAAGCCCATTGCTACAGAAAAAAACGTAAGAAATGCACCTATATATTTAAAGAATTTCACTAAACCACCACCATAAATATTTTTATACATGTGCCAGTAGCACACAAAAAAGATAAGCGAGCTGATTACAAAAAAGCTCATCACATAAAAGTAATTTTTTAAATGTGCATATTCATTTTTAATATACAACATGGGCACGCTTAAAACAGCTACTAAAAAAATACAGATAAACATAGAGCTGTTTAACAAATGTAAAATTCCGTGTATTTTTGTTTTAAATGAGGTGTTTTTGTTGGTGATAATTTTTCTAATCATTTTTTGGAAATTCTCTGCCCCACCTTTATTCCATCGAAACTGTTGCGATCTTGCTGCACTAATTATTACAGGTAATTCTGCAGGAGTTTCTACCTTTTCTAAGTATTTAAATTTCCATTTTTTAAGTTGCGCTCTATAACTTAAATCGATGTCTTCTGTAAGTGTATCTCCTTGCCAATTACCAGCATCATAAATACAATCTTTTCGCCAAACACCAGCTGTACCGTTAAAATTTATAAAATGTCCTTTGCTATTTCTACCCACTTGCTCTAAGGTAAAATGCGCATCTAACATAAATGCTTGAATTCGAGTAAGGGTAGAATAATTTCGGTTGATGTGACTCCATCTGGTTTGCACAACCCCAATGTTATGATCTTTAAAATAAGGTACAGTTTGATACAACCAATCTTTTTTTGGTAAAAAATCAGCATCAAAAATGGCAATAAACTCTCCTTTGGCAGTTTTTAAACCTTCTTTTAGTGCGCCCGCTTTAAAACCTTGTCTATTTGTTCTTCGAATATGCTGAATGTCAATTCCATTTTCTTGGATTTTTTTGATGTGTTTTGCAGTGATTTCAACAGATTCATCAGTAGAATCATCTAAAACTTGAATTTCTAGCTTTTCTAAAGGATACTCTAATTTTGCAATATTTTTTAGCAAACGTTTCATTACATACAACTCGTTATACACAGGGAGTTGTATGGTTACAAACGGAATTTCATGAGGATTGTTAAAGTCGAATTTTACAGCGTTATCTTCTTTGTTTCGATATTTTAAATAGTTGAATAGTAGGTTTAGCTGTGCAAGTGCATAGATAAATATAAGCACTAAACAGATGGTATAAATAATTATGACTAAGTATTCTAAAACCATTATTTAAAACTGTATTTAAAAATCCAACTAAGAATTTTTATTCCTGCAAATATAGTACCTTTTACAGTACCTGAAACTTTTGAGACCCCAATTCTATTTCTATATTTTACAGGAATCTCTAGATAACTCATTTTTTGTTTTAAAACTTTTAGTTGCATTTCTACGGTCCAACCATAAGTTTTGTCTTCCATTTGTAAAGCTAACAGTTTGTTGTATTTAATAGCTCTAAAAGGCCCTAGGTCAGAGAATTTTGCGCTAAAAAACAGTTTCATTAAAAAAGTCGCCAGCCAATTCCCAAACACTTGTTGTGGTGTCATTGCTCCAGCTTCTCTTAGATTTTGTACTCTTGCACCCACTACAAAATCGATATTTTGGTTAATAATAGGATCTACAATTTCTATTAATTGTTCAGGATAATCTGAATAATCGCCATCTAAAAAAACGATAATATCTGGTTTTTTTACTTGATTGCTAATGTAGTCCATCCCTTTTAAACAGGCAAAACCATAACCTTTTCGGCTTTCTTGTAAAACAGTTGCCCCCGCATTTTTTGCGGTTTGTTCTGTGTTATCAGTAGAATTATTGCTAATTACAATTACTTCATCAACAATTTTAGGAATATCTCGAATTACATTTCCAATAGAATCTTGCTCGTTGTAAGCAGGTATAATTACTTTTATAATTGGGCTCATGCAGGATACGTCGTTTGGTTTTTATGTTGATGTTCAAAATCAATCTAATTCATTGGCAAATTCTGCTGGCAAAAATATCAATATTTTATGGCTAACAAAGCAATTTAAATGTCTTATTTTTTGTTGATTAATTGCATCAAATCTACATCATTTCCTAACAAAATTTCAGTAGGATTTATTCTGCCATCTTCAGGGCCATTTTCTAATTTTAAAACACCTCTTGGGCAAACTGCAGAACAAATTCCACAACCCACACAGCTAGAACGCACAATATTTTCTCCTTTTTGTGCATAAGATCTTACATCAATTCCTTGTTCGCAATAAGTAGAGCAATTTCCACAAGAAATACATTGTCCGCCATTAGTGGTAATTCTAAATCTCGATTTAAATCGTTGTACAAAACCTAAATATGCTGCTAAAGGGCATCCAAATCTACACCAAACTCGGTTACCGAAAATAGGATAGAAGCCTGTACCAATTACGCCTGCAAACCAAGCGCCAATTAAGAAACTGTAGGTGTCTTTTATCCATTGCGATTTTATTCCCAAAAAGGATGATGTTCCAGAAAAGTAACAATATAAAGTTACTATGGTCATTACTACAGAAAAAACCAATACAGTGTGAATTAACCAGCGCTCTAATTTCCAGGCATTTAAACTTTTGTTAGAGTGTTGTCTATAAGGATCTCCTAAAGTTTCAGCCAATCCTCCACAACCACAAACCCAAGAACAATACCATCGTTTACCAAAGAAATAGACCATTATAGGAACGATGATTAAGGTTAAAACGATTCCCCAAACTAGAATAAAAATTCCAATTCCTCCACTTTCAGTTAAACTTTTAAGATTCCATTCCCAAAAGAAATCATAATCTAAAGGAAAAGCGTTTTTAAAATCGTAGCCAGGTTTTCCTAAGCTGGCCATTATTTCTGGAATCAAGAAAGCAAATACAATCTGGAAGAATAATACCGAAATTGTTCTTACAATTTGATATTTATTATGTCTGTATTTAATGAACATTCTCACACCCATCGTTAACATGATGGTACAATATAAAAATCCGTAGACAAACCATTGAGAAGCCTCACCACCATTTAATGCTTCACTAATTGGGTCTAAAATAAAGGTCCAATTTACTGCATAATCTGGCATAAAGTATAAGACTAAATAAAAAGTAACTAGGTAAACCAAAACCAACCAAGCAATCCAACCTCTGTTTGTTGCTGATTCTAGATAAATTCCGTCGTTTTTAATACCAGGTTTACCCAGTAAAATTAAATTTGGAATAATGAACAAAAGTGCTCCAATAATACCTAACCCAAAAGTTAAAAACCACATCAATCCAGCATTTTCTTTTACAAATCCTGAGCCTGCTTTTTTAGCGATTTCATAACTAATGTTGTGTGGTTTTCCATTAATTCGATATTGATATTGTTTTCCTTTTTCAGTCCAATTTTTTGCTGCATTATACTTTGCGATCAAATCATTATAATGTTGATTGTTTATTTTAACCGCATTTCTGATACGCTTAGAAAATTGAAAAATAGTTAAGTTTTCTTCAGTAACAATTGCTTTTTGCAACTCTTCTTTTATGATTTCGCTTTTGTAACCTTTTTCAGAAATAAAAGTATCCAAGTCTTTCTGCGTAAAAGAAAAGTTTCCAGTAAAAATGGATGCTGTAAAAATGGTTAATCCTATTAAAAAGAGTACTAAACCTGTTTGTTTTATTAATTTCATTGATATTTTTAATTTCCTACAAGGTTTCCAAAACCTTGTAAGTATTTGTTACTTAATTATACTTATTCCTGCAAGGTTTTGCAAACCTTGCAGGAGTGGTTTAAATACTAAAAATTCGTTTCCAACTCTTTTTCTTTAGTTTGATGTTGGTGTTATTTTCTTTATTGAATTTAGCTACAATTCCTGCTTCATACAATTTGTAGAATTCTGGATCGAAATTAGCATCAGCTAAATATTCTAAAACGTGCTCAATTGATTGATTTTCGGTCAACCATTTATCGAAAATTTCGTGGCGCATTCTGATGCCGAATGTATTTATACCTAAAAATTTGTGTGTGTTTTTATCATAAGAAATGGTAATACATATATTTTCTATTGGATGTTGCCATTGAAAATACACTTCATTTTCTTGCTTACTTCTTTCACTGAAAACCCAGCCATACGTTTGATATTCGATGTCTAAAAACTTGGCAGAATTAAACCAATGCCCTGGTTTGTATTCGGTTTTTTTGTTACAAATGGTTTGTGCTACAGTTTCGCCCATCATTCTTCCTGTATACCAAACAGCTTCAATATTTCTGCGTTGTCCAATAGCTTTATGTTGTTCTGCACAATCTCCGATGGCATATACATCATCAATATTTGTTTCTAAAAATCGGTTGACTAAAACGCCTCTATTAGTTTCAATACCAGAATCTTTTATAAAATCGATATTTGGCGTAACCCCTGCAGTTAAACCAACTACATCACAAAATATTTCTTCGCCAGTTTCTTCAATAATAATTGATTTTACTCGACCATTTTCATCACTTTTAATTTCTTTTAAATTTGTTGATAAACGCAAATCGATGTGATGTTCTTTGATGTGTTTATTAATCATTTCAGATTCTTGGGTAGGTAAAACTCCGTTCCAAAAACTAGCTTCACGTACGAGAAATGTAACAGGTATATCTCTACTTCTTAACATTTCTGCCAATTCAATTCCTATTAAACCACCACCAACAATTACAGCTCTTTTACAAACGTTGTTATTTGGTGCGTGTTTTTCTAAATTCTCTAAATCTTGTTTATGATACATACCCATAACACCCTTTAAATCTTGACCTGGCCAGCCAAACTTATTGGGTTTAGAACCAGTTGCAATAATTAAACTGTCATAAGAAAGAGAAGATGCATCTTTGAACTCTAATGTTTTTGCATCAGTATTAATTTTAGAAACAAAACCCTCTTTTAAATCAATTCGATTTTTATCCCAAAACCAATTTTCATAAGGTTGTGTATGTTCAAATTTCATATGCCCCATATAAATGTACATTAAGGCTGTTCTTGAAAAGAAATATTTGGTTTCTGCAGAGACTATAGTTATTTTGTAATCAGAATTTTTTCTGATATGCCTTGCAGCTGTAACTCCAGAAATTCCATTTCCAATAATGACGATGTGTTTCATAAGTTGTTGATTGATTCTTGGCTTTATGTCGAAGCGAAAGTTAAGAACTTAAAAGTTAAGGTTAATTTAGAATCGATATAAATAAAACAAGTGCATTGTAAGTATTTTAAAACTATCGAGACAGATGTTGTAATTTAAATAAAAGAACCAAAATGGAAAATAAATACCTTAAAATTGCAGTAGTTGTGCTTTTCGCTATTCGTTTTAACTCATTTGCGCAAGAAGATGCTGCTGTAAGAAGAAGTAATATTCAAACCTATACACCATCAGTTTTATTAACCAAGGGTCAGTGGGATATTAAATTTTTTAACAATTTATATACAGAAACGAAAGCCACTTTTGATGGTATTGAAGCAGATAAGCCAAGAGAAAATTATTTAACCTCTACTCTTGAAATTTTTACAGGTGTTTCTGATAGTAGAAGATTTAATTTAGGTGTTATTGTAGAGGTTCGTTCAAATACAATAGCTGGAAAAGATGCATTTTCAGTTTTTAATTTAGGAACAGACAATTTTTCTAGAAAAGGAATTACTTCAATTGCTCCATCAATAAAATAGCAACCGATAGAAAGTATTGGTAAGTTTTCTGTACAATCTTCTTTAAATATCCCTTTAGTTAAAAGAGAAACTGTAGACGGAATATTTTTAGATGAAGCTGCGTGGAATTTACAAAATAGATTATTTTATGATTACACGTTTTCTAGTGGTAATTGGCAACTCTTTTCTGAAATCAATACACAATATTTTTTTGGAGACAAAGAGCTAGCTACTTTCGATGGTTTGGGCAGGAAAACAACCTCAGAAGGCAGTTTTGCAACAAATACGTTTATTTTAAATCCTGGTTTGTTTTTAAGTTATTTTCCTTCAGATAAATCTACAGTATTAGGGTATGTGCAACATACCAATAGATTTGGCGACTTTACCCAAGATTTTACAGCACTTGGTTTTGGAGGTAAATATCAGTTAACAGACGCTTTAAACTTAGAGGTTTTGTACAGTAAATTTGTAAGAGGCAACAATACTGGTTTAGGGCAAAGTTTTAACCTTGGTTTAAGAGCATTGTTTTAATAAAAAGAAGTATTTTAGAGGGATTTATGAAAACAAACACTCTCTTTTTAATAGCACTTCTTTTTTTACAATTTTCAGGTAAAAGTCAATCTAAAAAAATAAACGGCGTTAGTTTTGTAGCGTCTAGAGATTCTATAAACAGCGCACATATTGCACCTGTATTACAAGCAAACAGCAACTACGTTGCACTAATGCCCTATAGTTATATTAGAAATGTTGCAACGCCTAAAATTGAGTTTAATACGAACAGAGAATGGTTTGGTGAGTCAGAAAATGGATTATTGCAATATGCAAAGGAGTTTCAAAAAGTGGGAATAAAGTTGATGGTAAAACCGCACTTATGGTTAAGAAGAGGTGGTTTTACAGGGCATCTAAAAGCAAATTCTGAAGAAAATTGGATACTATTAGAAAATTCTTACAGAAATTATATTTTAACATACGCAAAAGCGGCTGAAGAATTAAAAGCAGAAATGCTTTGCATTGGTACAGAATTAGAACAATTTGTAGTAAATAGACCTAACTATTGGCAACAATTAATTAAAGAAATTAGAAGCCTATATAAAGGTAAGCTTACCTATGCTGCAAATTGGGACGAATTTAAGAGAATTACCTTTTGGGATGAACTAGATTTTATTGGTATTGATGCTTATTTTCCTCTGAGTGATAAAAAATCTCCAACAGTTCAAGATTTTGAAATGGGTTGGAAATCTCATAAAGCAGCCATTATTAGCATTCAAAAACAGTTTAATAAACCCGTTTTGTTTACAGAATTTGGTTATAGAAGTATAGATTTTAATGGCAAAGAGCCATGGGATGCTAACCGAGTAGAAGGCAATATAAATTTAGAAGCACAGGTAAATGGCTTGCAGGCAATACACAATCAATTTTGGAAAGAAGATTGGTTTGCAGGTGGTTTTGTTTGGAAATGGTTTCATAGACATCATAAAGTTGGTGGAGAAAACAATAACAGATTTACCCCACAAAACAAACCCGCAGAAAAAAGGTTGGCTAAGCTGTATGGCCATAGCAATGAATACTAAAATATGACAAATGTTCTATTTTAGCATTTATTTTCCGCTTAAATTTGAAGTATAAAAGACTACTTAAATATGAAAAAAATTATTGTTCCTATCGATTTCTCAATACATTCTGAATATGCCTTAAAGGTTGCTGCTTTGTTGGCTAAAAAATACAATCTAACCATTTATGTATTGCACATGTTAGATTTGCAAGATTTTTCTATTTCAGAAAGCCAAAGTACGTATCGAGAAAAAGGAGTCTATTTTTTAAAATTGGCCGAAAAGAAAATAAAAAACTTCTTAACACAAGAATACTTAAAAGACGTTAAAGTTGTGCCTATAATTAAACCCTATAAAGTGTTTAGTGAGGTAAATAATGTTGCAGAAGAAGTAGAGGCAGATTTAATTGTTATGGGTTCTCATGGAGCAACTGGTTTAAAGGAGTTTTTTATAGGCTCTAATACAGAAAAAGTAGTAAGATATGCAGATATACCTGTATTAATTGTAAAAAATGAGATTAAAGATGTAGATTTTAACAACATTGTTATGGCTACAGATTTCTCTGAAGAATCGATACCAGCGTTTAAAAATAGCCTAAAAACAATAGATTTTTTAAAGGCCAAAAAACATATTTTATATGTGAACTTACCAAACGAAAAATTTAAAACTACACCAGAAATGGAAACAATGGCACATCACTTTTTAACAAAAGTAGATGGTAATATAGACCGCTTAATTAATGTTAATTTTGTTTGTGCAAGATCCATTGAAAAAGGTATTCTAAATTATGCAAATGTGGCTGGTGCAGATTTAATTGTAACTATAACACATGGTAGAAAAGGAATATCACATATTTTTGAAGGCAGCATATCAGAAGACCTTTCCAATCATGCTACCTTGCCCATAATGACCTTTAAATTGTAGAAGGATAAGAAAATTACTAGTTATAATAGTAACTGTAATATGCGATTTTTCTTGTTCTCAAGATAATTGGGT
>P_2C_Liq_3_UnCtyDRAFT_100258_pt1 | contig 15963 bp, 20 predicted proteins | sample Pon2CUnioCityCA_3_FD_9720 | JGI IMG/M metagenome (IMG submission 9720)
AAGCCTGTAAATAGGGATGTTGACAATCCTACACTACCTATAACAGACAGTAACAAGATTATAGATATACTTACTAAGTGGTGGGTAAAGAAGTACCCTATGATTGAAGGTCAAAGGAACAACAACGCATTTATTTTTGCCTCTGCATTGAATGAGTATGGTATAAATAAAACATTGGCTGAGTATGTATTGATGAATTATGTATCGTCTGGATTCCCAGAGTCTGAGGTAAAAACTACAATCAACTCTGCTTACAGTAATACTTCTGCTCATAACACTAAATACTATGAGGATGATGCAAAGATGTCTAACATTAGGAAGAGATTAAGTAATGGAGAGTCTAGTGAATCTATTAAGAGTTCAATTGTTGATATTGATAAGGACACTGTTAATACTGTTGTAAAGAAATTAGAGAATGATCCTTCAATAAAAAGGTTTTGGGTTAAGAGTGAAAAAGGTTCGATAAGCATTATTCATTTCTTGTACAAGGAATACCTTCAACACAATGGTTTCTATAAGTATGCACCTCATGACTCTAATAAATATATGTTTGTTAAGGTTACTAACAATTTAATAAACAAGACATCTGAAGAAGAGATAAAGGATTTTGTTCTTGGATACCTTGAGGGATTTGATGATTTGTCTATATACAATTTCTTTGCAGATAAAACGAGGTACTTCAAGGAGGATTTTCTTTCATTATTAGATACTGTTGACGTTCATTTTGTTGAGGATCAGAAGGATTTCTCTTTCATATACTTTAGGAACTGTGCTGTTAAGGTATTAAGAGATGAGATTATTAAGGTAGACTACGTGGATCTTGACGGTTACGTATGGGCTGACCAGGTGATAGATAGGGACTTTGATTTTTGTGAAGTAACAGACTGTGATTTCAAGAAGTTTATATCAAACATATCGGGAGGTGTAGAGGATAGATTGAAGTCATTGGAGTCTGCTATAGGTTTCTTAATGAGCGGGTACAAAGACCCAGGATTCTGTCCTTCGATTATACTTAACGATGAGGTTATTAGTGATGATCCAAAAGGAGGCACTGGTAAGGGTTTGTTTGTTCAGGGTATCAGTATGATGAAGAAGGTTACTATGATAGATGGTAAGTCATTCTCATTTGATAAATCATTTGCTTACCAAACTATTACAACGGACACTCAGGTAATATCATTTGATGATGTAAACAAAGGGTTTAACTTTGAGAGGCTGTTCTCTGCAATAACGGAGGGTATAACGATAGAGAAGAAGAACAGGGATGCGATACGTATACCTTTCAAGTACTCACCTAAGATTGTTATAACAACAAACTATACCATAAAGGGTAGAGGTAACTCATTCAACAGAAGAAAGTTTGAGTTGGAACTTACTGAGTACTACACGAAGTACTTTACTCCAGTTGATGATTTTGGTAAGAGATTGTTTGATGAATGGTCAGAGGACGAATGGTGTTCGTTTGATAATTACATGATTAATAACTTACAGAACTATTTGAATACTGGTTTAGTAGAGTGTGAGTCGTCTAATACAGCTATTAAGAAACTGTCTGCTGACACGTGCCATGAGTTTATTGAGTGGTTAGGGGTTCTTGAAGGGGCTTCATTGAACGATATAATTAAGCCTAACAAGAGGATATTCAAGGATGACTTGTATATTGACTTCATTGATGATAATCCAGACTTTGCACCTAGTGGTAAGAAAACCATATCTAGAATTTCGTTCTATAAGTGGCTGAATTACTACGGTGATTTTGGTGGATACGTTGAGGTTCTTGATGGAAGAGCAAATCAAGGCAGATGGATAATATTTAAAACAGAAGATTTTGAAGAAAAGAAAGATACCGAAACCATCATACCAGGACTTGAATTTTGATGCAATGAAATGGTGCATTGATAATGATTTTCAGGTATATGTGAAACCAATTACAAACATTAAAACAGATAATGTTGAGGATCCTAAGACTGGAGAGCTTATAAAGGTTGAGTACTACATAGAAACTGGTAAGTACCATATAGCTGTCAGAAGGAAGGGTATAACAACGGAAGGTAAAGACTATAATAAAATTAACGGAAGGTATGTTAAAAGTACTGAGAAGTTGAGTGAACTTGTCTTTAATTCTCAAAAAGAAGCGTTTAACAAGTTAAATTATGTATATGAACGAATCAGAGCAAATTACGGATGATTTTAATACTGCCTTAAATACTTACAGGTACTTAATACTTAAGGAAGACCCTTATGATATAGCTGGAGGTTCGGGTATTGTTTCATTCTTCATTGATGTTTTTGATGATTATGAAAGCTTAGAGGATGAGATAGCTGCTAACATAGTAGCGGCACAACTTTGTATATCTGTTTTTGAGGATAAAGAACACTATGAGAAGTGTGCTGACTTATTAGAATTTCAAAAAGAAAAAATGAATAACAATGGAATTTAGAGAATATCAAAAAAAAATAATAGAAGATGCTTACAATATTGTTAGTGTACATCACTTTGTGTATCTTGCTATGGAAGTACGTACTGGTAAAACGCTTACTAGTCTAGGTCTTGCAGAAAGGTTGGGGTGTAAGAATGTTTTATTTTTAACAAAGAAGAAGGCAATATCATCAATAACATCTGACTATGATTTAATGTCTCCAACATTCTCATTGTTTACTATAAACTATGAGTCGATACATAAGATACCAAATGAAAAGTGGGATATGATAATACTTGATGAGGCTCACGGTCTTGGAGCTTTCCCTAAGCCTAGTAATAGAGCTAAGAAGGTTAGAGAATTAATAAAGAAGAATAATTGTTCTGTGTGTCTTCTGTCAGGAACACCTACTCCAGAGAGCTACAGTCAAATGTATCACCAGGTGTATGGTATTCCAACAAACCCTTTCAGGGAGTACAAGAATTTTTATAGGTTCTCTGATGATCATGTAAGAACGGTTGAGAGAAACATAAATGGATACAAGATAAAAGATTACTCTGGAGGTCTTCAAAGTATTAATGACCTTATGAGTCCTTACATTATATCTTACACTCAGGTACAAGCTGGTTTTGAATCTACTATAGAAGAGGAGATTATTAAAGTACCTATGAGAGTGAATACTTATGATATGTGTAAGGAACTTAAGAGTGACCTTGTTATTGAGTTAGATGATGAAGTAATACTAGCTGATACTGGTGTAAAACTTATGTCAAAACTACATCAAATGTACAGTGGAACTGTAAAGTTTGAGTCAGGTAAGAGTATGGTTCTTGACACAAGTAAAGCTGAGTACATAAAGTGGAGGTTCTCAGATAAAAAACTTGGTATATTCTATAAATTTAAGGCTGAATTAGACGCTCTAAAGGAGGTTTTTGGAGATATGATATGTACAGACCTAGAAGAGTTTAATAGCTCGCAAAAGCACATAGCATTGCAAATAGTGTCAGGTCGTGAGGGTATATCATTAAGGAATGCTGATTACATTGTGTTCTATAATATAGATTTCAGTGCAACGTCATACTGGCAGGCTAGAGATAGGATGACTACTAAAGACAGAAAGTACAACAAGGTTTTTTGGATATTCTCAGAGGGAGGTATTGAGAGTAAGGTTTATAAGTCTGTTATAAATAAGAAAGATTATACGTTAAGACATTTTAGAAGAGATGAAAGATAATCACAAAAAATTTTTAAAGCATTTAGATAATAGTAGTGATGCTGTTTTTATAGTAGCTAGGTATCTTTACGATAAAGGTATGGATGTTAGGATAAACTCATTGAAGAAGTCTAAAAAACATTCAGATTGGAAGAAATATAAGGATGATGGAGATCTGTTTGTTTATGTTAATGATGTTGAGCATAGGATAGAGGTGAAAGGTTTGTCTTGTGAATTCACAAATAAGGATGACTGGTGTTTCCGTGATTTTATTGTGTGTGCAAAGCATAGTTTTGACCTCGCATCTAAGAAGCCATCAGCTTATTTCATTTTAAACAAACAGAAAACTCATGTGGCTGTAGTAAAAACTAAGTATCACGACACTTGGAATGTTGTTTCCAGGATAGATCATAGGTATAAAAATGTAGCACAAAAATTCTACACTTGTAGTTTAGATAAAATAGATTGGATTGAATTATGAATGAAAAACAAATAGAGAAAATATCTGGAGCAATATTAATGTCTTTTATTAACTTACACTTTTTAGAAGAGTGTAGTCAGTTGGGTATTTTTAAACATAGAGTAAAAAAGAATGTTAAAAGAACTATTGAAGATTTAATAGATATAGAAACAGTTTACTTTAATGAAATNGAAAAGACNGATGANAATGNTATGGGAGATAAGTTAGTTTCTAATAGTATGGANTTTATATCTTTTTTATTAANTGATTTTGANTTTANCGATTTTATAAANATACANGAAGTTGTCGGTGCTTATTCTATGGATAGGCAAAAGGTAACAGAATTGACTGATAAGATATTAAAAGAAAACGGTGCAAAAGAATAGTAATTAAAAAATAAATAGATATGACAGAAAGTGAAAAGTTTTTAGATAAAATACTAACCTATGTAGATGATAGTGATAAGCATTGGTTTAAGTGCCATAAAGCAGACATAAAAGCTTATGCAAAAATATACCACAAAGAGCAATTAAATTTAACCGATGTTGTGAGTGAGTTGGTTTGCCCTAACAATGAACAACATATTGTAAAAAAAGAAGATACTAATAATTACTGTATGGTTTGTGGTGTTTTAAAATAGAAACAATTGCTTCTAACACCAAGATAAGAAGAGTTTTAATGTGGTTATATAAATAATAATTAAATAATAAAATTATGGCAAAATACAGAATAAAAAAGCACGAAAACTTTTACTCAACAAGTTTTGAAGTTCAGAAAAAAGTTTGGTATATACCCTTTTGGTATAATTTCAATAATATAGATGGAATGACTACCGGGTTTTACGATACAGAAAGTAAAGCAAAAGAAGCTATTGAATGTGACCGCTTCAAGGATAAAAGTAAATTAATAAGCGTGGACTAATGCCACATAACACCAAGATAAGAAGTGTTTTAATGCTTTTTATCGACTGTTGAACCACGTTTTAATGTGGTTGTGTAAATAATAAATAATAAACAATAAAGATATGATTGATAAAACTTTAAAAATAACAGTAGAACATTACGATACAAAAATAACTATCGAAAAAGATTACTCCGATGTTAATATAGAAGAGCTACACGAAATGTGGTTGAGTATGGTTAAAGCTATGGGATTTAACTCTAATACTATAAAAGAATTTTACGATGAATAAATTTAAGGGGAGGTAGTGAAGCTGTTAGGTTGGCACCATTGAAAAAGGGTTTGTAGTAAGGCCAGCATAAACCAGAAACCCTGAAATACCCGAAGCCTCCCCTTTTTAAAATTATATATTATAATTATGGAAAAGAATTTAAAAAATTGGCGTGAAAATGATTTATTTAATTGGTTAAGCAAAAACTATTATAATTTATTAATAAACACTAATAAAGACTTTTCCAAATTTGATTGCTACGATATTGAAACAAAAAACAGAATAGAATTAAAATGCAGATCAAAACACTACGATAATTTAATTATTGAAAAACCAAAATTTGATTTTTTAGTAAATAAGTCTATTGAAATGGGCGATATTCCAGTTTATATTAATAGCACGCCAAAAGGAATTTATTTATTTAAACTCCAGGAATTAGATTTAAAATGGTATTTAAAACGGCTTCCAAAAACAACTGATTTTGATAATAAAAACACAATTGAAAAAAAAGTTTCAGAAATAAATATAAAATATTCTTTAAAATTGAAATAATTTTTTTAATTTAGCCAAAACAAAACAAACAAAATGAAAACATTTAACGACTATAATATTGATGTTGGTAACAAAACGGCTGGCAAACTCAAAACAAAATGCCCAGAATGTAGCCACAAAAGAAAAAATAAAAGTGATAAATCCTTATCAGTAGATATTGACAAAGGTTTATTTAATTGCCATAATTGTGGCTTTAGTGGCACAACAAAATTTCAAAAAAAACAACAATACATAAAACCACAAAACATAAAGGTTAATTTAAATGATCGTGTTATTGATTGGTTTTCAAAACGAGGCATAACAGAGCCAACTTTAAAGCATTGGAAAATTGGCGAATCTTTAGAGTATTTTCCGCAAGTAGGTAAAAAAAGAAGAGCCGTAAATTTTAACTATTACAGAAACAAAGAACTTGTAAACGTAAAATATAGAGATGCCGAGAAGAATTTTAAAATGGTTTCAGGTGCTGAACTTATATTTTATGGCCTAGACAATATTGTAGAAATGGATACTGTTTATATTGTTGAGGGCGAAATGGACGCTTTATCATTACACGAAGCTGGTATTTATTCAGTTTGTTCTGTTCCAAATGGCGCATCAAAAGGAAATGCAAGGCTTGAATATTTAGATAATTGTTTTGAATATTTTGAAAAGAAAAAACAAATAATAATTTGCACAGATAATGACAAGGCGGGAATCGAACTCCGAAACGAATTAGCTAGAAGGTTCGGCGCTTACAAATGTAAATACGTTGAATTTGGCGATTTTAAAGATGCTAACGAGGTTTTAATTTCAAAAGGTGCTGAAACTTTAAGAAACTATATTAAAGAGGCAAAAAACTTTCCTTTAGAGGGCGTTTTAAATATAGATAACATTTGGCAAAACGTTTTAAACTACAATGAAAACGGCGTTACAAATTATTCTATTGGATTGCCAAACTCGGATAACTGGTTTAAATTAGCATTTGGCGAATGGACTGTCGTTACTGGAATACCAAACTCAGGAAAATCTGACGTTGTGGACCAAATATGCTGCAATATGGCGACTAATTACGATATGCGTTGCGCAATGTTTTCGCCCGAATCATTTCCTTATGAGGGCCATATAAAAAGAATCGCAAATAAATTAAACGAAAAAAATTGCGACAATACTGATTTAAATAATACAAAAGATTTTATAGAAGATCATTTTTATTGGGTTAAAATAGATTTAGAAAATTTAACGCTAGAAGGTATTTTAAATGCTTTTAGAGAGTTGGTATTTCAAAAAGGTATTAATGTTTGCGTGATTGATCCCTGGAATATGTTGGACCATTCAGCACAAAAAGACCATTCTTATATTGGGCGAGCATTATCACAAATAACGCAATTTTGTCAGCAAACAAATACGCATTTATTTTTAGTGGCGCACCCTAGAAAAATAGAATCTGAAAATGGAAACTATAAAAAACCAACTTTGTACGATATTTCTGGAAGTGCTGACTTTTTTAACAAGGCTTATAATGGAATGATTGTATTTCGTTGTATTGGGCAAAAAACTAAATTCAAATCTGATATTGTTAAAATGTATGTTGAAAAGGTTAAGCGAAAAGAAAATGGTCAGCTTGGCGAATTTGATATTGCACCTAATTTTAACGAGGGCGGTATTTATAAAGATATTGATTTAGAAACAAAAATATTTGAAGTTATAACAGACGATTTACCTTTTTAAAAATAAATAATTATAAACAAAACAAAAAAAAATGAATTATCAAGATTTTATTTTATCTAAAACTAGAGAAGTTGCAGATTTTGGATTTAAACCTAAAAATTTAAATAAAAATTTATTTGAATTTCAAAAGCATATTGTAAAACAATCACTTAAAAAAGGAAGATATGCAGTATTTGCAGATTGCGGTTTAGGAAAAACATTAATGCAGTTAGAAATAGCTTATCAATGTTATAAATATACAAAAAAACAAAGTTTAATATTAGCACCTTTAGCAGTTATTGAACAAACAATAAATGAAGGAAAAAAATTTAATATTAATGTAGGAAATATTAATACAGGAAAACCAGTTGAAATAACTAATTACGAACAATTAAAAAATATAGATCCAAAAAAATATGATTGTATTTGTTTAGATGAATCGTCAATATTAAAATCATTTCAAGGTAAAATAAAAAAACAACTTATAGATACTTTTAAAAATACAAATTATCGTTTTTGCTTTACTGCTACTCCAAGCCCAAATGATATAATGGAGTTAGGAAATCATAGCGAATTTTTAGGACAAATGAATTATAAAAATATGCTTTCTATGTATTTTATAAATGATATGGATACAGTTCAAAAATGGAGATTAAAAGGACACGCTGAAAAAATATTTTGGAAATGGGTATCTGATTGGAGTATTTGCGCTACTTCACCAATGGATCTAGGTTTTAATAATGAAGGATATAATTTACCTAAATTAAATTTAATAGATCACAAATTAAAAAGTGATAAGCTTGATAATGGTTTACTATTTAACAATTTATCAGTAAGTTCAACAAATCACAATGCAGAATTAAAAAGAACATTTGATATAAGAATGCAAAAAACCATAGAATTATCAAAAGGAAATGAACCAGTTATTGTTTGGGTAAAACATAATGAAGAAAGCAAATATTTATCATCAGCAATTAAAGGCGCAAAAGAAGTTACTGGAAGTATGAAAGACGAACAAAAGAAAAAATTACTTTTAGGATTTGCAAAAGGTGAATTTAGAGTTTTAGTAACAAAACCAAAAATAGCTCAATACGGACTAAATTATCAACATTGTAATACTCAAGTATTCCCATCATTAGATTTTAGTTTTGAAGGTACTTATCAAGCAATAAGAAGATCTTATAGATTTGGGCAAAAAAAACAAGTAAACATACATCTTATAACAACAGATACAATGGAAAATGTTATAAATGCAATAAACAGAAAACAAGATCAATTTAAACAAATGCAAAATAATTTAAAACAATATTCAAAAAAAATAAAACAATAAAAAATGAAATCTAAAAACAATAATAAAATGGAATTTAAAAACAACAATTATCAAATTTATAACGATGACTGCGTTAATCAATTAAGTAAAATGGAAAATAATGTATTTGATTTTTCTATATTCTCTCCTCCTTTTGCTGAGCTTTATGTTTATTCAGATGATCCTAGAGATATGGGAAATGTATTAAATTATGATGAATTTTTTAATCACTTTAGTTTTTTAACTCCAGAACTTTACAGAACATTAAAACCAGGAAGGCTTATTGCGGTTCATTGTATGGATGTATCATTACAAAAAGGTAAAGATGGAGTAATTGGATTAAAAGACTTTAGTGGTGATTTAATTAGAAACTTTACAGATCAAGGCTTTATTTATCATACAAGAGTTACAATTTGGAAAAATCCAGTTACTGAAATGCAAAGAACAAAGGCTTTAGGATTATTGCATAAAACAATTAAAAAAGATAGTTCAATGAGCAGAGTTGGTGGTGCTGATTATATTTTAGTATTTAGAAAACCTGGTGAAAATAAAGTTCCAATAACCCATCAAGATACAGATCAAAATAAAGAGAATTATTTACCAGTTGATTTATGGCAAAAATATGCTTCTCCAGTTTGGAACGATATAAATTATTCTAATACATTACAATATAGAAGCGCAAGAGCAGATAAAGACGAAAAGCATATTTGCCCTTTACAAATAGAAACAATTGAAAGGTGTCTACATTTATGGAGTAATGAAGGAGATAATGTTTTAAGTCCATTTAGTGGTATTGGAAGTGAAGGACATACTGCATTAAAAATGAATAGAAAATTTACTGGAATAGAATTAAAGCCTAGTTATTTTCAACAAATGCATAGAAATTTAGAAAGATTACTAGAATCTAAACATCAATTAGAAATATTTTAAAAAAACTATATAAAATTAAAGGGTAATAATAAATTACCCTTTTTTTCAAATATTAAATATGCCAAAAAAGAAACAAAAATTTGCGCAAGTAACAGACAAACATAAAAAGGCGATGCAATGGTGCATAAATAATAATATTAAAGTCGGCGTAAAACCTACAAAAAAAGGCTTAAAAGTAGAAATTAACAACAACGGAAGCGTTAAAGTATCTCCAAATATTTACAACAATGTAGATGCTTGCAATAAGGTTTGGGAATTATATTTATATCTTTACAATAATTATTGGGAGGTATAAAAATAATAAAATGGAAATAAATTTAATATTGTTAGCACCTGACGCAATGCTTGTCGGATGGCAATACTTTAAACCAGAAACAGGTTTTAATTTTAACGAAATAAATATTTATTTGTTATTTTTTCAAATACAATTAAGATACTAAATTGTAATGAAAAAACTTGTAAATATTAAAAGCATAAAAGAAACTCCAGGAAATCCTAGATTAATAAAAGACGCTAAATTTAAAAAATTAGTTAAGTCAATTAAAACGTTTCCTGAAATGTTAGAAATACGGCCTATTGTTGTAGATGAAACAATGACAATATTAGGCGGGAATATGAGATTAAGAGCTTGTAAATCTGCTGGAATATTTGAAGTCTGGATTTACCAAGTTTTTAATTTAACCGAGCAGCAAAAACGAGAATTTATAATAAAAGATAATTCAGGGTTTGGTGAATGGGACTGGGATATATTAGCAAATGAATGGGACGTTCAGCAATTATCTGAATGGGGAGTTGATTTACCAGTATATGATTTACCTATTGAAGATGAAGACAATAAAGAAGATCAAAGCGACAAAGAAGTTTGCGAAATGTGTGGAAAATAAACAGGGGACGCCCTGGAATAGTGTATAAAGAGACGAACTCCAGAAGCTATTTAATAACCTCCTAGAAATAGGGGGTTTTTTTTATATAGCTATTTTTGTTTAAATTTGCAAATATGGCACACAAAAAAAAAGACTTAATACAACAATCAATTAACGCAATACAAAAATATAAACTGTTTTTTATTGAAGATGTAATTGCTTATATTGAATGCTCAAAAGGTACATTTTACAATCATAAATTGCACGAATTGGACTTAATAAAAGATGCTTTAAATAAAAATAAAATTGAAGTTAAAGTATCAATGCGTAACAAATGGTATAAGTCAGAAAGTGCAACTTTACAAATTGCTTTAATGAAGTTGATTAGTAGCGATGACGAAGCGCACAGATTAAACGGTTCTAGACAAGAAATAAAACACAATGCAAATGTTAATGTTGGTAAAATTTCAGATGAAGCCAAAAAGAAAATAGACGATATTTTAAATGATGAATATTAACGAAATAATAAAAGAAAAATGTGAAAATTCTCTTTTGTTTTTTACTCGTTATATATTTAAAGAAAATACTGGCAAAAAATTTATAGCTGCTGAATTTCATAAAACGTTAGCAGATACATTAGAGAAAGTTAATAGAGGCGAAATAAAACGCCTTATTATTAATATACCGCCTAGATACGGAAAAACAGAAATAGCCGTAAAAATGTACATCGCCTGGAGTTTAGCAAAAAGGCCAACTTCAAAATTTATACATTTATCTTATTCTGATTCTTTGGCATTGGATAATAGTTCGCAAACAAAAGAATATATAAATTCTGATGCCTATCAAAATATTTGGGGTTTAAATCTTAAAAAGGATTCACAAAGTCAAAAAAAATGGTACACAACCGAAGGCGGTGGAGTTTACGCTACGGCTTCAGGGGGTGCAATAACTGGTTTCGGTGCTGGTAGTGGTGGAGCAATTATAATTGACGATCCTTTAAAGCCTGATGACGCTTTATCTGATGTAAGACGATCGTTTATAAATAATAGATACAATACAACCATTAGATCCAGGGTTAATGATAGGGACGTTCCTATAATTGTTATAATGCAAAGGTTGCACGAAGAGGATTTGTCAGGGTATTTATTAGATGGCGGATCAGGCGAGGATTGGCATCATTTAAAATTAGCAGCATTAGACGAAAATAATAATCCTTTATGGCCTGAAAAACATTCTTTTGAAGAGTTGGAGTCAATAAGACAAGCCGACAGATATACTTTCAGCGGTCAATATTTGCAAATACCTTCACCGCCTGAAGGTGGCGAATGGCGAAAAGATTGGTTTCAAATGATTAACAAAGCAGAAGTTCCTGGCGATATAGTTTGGGAAATGTTTATCGATGGCGCATATACAAAAGATACAAAGAACGATCCAACAGGAATACAAATAAGCGGTAAGAGTGGCGATAATTTATATATCTTTAAAAGCATTGACAAATATTTAGAGATGCCAGAATTAAAAAACTTTATTAATTCATTTGTTAAAAGCTGCGGAGTTCCAATATCTCAAATATTAGTTGAACCAAAAGCATCTGGTAAATCTTTAGTGCAATTGTTAAGGCGTGAAACAATGTACAACGTAAGCGAATTAAAAACAAACTTTGTAAAGTATTCTAAAATAGAACGTGCTAGAGCGTCTTCGCCATTTATTGAAGGCGGTCGAGTTTATTTAGTTAAGGATAACTGGAACGATGCATATTTACAACAAGTTAGCACCTTTCCAAATGCTAAACACGATGAACATATTGACGTTACGTCTTATTCTATTGAACGTAATTTAATCAATAATTTCTTTATTGTTTAAAACAATTTTTAATTTTGTATTTTTACGAAAATTTTTATTTATTATAAAATATGGCTTCATTCATAGATCGTTTAAAAGCAATCGTTAATAAAAACGCACAAAATACAAATCTAAACTACAACAAAGCTATTTATAACTGGCTTGGCGAGTCTATTGTTTGGAATACAGAAAATGACGATTCTTATATTACTGAAGGATACAGAAAAAACGCAACTATTTATTCGATTATTAATTTAATTACAAAAGCTGCAACAACAATTCCATTTCAGATTTACGAGGTTACAAATGAAAACGATTATAAAAGATATAAAAGTTTAACAAGTGGCACAATTGATAATTCCACAATAAACAAAGCTGCATTATTGCAAAAAAGTTCGTTAGTAGAATTACAGGATACTGAATTGCATCAGTTATTAGATAGGCCAAATCCAGCGCAATCTTATAATTCATTTATAAGCGAAATAATCGCCTTTGGAAAATTAACTGGTAACAGATATATTTACGGAATAGGCCCAGAAACTGGATCAAAAGTTGGTAAATATTCTGAATTATATGTAATGCCTTCGCAAATTATGGAAATTGTTTCAGGTGGTATAATGCAACCAGTTGAAAAATATAAAATAGAATACAACGGAACGTTTGAAATACCAGCAACTGAAATTTGCCATATAAAAGACTTTAATCCTTATTATGATGGTAGCGGTTCTCATTTATACGGTCAATCGCCATTGCGTGCTGGATTAAGAACATTAACAACAAATAACGAAGCCGTACAAACTGGAGTTAAGTATTTACAAAACCAAACTGCAAGAGGTTTATTAATGTCAGAAGAGGGCGACTTAAACGAGGTACAAGCGCAACAATTAAAGGACAAATTTAGAAGACAATTCCAAGGTTCAGATAATGCTGGGGACGTTATTATAACGCCTAAAAAATTAAGCTGGGTTAACTTTGGTTTAAACGCTTCAGATGTTTCATTAATCGAACAATACAACGCAAGTATTAAAGACTTATGTAATATTTATAATGTACCAGTACAATTGTTAAATAATACTGATTCTAGTTCTTACAATAATATGAAGGAAGCTAAAAAAGCATTATATCAAAATGCGGTTATTCCTGAATTGTTAAAAATTAAAGACGAATTAAACAGATGGTTGGCGCCTAAATATGGAAACAAACTTTGTATTGAATTTGATTTTACAGTAATTCCTGAATTGCAGGAAGAGGCCGACAAGGTTGTAGATCAATTGGCTAAGGCTTGGTGGTTAACGCCAAACGAAAAGCGTTCTGTAATGTCTTACGGTATTGACGAAGATAATGAAACTTTAAACGATTATTTTATACCAGCAAATTTAATTCCTACAAAGGTTGCAGATGTTGAGGTTGAAAACACTCCATTAGATTTAGACGTAAATAAATTTTTGTCTAAAAAAAAAAGTGAAGTAACAAAAGCGGAATCATATAATAATTATCCGCAAAGCGCAACCAACAACGCTAAAAGAATGATTGAATGGCGTGAGAAATATGGTCGTGATGTTGTTACTGCTGGAACTGAAGTAGGCTGGCGAAGAGCATCGCAATTAGCTAATAGAGAAAGTATTTCTTTAGATGTTGTTAAAAGAATGGCGCAATTTAATCGTCATAGGGAAAACGCAAAAATAGATCCTAAATTAAAAGATACGCCTTGGAAAGACAACGGTTATGTGGCTTGGAATTTATGGGGTGGAACTGCTGGCGTTGATTGGGCAATTAGAGAGGTAAACAAACTAAAAGAGGACTAATTGAAGTTAGATAAACAAAAATGGCAAACTGATTTTGAGAGGCAACTCGATATTGCAGAAAAACCGCAATTGTCAAAAGTTAGGCGCTTTTATAAATCTGAATACAATAAAGGTATTAATTCTTTTATTGCTGAAGGACAAACAAACTTTCAATTATTATTTAATGAAAATGATTTCTTAAAAATATATAGGGATCTTTATTCGGATATTGGGATACGTTTTGCTAATTGGTACGCAAAAGGCTTCGATAGGTACATAAAAAAAGGAATTAATCCAAATCAATTTGTAGATCAATGGCAAAATAGTTTTGCTTCTTTAGGTTCTGCGGTTGGTGCGCAACGAGTTACTTTAGTAAGCGGAACGGCTAAAAAAACATTAATTGATTTAACTCAAAAACTTTTAAGAGATCCTGAATTTATGGTTTTAGGAACTATTGAAAAAGGACGTATATTAAGAAATCAATTCAATAAATATTCTGCATATCAGTCAAGGCGATTAGTTCAAACGGAAGCAACAAACGCCGCTAACTTTGCAACAATGGAAAGCGCAACAACGATATTTCCAGGCGCTCAAATGATGAAGGAATGGATTGCAAGTTTTGACGATAGGACTAGAAGTTCACACGCTGAAGCTGGTGCAAGTGAGCCAGTACCTTATAACGATGCTTTTATGGTAGGCGGTTCTTTATTAATGTATCCTGGAGATCCAAGCGGCCCAGCTGCTGAAGTTGTTAATTGTAGATGCAGCGTTGCACCTTTTCCAAAACAAGGGGCGCAAACAGTTGGCGAATTATCAAACATAGGTTTAGGACTTGCATTTGCAGAATTAAACAAAATTTAAAAAATCGTATATTTACAAAAATTTTATTAAATGAATACAATTTTATATAAAGCTGCGCCGATGGGCGAATTGCTAGACGCTGACGAAAACGCTGGAATTATTAAAGGATACGGATCATATTTTGGGAACAAAGATTCAGATTCAGATGTAATTGCAAAAGGCGCTTATAAAAAGACAATCGAAGAGAACGGCAATCGTGTTAAATATTTATATCAACACGATATGAATCAGCCAATTGGTAAAATGACGGAATTATATGAAGATGACAAAGGACTTGTATTCGTTGCTGAAATTGCAAAAACACAACTAGGAAAGGATGTTGTTGAATTAATGAAATCTGGCGTTATTACAGAAAATAGCGTCGGTATTATGCCAATTCAAAAACAAAATAAGGGCGATTATAGAGAAATAACAGAAGTTAAACTTTATGAGATTAGCGCCGTTACATTAGCAGCAAACGACCAAGCTAAAATATTAGACGTTAAGGGAAATGTTGATGTAGAAAAATTGTCAAAGCGTTATGATAATTTATCTAAACTATTAAGAAAAGGACAGATTTCGGACGAAATGGGTTTTGCTATTGAAGCTGAAATTTTAAAATTAAAATCATTATTTATTGAGTTCACGAAGCCGACCGAAATTATCACTTCGCCGAATGTTGAAGTAAAAAACAATGATTCAGAAGTGTATAAATATTTAATTAATTCGTTAAAAAACTAAAAAATGGACGAAAATTTAAAAAACCAATTGGATCAATTCAATGAAGCTATTGATTCAAAAATCGAAAAATCAAACAACAACGCAATTGATGCAGTTGTAGTTAAAGCAAGTGAAATTGCTAAAAATGAAGTTACTGAATTAGGTAACAAAAT
>P_2C_Liq_3_UnCtyDRAFT_100259_pt1 | contig 15909 bp, 18 predicted proteins | sample Pon2CUnioCityCA_3_FD_9720 | JGI IMG/M metagenome (IMG submission 9720)
CTTTTAATACTTCTGATACCAGCTCCGGATCAAGCGCTGAGGTTGGCTCGTCAAACAGCATGGCTTGCGGCTCGATGGCCAGCGCCCTCGCAATCGCTGCGCGCTGTTGCTGGCCGCCTGATAGATAGGCTGGAAACTGGTCGCGCTTGTCAAAAAGTCCGACGCGGTGGAGCATGGCCTCGCCTTTTTCAATTGCTTCGGCCTTGCTCATGCCCAAGACATGAATCGGCGCCTCAATCACATTTTGCAGCACGGTCATATGCCGCCAGAGGGCGAAATTCTGAAACACCATGCCCAGATTGGTCCGCAGGCGCTCAATCTGCTTGGGATCGGCGATCTGAAGTTCGTTGTTGCGCAACTTGCCGAATTTGACTTGCTCGCCTGCGATTGAAATCAATCCAGCAGACGGCAGCTCGAGGAGATTGACGCAGCGCAAAAATGTGGACTTGCCAGAGCCAGACGCGCCGATGATGGAAATCACATCACCGTCATGCGCATCGAGCGAAACGCCCTTGAGGACTTCGAGATCACCATAGCTTTTGTGCAGATCCTCGACATAAACCGCAGAGGTGTCTGCCTCGGCCTTTTCAACCTTGGGGCTGTCTTTTGTCTGGCTCTCAAGCGTTGCATTCACAATTAGGTGCTCCTTTTGTCAGACTGCAAATCCGCACCTAAATGCTCTGTGATCACAGCTTAATGTAGCCTATCGAATGGAAATAACCCGTCAACCTTATTTTTGAGTTATTATCCGCTAGACGCCTTGGTTCCAATCTCACTACTATGATCACAGATTCGCCCCTTTGAGGACTTTGAGAGATGCTCGACAAAAATTTGCAGCCGATCAACCACATCCGTGAAACTCTTGCGCAGACCTTGACGCTCCCGAAAGAAGCGGCGCATTCCATGCCTGCTGAGTATTATACGTCTCCTGAGCTTGTGGGAATTGAAATCGACGAAGTGCTTCGACGTGAATGGATGTGTGTCGGGCATATTGGCGAAGTTCGGGCGCCTGGGGACTTTTATACGACAAGCCTTCTGGACGAGCAGATCATTGTGACCCGCGACATGGAGGGGGTTGTTCGTGTGCTCTCAAATGTGTGCCGCCACAGGGGAAATCAGGTTGCTGAAGGGTCGGGGAATGCACGCAAGTTTGTGTGCCGCTACCATACCTGGAGCTATGATACGACGGGGGCTTTGCTCTCGGCTCCGCTGATGAAGGGGCAGACCGGCTTTGCAAAAGAAAAATGCGGCTTGCCAGAATTTGCCAGCGAAATTTGGAACGGTTGGATTTTTGTCAATCTGGACGGCAACGCCAGCCCGCTTGCAGACCGTCTGGGTGGCTTGAGTGACGTTGTCAAAAATTATCACCCAGATGACCGCTTCCTTGTTTTCATGGAAGAAGATGTTTGGGATTGCAATTGGAAGTGCCTGTTTGAGAACTTTATGGAAGGCTATCATCTGTCTGCCACCCATTTTGACACGCTGCACCCGATCACCCCGACAAAGCTCTGTAAAAAAATGAAGTCTGGCGAAGGCTGGACAGGCTATCACGCTTATTATGACCCGTCCTATCCTCCGCGTGGGCCGTTTCATCCTGATTTGACGGAAGACGAATGCAATAACTCGCCGATGTATGGCATCTATCCGAACCTTGTTGTGGGGATGGCCACGAACTTTACGTTGTTTATGTGCCTCCAGCCGCTTGGCGCGACTCAAGTCAAAATTCGTTGGGGCGTGACAGGGCTTGAGGACGACCCCGACAGCCAGAAAGTGAAGGATTATGTCCAGCTTTGCCGTAATTTTAACATCGAGGATAAAGAGAAGCTTGAAGCGCTTCAGAAGGCTCTGAAAACAAGACATTATCAGCCGGGACCACTTGCGCCTGATGATTTTGAAGGCACGATCTGGGACTTCACACATTATATGGCGCGCTTGATTGGCCGTCAGGGTGACTAGATGACTTTACTTCAAACAGCGGGTGATCCGACACAAGCTGAAGTTGTTTACAGCAAGCTTAAGGCCGATCTCATGGTGGGGGCGCGGGGGCCGTCCTGTAAGCTGTCTATCAGGTCGGTTGCCGAGGATATCGAGGCGGGTGCAGCGCCTGTGCGGGAGGCGCTCAAGCGCTTGGCGTCGGAGCGTGTTTTGGAGAGTGGCACAAAACGGTCTTACCGTGTCCCTGATCTTGATGACAGCCGTGCGGTTGATTTGTTCAATCTGCGGGCGTTGCTGGAATGCGAGGCCGCGGCCTTGGCCTTGCCAAACCTTGGTCCGTCACGGCTCCCTGCGCTGCGGGCGGCGGCTGCCGTGATGGGAGAGGCGCTCACCTCTGGTCAGCTTGACGATTATATGGTGGCAAATCGGAACTTTCATTTCCTGATTTATGATCAATGCGGCAATGGTGATATGATTGCCATTATCGAACAGCTCTGGATGCAAACAGGGCCGTCTTTACGGGCGGGTATCCGCGCGGCTGAGTCTGACATCAACTGGAACTGCCATCACATGGAAATGATTGCCGCGATTGAGGCGCGGGACGGGGCCAAACTGCGTCAGGAAATGCTGCGAGATATCAGCTGGGGCGCAGAACATTACACACAAAAACGAGCTTAGCGACGGCAACGGAATGAACTTCGGCCTGACGGATGTCAGGCCACCGCACCGAAAGGATTTGGAAGATGTTTTTAAAAAATGCGTGGTATGTCGCAGCTTGGGATCATGAGATCACCCGTGACCTACAGCAAATCACTGTTCTGGGGGAAAAGATTTGCGTGTTTCGAACTGTTTCGGGCGAACTTGTCGGGCTGGAGGATGCTTGCCCGCATCGCAAGCTGCCTTTGAGCAAAGGCCGTATCAAAGGGGATACTGTTGAATGCGGCTATCACGGGCTGACGTTTAACTGCGTTGGTCAATGCGTTTGGGCGCCAGGCTCTAGTGGCATTCCGTCGAACGCAAAAGTCCATGCCTATCCTTTGCATGAGAAGTATGGGTTGGTCTGGATCTGGATGGGCAATCCTGCGCTTGCGGATGCTTCCGATATTTTCGAGATCGAGAATTATGACAACCCTGACTGGGGCATCAACCGTGGCGCGGCGATGGAGCTTGATTGCAACTATCTTTTGATGTGCGACAACCTTCTTGATCCGACCCATGTGGCTTGGGTCCATCAGAGCAGCTTTGCGGCACCGGCCACCAAAGACACGCCCTTGCGGATCAAGAAAACGGACTCAGGCGTCATTGTGCACCGTTGGATGATGGATCACGAACCTGCGCCATTTTATAAAAAAGTTGTCGAATTTGAGGGCAATTGTGATCGGCTTCAGCATTACGAAGTGCGCTACCCCTCTCATGCGCTGATCAAGGCGGTGTTCACGCCTGCTGGCACGGGCGGCCCTGATGGGGCGTTGCATGAGAACACTTTTATCATGGACAGTTATAACTTCATGACCCCCACCAACGAGGGGCAGACGCGGTATTACTGGTTCCAGCTGCGCAATATTCGCCCGGACGACGAAGCGCTCTCCAAAATGATGAGCGAAGATGTGCAGCACGCCTTTGAAGAAGATCGTGCCGTTCTCAACGAAGTGCAGAAGGGCATGACGGATAAGTCATCGCCGCACATCGACCTGCCGATTGATGGAGGGCAGCTGCGCTTTCGCCGGCAACTTCAGGCCATGATCAATGAAGAGCAGCAGGTCGACCGCCAAATGGCAGAGTGAAGGCAAGGCTGCTCTAACGCAGTGGGTCCTGACCCTAGCGCTGAGCTTTGCTTCGGGCTGTTGCTTGACGCAAATATTGGCTTAGGCTGGGTTGAGCTGGGGGCGCAGGGCCCTTGGAGCGCTGACCTCTGGCGCGCGGGCTGCGCCTTTTGCTTTGCGCAGAATCAAACGCAGTTTGTCAAAGCTTTGATGGATACCGTGGGTTTCTGTTTTGGCCAAAAACCCGTCAAGCTCGGGCCAGACGGCTATGGCTTCATCCAGTTTTAAATTGCGACCTGGCTCATAAAGCCCCGCATCAACCATGACCTCGGATTTTTCATAAAGGCTCAGCATATAGCGCACCTGTTCGATCAGGTCGTTTTCCGAGGTGTCGGCGGCGCGGGGCAGGCTGCGCGAAATGGAGCGCAACAGATTGATTGCGGGGTATCGTCCGCGTTCGGCGATGGCGCGGTCTAGCACAGTGTGGCCGTCGAGCACGCCGCGCAGAATATCGGCGACGGGTTCGTCCATATCGGAGCCAGCCACCAAGACCGAAAAGATCGCGGTAATCGCGCCTTGGGGGGTGCGCCCGGGGCCAGCACGCTCGCACAGGCTCATCAGCTGGTGCGACAAGGAGGGCGGGTAGCCTCGCATGGTGGGCAATTCGCCTGTCGCAACTGCGACTTCTCTATGGGCTTCGGCAAAGCGCGTGAGCGAATCGGCCAAGAGCAAGACGTGTTTGCCTTGGTCGCGAAAATATTCTGCGACAGCCATAGCCGTCCAGGCACAGCGGCGGCGCAGAAGGGCGGATTGGTCAGATGTGGCGGTGATGATCACGGTTCTGGCAAGGCCTTTTGGACCCAAGACATTTTGAACAAATTCGGCAAGCTCACGGCCACGCTCGCCAATCAGCGCCAAGACCACAACATCGGCCTCGACCTCTTTTGCGAAATGCCCCAAGAGGCTGGATTTGCCCACGCCAGAGCCGGCAAACAGGCCAATCCGCTGGCCTTTGACGATTGGCAGCACAGTGTTAAAGGCGGCCATCCCTGTCTCTAGCCGCGCGCCAAGCAGGGTGCGTTCTGCTGGGGCAATCGGGTTTGCCTTGATTGGCTGCTCGCTGTCGCCCTTGGCCAGTGCACGCCCGTCAAGGGGACGCCCCATAGGGTCGATCACCCGCCCGATCCACGCTTCGCTGGGCGCAATTGTAGCGGCTTTGGCGAGCACCACACGATCGGCCAAAGCAACACCCTCGGGCGCGGCTTCGGGGAGAACAATCATTTTATCTTCTAAAAGTTTAAGCACTTCTCCGACAATGAGAGAGCCGTCTCTTGTTGTGATTTCAACCTGATCACCATGGCGCGCGTAAGGCTGTAGGCCTTTCACGTCGATCAGGCCGTTTTCAACACCGCTGACACGGCCAATCCAGCGCGCCAGCTCTATTTCGCAAATGGCATTTACCACCTGTTTTAAACTCGTTTCGGCCATTGCCCGCTCCCAAAAATAAATCACGCTGAACAATTTATAAAGGAATCAGGGTTAAGCCTTGGTTGAAACCAATCGAGGGAGAAGCCCCGATGCTTGAAAAACTATCTGTTTTCAAAGCAGCCTATGCGATGGCACGGCACGCAGGCGCGCGCCAAGCCGTCGTGGCGCAGAACATAGCAAACGCCGATACGCCCGAGTATCGGGCGCGCGATATTGCACCTTTTAGCCTTGCGCCGAGCGCGCAGGACAAGAGCGCAACCATGATTGCGACACGAGCGGCACATTTGTCAGGCGTGGGGTCTAATGCGCCCTTGCCCGTTTCCGAAGCGCGCGACCGCAGCGCTGACCCCAATAAGAACAACGTCTCCTTACAAGAAGAAATGCTGAATGCCGTTGAAGCCAAGCGGCAGCATGACCGCGCGATCGCGATTTACAAAAGCGGGCTGACTGTTTTGCGCAGCAGCTTGAGGGGAAAGTAGGTAAAACATGAATGATTTTTCCAAAGCACTTGATGTGACGGTCAGCGGCCTTAAGGCCCAATCACAACGCCTTCGCCACGTCTCTGAAAATATCGCCAACAGCGATACGCCGGGGTATCGGCGCAAGACGGTGAGCTTTGAAACAGAATACCAGTCCGGAGCAGGGGTTGGCCGCGTTGAAACGGGGCGCGTCAAGCTTGATCCGTCAGAGCTGGAACGTGTGTTTGATCCGTCAAACCCACTGGCTGACGCCATGGGGTATTACCAAGGTTCAAACGTAAATTTGCTCATTGAAATCGCTGACGCCCGTGAAGCGCAGCGCAGCTATGACGCAAACCTGAAGATGTTTGAGCAAACGCGTCAAATGTCTTCAAGCCTTATGTCACTTTTGCAAAAATAAAGGAGATCCAGAATGGATATTCGTTCAATAAACGCGACCCAGAAATACTCGGCCCTGCGTGAGGCCACGCAACCCGCACCAATCGCGGAAGATGCGGCGAAATTTGCAGGACGGGCTGTTGACGATTTTGCGGCGACGCTCCAACAGGGCGAGACTGAGTCAATGGCTGCTATGTCAGGAGATGCGGACCCGCACGCTTTGGTTCAGGCACTGGCGCAAACCGAGCTCGCCGTTGAGGCGGCTGTGACTGTGCGCAATAAAGTTGTCGAGGCCTATCAAGAAATCTTGCGGATGCCAGTCTAAGCCAATGGATGAGGCGATTTTCTTTGACACCATGCGCCAAGGTCTCTGGATTGCGGTTGCTGTCTCCACCCCTCTTTTGGTGGTGGCGCTGATCACGGGTCTGATCATCGGGCTGTTTCAGGCGCTGACCTCTATTCAGGAAATGACGCTGACATTTGTGCCAAAGCTTGCCGCCATGCTCGCTGTCTTCTGGATATCTATGGGCTTTATGGCGCAATCCATCGTCTCGTTTTTTCAAGACAAAATCATCCCACTGATCGTTGGAGTCTAATTATGGAAAGTTCTTATGTTACGCTGACGCGCCANTCGGGGCTGATGCAGGAAATGCGCGTCATTGCGAACAACATAGCCAACAGCGCCACCACNGGATTTCGTCAGGAGGGGGTTCTGTTTTCGGAATATGTTGCAGGAACTGGCACTGGGCCGTCTGTTTCCATGGCGCTTGGCAATGTTCGCAACACATCACTGGAGCAGGGCACATTGACCAGCACCGGTGGGCGCTTTGATTTTGCAATTGAGGGAAACGGGTTTTTCCAAGTCGAAACGCCAGCAGGCCCCCGGCTGACGCGGGCGGGGAATTTTACGCCAAATGCCGAGGGAGAGTTGGTGACGCATGGTGGGTATCGTGTGCTTGACGCTGGGGGCGCACCTATTTTTATCCCGCCTGATGCGCCCGATATGGCCGTCGGCGCGGATGGAACACTGAGCAGCAATGGACAGCCTCTGGCCCAGCTTGGTGTTGTCACGCCGGGCGAGGGGACACAAATTATCCGCGAGGACGGGGTTATGTTTCGGGCGGAAGGCGATGTTGAACCTGCCGAGCAAGCCTCTGTTGTGCAAGGCTTCCTTGAAAGCTCAAACGTCAATCCGATCGGGCAAGTGGCCCGCATGATCGAAGTGCAGCGGGCTTACGAGCTTGGCCAGAGCTTTGCCGAAAACGAAAACGAGCGCCTTAAAAACGCAACATCCAGCTTCTTCAAGTAACCCGAGGAGAGACCTATGCGAGCCTTAAAAATTGCCGCGACAGGCATGAGTGCGCAGCAACTGCGTGTGGAAACGATTTCAAACAATTTGGCGAATATGTCCACAACGGGCTACAACGCCCGCCGTGCAGAATTTGCCGATCTTCATTATCAGCAAGCAACCAAGCCCGGCACGATCAATGCCTCTGATGGAACCGTATTGCCAACAGGGGTCCAGCTTGGCCTTGGTGTGCGACCAGCGGCTGTCTCGGTCCATCTTTCGCAGGGGTCGCTCTCGGCCACGGGCGGCGATCTTGATGTGGCGATTGACGGCGCCGGATATCTCGAAGTGACGCTTCCTTCGGGCCAAACCGCCTATACGCGCGATGGCGGGTTGAAGCGTTCGAGCGAGGGGCTGATCGTGACGTCTGACGGCTTTCCTGTTTCGCCTCAAATCACCATTCCGCAGGATGCTCGCAGTATTGCGATCAACCCTGATGGAGAGGTTTACGCCTATTTTCAGGAAGATGCCGCAGGCCAGCTTCTGGGCCAGTTCAACGTCGCGGGGTTTAACAATGCGAAGGGGCTGGAAGCTTTGGGCGATAACCTTTTCGCTGAAAGCGAAGCTTCGGGCGCACCCATTGTGACCACCGCAGGCCAGGACGGCTTGGGGACATTGCGTCAAGGGTATCTGGAAGACAGTTCTGTCGATGCTGTTCGGGAGATTACAGAGCTGATCGAAGCGCAGCGCGGCTATGAAATGAATGCTAAAGTCATTTCTGCGGCAGACCAGATGATGAGCGCAACGGCGCAAATACGATAATGCGCAGTGCTCTTCTCATATGGTTTTGTTTGCTCTCGGGGCAAGCTCTTGCAGACGTGATTGTGGCTCAGCATACAATTCGCCCCAAGACGCTGATTACGGAAGAAGATTTGCTTCTGCGCCCTGTTGAGGTGCTTGGAGCATTGTCTGATCCTGCGGATGTTGTGGGGAAGGAGGCGCGTATTTCGCTTTATGCGGGGCGCCCTATTCGGGCAACAGATCTGCGTGAGCCTGCTGTGATTGACCGAAACCAAGTTGCGAAACTCAGCTATCAAAGAGGCTCGCTTATGATTCAAACAGATGCTCGGGCTCTGGACCGTGCCTCTGTTGGAGAGGTTATCAAGGTGATGAATCTCTCTTCAAAAACCACACTTTATGCGCGTGTCCTTCCTGACGGCACTCTCATCGTTGATCCTTAAAGGGAGCCTTGCATGACGCTTTCAAGACATCAGTTGCTTTGTATTTTGCTGGCTCTCAGCGCCTGTGGCCGGGCCGATCATATCGGCAAACCTCCAAGCTTTACCGACAGCAAAGGCACGCCTGAACACGTTGCCATGATGAGTCAACCTTTGCCTGAAAGCCTGTTTGAAACGGCTCCCGAGGCACAGGCTTCGCTTTGGAGCAAAAGCCGGAACTCGCTTTTGGGAGATCGGCGGGCAATGGAGCAGGGGGATATTTTGACTGTCGTGATTGAGATTGATGACAAAGCCGAAATTTCAAACAAGACCTCGCGCTCGCGCTCTGGCTCGGAGAGTATGTCTGTTCCTAGTTTGATGGGAATCCCACAAAGGTTGAACGCCCAGCTGCCAGATGGCGCCACAATGGAGGATGCTGTCTCGATCAACTCCAACTCGAATTCAAGCGGAGATGGGGCCGTGCGGCGCAACGAAAAACTTACCCTACGGATTGCGGCAACCATTACGGAAGTTTTGCCTAACGGGGTTTTGTTTTTATCCGGATCCCAAGAAGTTCGGGTGAATTTTGAGATGAGAGAGTTGATGATCACAGGCTTTGTGCGTCCTGCTGATGTCAGCCGTCAGAATGAAATTACATATGACAAAATCGCTTCGGCCCGCATTTCTTATGGCGGGCGCGGGCAGATTACGGACGTTCAACAGCCCCGTATCGGGCAGCAAATCGTTGATGCGATCCTGCCTTTCTAAACGAATATTTTCAAAAGGACTGCCCGAACATGGGAAAAATTCTTCCACTTCTTCTTGCTTTTCTTGGTGTTGCTGTTGGTATCGGAGCCGGTTATTTTTTAAGGCCAGACCCTGTTTTGGAAGCCGAGGTGACATCACCCTGTGGTGATGTGGGGGCGGAAGGCGAGAGCGTTGATCATAGCGTTGAAGAGCCTGCGCCCTCTACACTTGAATATGTGAAGTTGAACAACCAGTTCGTGATACCCGTTGTGGAAGAGGCCCGCGTTGGGGCTTTGGTTGTGGTGTCACTGACTGTCGAAGTCACACAAGGGCGTAAGGAAGAGGTATATTTCCGAGAGCCAAAGCTACGGGACGCATTTTTGCAGGTCTTCTTTGATCATGCCAATGCTGGCGGCTTTCGAGGGGCATTTACCAACTCTAATAACATGAGCATTTTGCGCAAAGCCCTGTTGGAAACAGCCAAAGACACCACGGGAGACCTTGTNTCTGATGTCTTGATTATGGATATCGCCCGACAGGATGTCTGAGATTTNAACNGCGTCTATCTGTGGCGCGTTAGTTTTTGAGAAATGATTAGGTCGTTGAGGCGCGTAAGCTCTTTGTGCGCGAGGCTCTGGCTCAGGGTATTTTCGTGTTTCTCACAGATTGTGTCGAATGCATGAGCGCGGCCATTGGCCTTTTTCAAAATGCGGCCCTTTTCGTCTTTTAGGGCGCGAAGCCTTGCCAGCTCCATCAAGAGGGCTTCGCGCCTTTGCGAGACCCAATGTTGCCATAGGTAGTCTGCGCCCAAAGCCAGATAGACGGCATCCGGTTCTTGAGATTGGTTTTTCAGTTGATCAAGGATGTCCTGAATACGAGCCATTCTAGTGCAGATGCCTTCGAACTCTGCTTGCGCGGCGTCACGCCGTGCTTGAAGAACTGCTGATAGCTGATCGTTTCTCTGGTTAGAATTGGCCACGTTTCACCTTCGCTTTGATCTGATCTGCAAATCGAATGGCCGCCGCAACAGACTTGAAATGAGCGGGGTCGATTTCTTTATCAATCCGGGTTGTCGCATAGAGCGCACGTGCAGTGGGCGGGTCGCGGTGAATGGGTATGTTATGTTCGCGCGCGATTTCTTTTATGGTTTGAGCGGCCTCATCTACACCTTTGGCGACACAAATTGGAGCAGAGCTAGGCAAACGGCTCCAGGCCAACGCGACGGCATAATGTTCGGGGTTTACCACGATAACGGTGGCTTCCGGAACGCGAGCTGCCATTTGATTGAGCGCCAAGTCCTGTGCTTTGTGACGGCGCGCGCCTTTCATATGCGGATCGCCTTCGGCTTCTTTTTGTTCATCACGCATCTCCTTGTCGGACATACGGTTTTTTCTAAGGTGCTCATTATACTGAAATAAATAATCAATACCGCCAACCGAGAGCGCGACAAGGAAGGCAACAAAGAAAAATTCGGCGCTCATTTTGAACATCAGTAAGACTGCGCTGCCGGAGGACATACTTGTGACGGCTGCAATGTCGCTTAGGCGGGCTTGCAGAAACAGGCCCAGACATATTGAATAAATCAAAAGTTTTAGTGTGCTTTTGAGGAATTCAAATATCCCGCTTCGGCCAAATTTATTTTTGGCATTAGACAGCGGGGAAATACGAGACATCTTGAACAGGAGCTTTTCAGGCGCGAAGGTAAACCCCTTTAAGGCGATCAGTACCAAAATCACGCTGCCAGCAGGCACCAAGAACCATCCTCCTGTCACAAGCCAGACTGATTGCATCAGCCCGCCTGTGAGATTGCGCGCGCCCTGCATATCTTTTGCCAGAAAAGCCTGCTCCATAAAGCCTGCCATTTCGGCACAGAGAAAAACAAGCGTGGTCGCACCAAACCCTGCGTAGACAAGCAGCATCCCGCCATAACTTGCGGCGACCGAGAGATCTGTAGAGCGGGGAATTTCGCCTTTTTTGCGCGCATCATCGAGCTTCTTTTGACTGGGCTCATGTTGCTTGTCGTTGTTTTCCTCTTCACTCATCGCATGAAATCCGCAGGCTGGGAGAGAAAGCTATCAAGAGCGTCCCACCAGATCATCAGCATCAATGGCCCGAAAATCAGCAAGAAGAGCAAGCCCCCCGCTGTGATGACAGGGGCGCCGACAAAGGCAACCATAAGCTGTGGCATCGCCCGATTGATGACCCCGAGGGTGAGGTTGTAAAGCACTGACATAACCAAAAACGGGGCGGCCAGAGAAAAGGCCAAATCAAAACACCGCGCCACCAAAGCGCTTGCCCACTCCACAAAGAGTGACACATCTGGCGGCGCGCCCAATGGCAAGGCGCGATACGACATTTCAAGCAAGGCAATGACCCGGACTGGCAAACCCATCAGCATTGCCAAAGCAAGTCCCGAAATTACGAGCATATGGCCTATTGCTGGCATAGGTTCTGCTGCGGCCCCTGCAAAAAGCTGTGATAAAGAGGTTGCTTGAGCGGCCATTGAGCCTGCTGTTTGCAAGGTCAGGATGAAAAGTCGAAGGCCAAGCCCGAGGAAAAGCCCGATCGTGGTTTCGGTTGCAAGTCGCTGTAAAAATAGAGCTTCGCTCTTTACGGCAACCAGATCGGGGGAAACAACGGGCACCATGATCGTGGTAAAGCACAGCGCCAACACAAGTTTAATGCGTGCGGGCACAACAGTTTCTCCGAAACCGGGCATAAACGCGACGATAGGGGCGATCCGTAAGAACAGGTAGAAGCCAATCTCTAAAGCTTGCTGGCTTAAGCCGATGAGGGTTGCCAACTCGGCGTTCATGCAGCAACCACGCCAACAAGGGAGGGATGGGCATCAAGGCCAATTTCTTCATACGAAAAGACTGGAGCAGAGATCCCTTTGGCTTTTGTCAGAGTGCGCAGGAACTTTCGACGGCGGGCGGATGTAACGATCGCGGCGGAAATACCTTGCTCAGAGGCCTGAGTGACCTTTTCGGCCAAGCGGTTGGACAGTTTGTTAAACAGGTCAGGTGGCAGGGCGATGTCTAAACCACCACGCTCAACGCCAACCTGATAGCTGTTGAATTCGTCTTCCCACTCAGAGGCCAGCTGAATGAGCGGAATCGTTCCGTCTGGCCGTTTCCACTCGGCCACAAGCTGAAAGCCCAGCCTTTGGCGAACGTGCTCGCAGATCACATCGACTTGCGCATTGACCGCGCGGGCTTCTGCAATGGCTTCAAGGATCAGGGGTAGATTTCGGATCGAGACCTGTTCGTCTAACAAGAGACGTAAAACCATATGTAAAACGTCTAGCGGCACTTTATCCGGGATCAGCTCGTCAAAGAGTTTGCGATTTGCGTCATTGCGTTTTTGGTCTGATAAATTGGTCATTTCATCAAGCAATTTGCGAAGGGATTTTAGAGAAAACAGGCGGCTGAAGTTTTGTTTGACCAGCTCCAAGAGATGGGTGGCAAGAACCTCACCTGGAGCGATGACCGTAAGGCCTTGCAAGACCAGCTCTTCGCGATACCGAACAGGAACCCAACGTGCCTCGGCACCATAAACAGGCTCTCGGACATCAACGCCGTCGGGTAGAGAAGAGGTGAAATCTCCCCTCAGGACCAAGACATGCGCTGGGTAGAGTTCGGCTTCAGTTTGCGCGACACCTTGCACAAAGACTTTGTAGACCCCGACAGGCAGGGCAGGATTATCTGTTAGGCGGATTTCCGGTAGGATCACACCATAGTTGCCTGCCACATGATTTCGAATATTTGCAATCCGCGCATCAAGCCCTGTGCCCGCATCGAGTATCATATCGACCAGATCGGGCGCAAATTCGACGCTCAGATCATCAATGTCCAAAATGTCACCCAGTGAGCGTTCAAAAGGCTTTTCGGGGGCGTCAGTTAGTGCGGGCAAATTATCTGTTTTAGCGTCTTGTTTTGAAAACACGAAATATGCAGCGGCGGCCAAAACGGTTGCGCCTATCAGGAATGGAAGCAACGGCAAGCCCGGCACTAAGGCAAACAAGAGCATCATGAATGCAACTGTGCCAAGCGCGGCAGGGTGCTTGCCGATTTGTGACAGCAGGGCGAGATCTGTTGCGCCTTTTGCCCCTCCGCGTGCGAGAAGAAGGGCGGAGGCAATTGAAATGATCACTGCGGGGATTTGTGTCACCAGACCATCGCCGACAGTGAGAATAGCGTATGTTTCAAACGCATCCCCAAGCGCCATGTCATGCACAGCAACGCCCATCACCAACCCGACGACGAGATTGAGAAAGGTGATCAGCAGCCCTGCAACGGCATCGCCTTTGACGAATTTTGATGCGCCATCCAGTGAGCCGAAAAAAGTTGTTTCGAGCTGTTCGCGTTCGCGCCGTTCACTTGCCTCATTGTGGCCGATTGCACCGGCAGACATATCAGCGTCAATCGCGAGCTGTTTGCCTGGCATCCCGTCCAAAGCAAAGCGCGCTCCGACTTCGGCCATGCGTGCGGCGCCTTTTGTGATGACCATGAAGTTTACAATCAACAGGACACCAAAGACGACCAGACCCAAGAAGACGTTTCCGCCCATCACAAAATTTGCGAAGCCTTCAATCACGTCGCCTGCGGCGCGTGTGCCTGTATGACCTTCCCCAATGATCAGCTTGGTCGAAGATATATTGAGCGATAGCCGTAGCATGAGAGAGGCCAGCAATATTGTGGGAAAGGACGAGAAATCTAGCGGGCGCTCGATAAACAATGTGACAGTGAAAATGAGAATCGCGAGTGCGAAGGATGTGGCAAGCCCCATGTCGAGCACCCAAGCAGGCATGGGCAAAATCATCATGACAATGATCGCCATCAGGGCGAGGGCGAGTAGCACGGTAGGCTGAAAAATTGTGTGAACCGCTTTCATGAGCCTGGCCCGAAGAGTGGCTGCGCAGCGGTGAAGAGGCTAAACCCATCGCGAGGGCTTAACATCATTAAGGAGCCGGCCGAAATCGGCTCGCCATGTGACTGCAATAGTCGATATCCGTTCGGACGAAGCGCTTTGGGTGCGGCGATATGGGTGCTAAACTCTGTGTTTTGTGGTTCTAATTTTGCCAAATGGGTGGCGAATAGTTTTTTGTAATTTTCGGCATATTTGGGCGTGCGGGAGTGATAGGCTCCAACCGCCTCATCCCAGCTGCCGAATTCGGCATAAAGCTGGGACAAAAACTGAGCCGCGTAAGTGGCATTGGAGATAGGGTCAAACATTTCCTGAATTGAGGAAAAGGCTTGAGAGTGCCATTTGTAATTGAGCTGGAAACATCCGACATCAAAGCTTCGCGCGCCTGCTTTATAGTGCTTGTAAACATACGCACGTGCCAGTTCGGCAGTTTCAAACCATACCCCTTTGCCTTCCATATTTACGGTCCAGGGCCAGGGGGAAAACTCCCCGTTGAAGACACGGCCAGTCTCTGTGCGAGTTATGGCTTTGAGAATTTTCAGGGGCACTTGGCTCTGTTTGGCAACCGCTCTCGCAGCTTGATCGCAAGCGTCCATGTCATCGGGTTGTGCCGTCAAGGGGGAGGCACCCTGTGAGACAAACCATATTAAGGCGACGGCCAAGATAGAGCTTGTGTTTGCGGTCTTCATCCATTTGTCCCAACGTGTTTTAACTTGGACCAAGTTTAGACAAATGTGGTTTAGAATTGGTTATTGCGTCTCTTAAACATCACCGTTGAATGGCAGATTGAGCGTCGACCGTATGGCGCTCCAATACACCCGTGACCAATCCGCGAAGCTCTTCTGTTTCGCGCAATAAATCCTGGCTGTTGGCGAGGCTTGTGTCTCGATCCAAAGGGGGATTTAGCCCGAGTAAGGCCTGTTCGGTTTGCCAGTCATCGGGGTCAAGCGCAGTCAAGCCTGATCTGTCATCTGCCAGCCAGGCCTGCTCCGCAGCAGCTTGATTTTGGCCAAGAGTTTCCAAAACGATTTGAGCGGCGCGGTAGTCTTCTTGCTTTACTTTTATATCTGCCCTCAAGGCCTCAACATCCGGGCCATCCAGCCCTAGAAGCTCGGCTTCTGCTTGCCGTGTATTTCCCAATCCAAGAGCCGCTTTTGCTCGAATCATTTTGCGAGGGCGCTCTGACTGTCGTTCGGCGACAGACGATAAGAACACCAAGGCACGGCTTTCAAAACCGAGGCTGATCAGGCGTTCTGCAGCGCTATGCTCGGCCTCACTGTTAAATTGCAGTTTCTCTACATCGGGTGAGAAGGTGAGTTCAAGAAAGGTTAGGTCATCTGCGGCCTTGCTCAGTTTGTCCAAAACAAAACTTGCCGATTGGAGAAGATCGGGCTGTGCGAGCTGGGGAGCTAATTCTGCCAAGTCTGTGAAGGCCTGTTGAAATTGGCCCGCCGAAGTGCGAGCGATCAAGGCGGCTCGTGCCATCTCGACGCCGAGAGGATCTTGGCGATATTCAAGCGCGAAAGCCTCAATCAACTCAGAATCTGATTGGGAAACGGTTTGACCTGCTGCCACTTGCAGATTGATTTTATCTATCAGCGCTTGAGGTGCTTTTTCCCCGTTTGCAATGATGACCTTTTCAAGGTCTTTTGCTGCTTGATCGGGCTCTCCCGCCGATATCTCGGCTT
>P_2C_Liq_3_UnCtyDRAFT_100269_pt1 | contig 15765 bp, 11 predicted proteins | sample Pon2CUnioCityCA_3_FD_9720 | JGI IMG/M metagenome (IMG submission 9720)
AGCAATTAGTGCCCAAGCACCTACCAATGCAAACCCAAAAAGGTTTCTATTTTTTACCATTTTTAGATTTAGCCAGGTTGCAATTAGTATCATAATAATGGTCCATAATTGAGGTTGTATACCGAAACCATTCCAATTTATTTTTACTAAATAGGAAGAAACATTGGCAATACTTGCCACAGCTACCCAACCACTATAAATTACAAAAGGAAGCACTAAAAATAATAATGTTGTTTTTGAAACTTTTGGCAATTGCATTTGATTTGCCATTACAATTTTTAATAATGAAAAAAGTAACGTGAAAATAAAAATACAAGAAAGCCCTGTGTATTCATAAATCCAAGCAAAAACCCAAGCACTATTTGCAACACAAGAAATAATAAACCAAGGACCAATTTTTAGTATAAAATCATCATTTTTAACTTTGACAAATAAACTTCTACCTTGATACATTACAAAACCTAAAAGAGATAAATAAATGAATCCCCAAATAGAAAAAGCGTAACCTGCTGGTGTAAAAAGAGAATTTAAATTTCTAGATATTTTACCAATAGTTGTATGGTTTAATGCGCCTGTGTTTGATAAGTAATTTACAAAAACTGTAGCTGTAAATGCTATGCTATTTCCAATTTGATATACTTTTTTCATATGGTTAAATTAGTATTTAAAAGTACAAAATTCGAAATACGTTTAGGAAAAACTTATATTTGTGCATGCTTTTCAACCAAATTATAGGTCAAGAACATATAAAAAACCATCTAAAAATTTCTGCCGAAAATGGCAGAATACCACACGCACAATTGTTTGTAGGTAAAGAAGGTAGTGGTACTTTACCAATGGCAATTGCTTATGCACAATTTTTGTTGTGTAGCTTTTCTGAAAATACAGAGGTTTGTAACTTAAAATGCGAAAAATTACAGCATCCAGATTTGCATTTTTCTTTTCCAGTTACAACAAATGACAACGTAAAAAAACATCCTGTAAGTAATTTGTTTTTAGAAGATTGGCGTAACTTTATTGCAGAACAACCTTATGCTAGTTTGTTTAATTGGCTACAATATATTGGCGTAGAAAATAAGCAAGGTAATATTGGTGTAGATGAAGCAGAAGATATTGTAAAAAAACTACAATTAAAGTCTTACGAAGGTGGGTTTAAAGTGATGATTATTTGGATGGCAGAAAAAATGAATATTGCTGCTGCCAATAAACTTTTAAAGCTAATTGAAGAGCCACCAAATAAAACAGTTTTTATTTTAGTTACAGAAAATGAAGAGCAAATCATCAACACCATAAAGTCGCGTTGTCAGGCATTACATTTTCCTGTTTTGGCAGAACAAGATATTGCAAAAGCATTAACGGAAAGAGAAAATTGTGCTGAAAATGAAGCTGCAAAAATTGCACATCAAGCAGAGGGTAATTATAATAAAGCCCTCCATTTAATGCGCAACGATTCTTCTGATTTGATTTTTGAAGAATGGTTTATAGCTTGGATTAGAACCGCTTTTAGGGCCAAAGGAAATGCTACTGTTGTGCAGCAACTAGTTTCTTGGTCGGAAACCATTGCAAAAACAGGACGTGAAACTCAAAAACGTTTTTTAGAATATTGTTTGCAGTTTTTTAGACAAGCATTGTTGTTAAATTACAAATCTGAGCAGTTGGTCTTTATGGAAACAAAAACGGGTTTCGATTTGTCTAAATTTGCACCTTTTGTGCATGCTGGGAATATTTTAAATATCGAGAAGGAGTTAAATGATGCTATGTATCATATAGAAAGAAATGGAAACGCAAAAATTATTTTATTAGATCTTTCTATGAAATTAACGCGTTTTTTACATCAAAAAGAAGAGCAGGTTTAGATTAAAAAAGTTCTCGATACAATTTTTGATTTCGTTTTCACTTCATCAAAAATTACTCGAACTGACAAACTCATAAATCATATCTTTTTCTCAACACGTTTGGCAATATACAAATCTGCAATAGTAGGGTTTTCTGGGCAAGATTTTATTGGTTCAAAAACATCACCAGCTTTTACAAATCCTGTTTGTAAGACTTTAAAGTACACACCACAAAAAGTGGTATTCCAAAATTGTTTTACAATTTTCATATCGTTAAAACGGATGCCTAATTTATAACAGGGATTTCTTTGCACTGTAGCTTCTAAAATAGCAGTACCCACTTTAAAAGTATCTCCTTGATGAATTTTAGTTTCGTCTAAATCATCAATAGTTAAATTCTCACCAAACATACCATTTTGCCAATCTAAATCTGGATAATTTGGTTTGAAAAAGTTGTAATGTTTTAAAGAATAGCCATAAATGGCTTGTAATATACCTCCATGATGTTTTCTATCAGAAATTTCATCACCCATTATTTCTTCTATATCTAAAAAAATAGGTTTGTTTACTGGAAATTTAAAAATACCTGTAGTTACTTTTTTGCCTTTCCAATTTACTTCTTTGGGTTCTCCAATATTTGTTGAAATTATTTTCAAAAATCTATTTTTTAAATTTTGTCAATGCTTTTTTTGTAAAATCAGACAGTACTAACTCACCAGAAACTGCAGCTCTTTGTGCCAATAAAGTATTCCAATTTTCGGTTCCTTTCCACAAAGCTTTTTTCATTTCTGATAAAGCATCAGGATTGTAAGAAGCTAATTTTTGTGCAAGTAAATCTACTTCTTTATCTAATTCTTTTAAAGTTTCAAAAACTTTGGCGTACAAACCTTTTTCTTTAGCCCAATAAGCATTTTTCCAACTAGTGGCATCTAACGTAAGTTCTGCTGTACCAGCAACACCTATTTTTCTAGAAACCGCAGGTTCTATAACAAAAGGACCAATACCAATGGTAAATTCTGATAATTTTATAGCAGCATGTTCTGTTGCTAAAACATAATCGCAAGCTGCTGCTAACCCAACTCCACCACCAACTGTTTTACCTTGAATTCTTGCTACTACCAATTTACCACAAGTTCTTATGGTATTTATTACGTTTGCAAAACCTGCAAAAAATTGTTTGCCCTCTTCTAAATTAGAAATGGCTACCAATTCATCAAAAGAAGCACCAGCACAAAAAGCTCTTTCGCCTTCCGATTTTAAAACAATTACAGCAACATCATCATTATTACCAACAGTAAATAACTCTTGGGTGAGTCTTTCTAACAGTTCACTTGGAAAAGAATTACTAGCTGGATGCCCAAACTCTATAGTTGCAATATTATTTTGAATGTTGGTGTATAAACTTCCGTTTTGTCTTGTGGTGGTCATAAACGTATCTTTTTGTAAAAATATGATTTAATTCTTAATAGTTCTTGATACATTTTTCTTCATACCTCAGAAAAGTACTCGAACTGATCGGAACATTAATCATGATTTATTAATGGCAAAAACTTGCTTCTAAATTTAAAAACTAATGGCAATCCTCTTGCTAAAATCCAAAATGTAAAAGCAATCCAAATGGCAATTAGTTTGTAATCTAAATAATCAAAAATTAATAAAGTTGGTAAAAAAACCAAGCCAGTTGCTAAAATTAGTAAGTTTCTTAAATATTTCATTTCGCCCATTCCTTTAAACATTCCATCAAAAATAAATGTAATAGAATTTATAGGTTGGGTTATTAAAACAATCCAAAAAATGGTATAAAATTGCTCTAAAACAGCTGGTTCTTGAGTAAATATTTTTCCTATTGAATTGTAAAATAAAAAACCTATTGCTGCCATAATTGTACCAGTTACTATACCATATTTAAATAGTTTATTACTTAAACTAATAAGTGCTTTGTAATTATTTGCCCCTAATAATTTACCAGATAAAATATTGCCTGCGCTAGCATAACCATCTATCATAAAAGCAGCTAATAGCCATATATTTAAGCTAATAGTATAGGCGGCAATATAGGCGGCACCATAACCTGTTGCGTAAGAAGTGGCAAAATAAAGCGCCACATTTAAGGCTATAGTTCTTATAAAAAGATTACCGATCATGCCTAATAATCTTGGTATTTCTGGATGAATGTCAAAAGACAATTTTAAAGAAATAGATGTTTTTTTTATCAATAAAACCAAAGAAATAATAGCCATTGTAATTTGTGCAATTACACTGGCATAGGCTGCTCCTTTTATATTCATTGCAGGTATAAAACCTTCTATACCATACACCAAAATAATATCTAAAACGATGTTTACACTTGCTCCTACTATAGCTATTATCATAGGATAAAAGGTGTTTTGCAAACCTCTAAACGTGCCAAAAATGGCAAACACAAAAAGCGCAAAAGGAAACCCGAAAATTCTGATGTTAAAGTAATCTATGCAATAGTTTAAAATAACACCAGATGCATTATAAAATTGAAAAATCTGCTTAGAAAAAGGATAAGAAATTAGTAAAACCAATACACTACCCAAAACAACTATAGCAATAGCTTGTGCAGGTAGGCTTTTTACTTCGTTTAATTTATTTGCCCCAACATATTGAGATACAATAGAAGAAATAGCACTTCTAATTTGCCCAAACACCCAAACCAACATAGATATAAATGCGCCAACAATACCAACAGCCGCTATACTTTCGGTTGCATTTTCATCAATATTACCAATAATTGCAGTATCTGTAATAGATAAAATAGGTTCTGCTATACCTGCAATTAAAGCCGGTATTGCCAATCTATTTATGTGCTTTAGGCTGATATATGTTGTCAAATTTTATTTTTTTACAAAGGTACACATCAAAAAACAGAAAAAATTTTATTCATTTAAAAAAATAGTAACTTTGCACCTAAAAATAAACGATTATGAAACATATTTTAGTACCTATTGGATCTACAGAAAGCGCACAAAAAACCTTGCAATATGCCATTGATTTTGCAAGTGAAATTAAAGCTAAGATTTTTGTGTTTAGGGCTTATAGTGCACAATCTAAAGCAGGTACAATGATAAATATTGATACCATTATTGAGCGCGAAACCAATTTATACTTAAGAACAATGGTAAGTTCTTGTCATCAAAAAGATGTAGAGATAAAACTAATTTCTGCAAAAGGAAGTGTTTTAGATAGTGTAGATAGTATTGATAATGAATTGGGCATTGATTTAATTATTGTTGGTGCTAAAAGTAACTCAATTAAAGAAGGTTTATTTTTAGGAAATACTGCTGGTAGTTTGGTTAAAAAGAGTAATTTACCAGTTTTAGCTGTGCCAGAAAACTTTGTTTATCGTCCAGTTACAAGTGTATTAATGGCTTTTAAATCTGGTATTATTAAAAGTAAAACTGTTTTAAATCCTTTACAATTTATAATTGATAAATTTAAAGCCAATATAAATTTACTACTCGTAAAAACTCCAGAATATACTGAAGAAGATTTAGTATTACACAAAGATATTGAAGCATTTAAAACAACACTTACAGTTACAGAAAATGCTACTACTTTTCAAGGGGTTTTAGAACATATTAAAACGCATAATCCAGATATGTTGTGTGTGTTTAGGCGTAATAGAGGGTTTTTTAAGAAGCTTTGGGAAAAAAATACAATTTTAAAAGAGGAGTTTAACTCTAAAGTTCCTTTATTGGTTTTAAAAGGGAAGTAGATTTTATTTTGTTTGTTTAAAAGATAAAGGCTCAAAAGGATAATCAAAAGCACAAAATTTAATTGTTGACTGATAACTTGATTGATTATATTTAAAACCTGTTACTATTTCTGCCAAAGGAATAAAAGCGAAAACTAATACAAGAAAAATAGAAACTATTCTTACTGAAGGTGTTTGTTTATCAGTCTTTGAAAACTGAATATTAATTTGGTCCTAAGTTTCTTTCATAATATAAAGATAGTAAGATTAAATAAAAGTAAATTAATACCTCAAATCAGCAGGTTCAATAAAATCTATTTCTAAATTGTAAATTTCTGAGATATAGCTTTTAATTTCAGTTATAAAGTCTTCTAATTTTTCTGATGTAATATTGGTTTCTGCTTTTCTTCTTGGCAATGCAAAATCTACCGATAAAAAACCACTGTTTAAGTTTTTAAAAGAGTAAATTCCTGCTTCTAAAGGTTGGTTAAAATTATAGTTTTTACTTTGTGTATATAAATAAGCATACAACAAAACTTGGATAGCTTTTAAGTGTTTTTCGTCTCTTAAATTCTCAAATTCTGGAACACGCAAATTACTGCTAGTAACCATACCTGTTTTATAATCTATAATTCTTAAAACACCATTCAACTCATCTACTCTATCTACTTGTCCATGCAATTTTACGGGGTATTCTAAACCATTAATTTTAATTTCTGTAGATAAGTTTTCTTCTGTAGCAATAATTTTAAGTTGATTATTTTTATGCTGCAACAAGGCCTTTTCTTTCTTTAAAAAGTTGGTTACAAATCGGTTTGCGACTTCAAAAATTAAACGGTTTTTGCCTGTGGTTAAATTTCCATTTTTAAAATGTATTTTAAAGTGTTTTGCCACTAAATCTTTTGCCTGTTCTTGCATTGCTAAAATAGCTTCTACCGTCAAAAATTTACCAACAAAAGGTGTATATAATTCGTCTAAAGTTTCATGTACAACAGTACCTAAGGTATTAAAAGCAACTGTTTCTTCTACATCATCAAACTCTTTTATTTTTAAAATTTTTTGCTTGTAAAAACTTACAGGATTGTGCAAATAATTGGTTAAAGCAGATGGTGATATCCCTTTTGCTGCCAATTCTTTTAATCTTTGTAAAGTAGTTTCTGTTTTACCAATTTGTTTTAATTCGGTTTTATTGGCAATTACTTTGGGTGCAATTGTTTTGTGTATAATGTCTGGCCTTAACATTTCTAATTGGGTTACAAATCGGCTTTTTTCTCCACTTCCAAAAACATCATGTTCTGTGTTATAGAGTATAAAAACATTTTTTGCTCTTTGTAATAACCTAAAAAAGTGATAAGAAAAAATAGCGTCTTTTTCTCTGTAAGTTGGCAAACCAAATTCTAATTTAACATCAAAGGGAATAAAAGAATTTTGCTGAGAACTTGCTGGTAAAATTCCTTCGTTTGTAGAGGTTAAAATAATGTTTTCGAAATCTAAAACACGGGTTTCTAACATCCCCATTAATTGCAACCCTTTTAGGGGTTCACCTTGAAAAGAAAGGGTTTCTGAGGCTATTAACTGTTTAAAAAACAATGCCAATGTTTTTAAATCTGTAAAATAATTAAACTCACTTTGCAGTGTTTTTAATTGTGTAAAAGCTGTATAAAAACGGAATAAATATTCTTTTTCTAAGTCTGTAGTCTCTTCTTTTAAAAGTGCTATTACACTTAAAATTCTATCTAAAAAATTGTGAATAGTTGTATACTTTTTAAATAAACCTAGTAATACATTTTTAACGGATGCATCTGTAGATTCTAATAAAGTTGTAAGCTGATTTTTGGTGATAAAAATATAGTTTTCTTTACCAATTTCTTCCGTAAAATCATCAACCAAATTAGTGTTAGTTGTAGACAACAGTTTGTAGATAGATTGCTGTTTTAAAAAGCGAATTACATCTTTGTAATAAAACTGATTATCTGCTGTTTTTTGTAATTTTTCTTGTGAAATAAACAGTTGAAAAATAGAAAACAACAAATTGGTTGTTGGAATATCTTTTAAAGGGTATCCCATGGTTATGTTTATTGCATTGATGTTTTTAGGTAAAGAATTTAAGGTAATTGGCAGCAACGTTTCATCGGATAAAATAAGTGCTGTATTTTTAAAATCTGAAAATGTTTCTAAAATTTCGCCAGCATATTTTATTTGCGTAGTGTTTTTAGAAGCGCCAATTACTTGAATATTTTTATCTGAAGAAAAATGATTACTCAGATTTTTTAAACTGTTTTTCTCATAAAACTTCCACTCTTTTTTATACTTTCTAATAAAAGTACCTGCTTGATGATTGCTTTTGTAAAACGTTTCATCTAAATCCCAATAAATATCAGAATTTCCAGTTGATAACACTTTTTGAAACAAAAATTCTTCTGCTTTATTTAAAGCATTAAAACCTATAAAAATATACTTTTTATGGGTGTTTCCCTCAAGAAATTGGTCTATATTATTGCAAGCTTCTCTATACATTAAACCTTGATAACCAATCTTATTTTCGAGTAAAAACTGATAAAGAGGTGCGTAAAAATTATGTAACTTTTCTAAAAAAGAGTAATGATCTTTCATGAACTCTGTTTCTTTAAAAGTACCTGTTACAGACCATTTTTTTAACCTTTGTATGTCTCTTAAATAAACAAATATTTCTTTTGTATCTACCAAATGTTGGTCTATTTCATTAAAATCTTGCAGTACAGTAAACGCCCAAGATGCAAACGTATCAAAAGTATCTGGTGCTTTTTCTAAACTTTTATAAATGGTATAAAAGTGAAATAATAATTGAATGCTATCTGCTTTTTTTATACCAGAAACTTGTTGAATAAACTGTTCTATATTTAAGGTTTCTGGTAAAAACCCAACCGAAATTTTATCTTTTAAAGTTTGTTTTAAAAAAACCTTTGCTCTTTGAGATGGTAAAATAAAAACCACATTATCAAAAGACTTGGTCTCTTTTAAAATAGCATCTAAAGTTTCTGAAATAAAGGTTTGCATAGAATTTTTTATATTGAATTGGATTTTCTAAATTACAAAAACTAACTTTTATACTAGTTACATCTTTAAAATAAATTTTAATGAAAAACGAATTAAATATTGTAGGCATTCAGGCAGATTTGGTTTGGGAAAACCCAGCAAAAAATATTACTTTTTTTAATGATACCCTAAACAATTTAAAAAGTAAGGTTGATCTTGTTGTTTTGCCAGAAATGTTTGCTACCGGTTTTACAATGGAGCCTTCAACAATTGCAGAAAAAATGGATGGTTTTTCTATTTCTTGGATGCAAAAAGTTGCAAAAGAAAAACAGCTTGCCCTTTGTGGTAGTTTGGTAATATCTGAAGATAATAATTTTTACAATCGATTTGTTTTTGTGCATCCTTCTGGAAAACTTGAAACGTATGATAAAAGACATACTTTTACTTTGGCTGGAGAGGATAAAAAATACACAGCTGGCACAAAAAAAGTAATAATAAATTATAAGGGATGGAAAATTTGCCCATTAATTTGTTACGATTTGCGTTTTCCTGTTTGGGCTAGAAATACAGACAATTACGATATTTTAATTTATATGGCAAATTGGCCTGTTGCAAGAATAAAAGCATGGAAAACCCTCTTAAAAGCACGTGCTATAGAAAATATGTGTTACACAATTGGTGTAAACAGAATAGGAAAAGATGCCAATGATTCTATATATTCTGGTAACTCTATAGCCATCGATTATTTAGGTGAAGAATTATCGGGGCTAGCTAAAAATAAAGTTGGAATTATTAGCGCTCGTTTTTATAAAGATAAACAAGATGAAATTAGACAAAAACTAGGTTTTTTAAATGATAGAGATTTTTTTAAAATTGTGTAATCGTGTAATTGTTTTGAATAAACGTTGTAACAATTACACGATTAAACAGTTTTTTTAAGCTGGTAACATCCATTTGAATTGAAACTTTGTATCTGGCACAGAAATACGTTCTGTAATTCTGTACATTCTATCTGGAAGTTTCATTAAATAATCTCTGGCTTTTTCTGCCTCTGGAGTTAAATTGGTAATTTTATCGATTTCCCACATGGTGTTTAATTTCTTTAAAATATCTACATAATCAAAACCTGTGTAAACACCTACTCTTTGTGCTATTGTAGAAAAATCATCAAACAAACTGCCCTTTGCGCCAAAAGATTCTCTAAGGTGCATTGCAGGCATTACTATTTTGTGTTTCATCATGTGTTGGAAAGCCAACATCATTTCACTTGGGTCTATTTTAAAAATTTCTTTTACAAAATGTGCGTATGCTTGGTGGTGTCGCATCTCATCACCAGCAATAATTTTAGACATTTTTGCTAAAGCTTTATGTCCTTTTTTTCGTGCAATTTTTGCTACGTTGTTATGAGATATATAGGTTGCTAATTCTTGAAACGTAGTGTATACAAAGTTTTTATAGGGGTCTGTTGAGGTACCAATATCAAAACCATCTGCAATTAAATGTTGGGTAGATATTTCTACTTCGCGCATGTTTACTCTGCCAGATAAATACAAATATTTATTTAAAACATCTCCATGTCTGTTTTCTTCTGCTGTCCAAGTTCTTACCCATTTTGCCCAAGAATTGTCTGGGTCTTGAGAAACTCCATCAAGATCTAGCAACCAAGATTCGTAGGTTGGTAATGCTTCTTCTGTAATGGTATCTCCTACTAAAACTACCCAAAAATCGTCGTGTAATTCTTTAGATAGTTCTCTAATTTCTTCTACTTCTGTGATAAAAGAATCTTTTTGGGAATTTGGTAAAAAGTCTGTTGGTTGCCAAATTTTTTCGGCAGGTATTAAATAGGTTTCCATAAAATGCTGCATCTTTTTTTCTAATGTTAGCATTACTTCTTTCCTAATATTTTTTATTGTAGACATATATCTATTTTATGTGTTCTTTAATTACGTTTTCTGTTTTTTCTAATAACTCATCAAAAGGTAATGAGTTAATTGGTATAGGCTTATGTGTTGTTATGGTTATTGGATTGCCAATACCTAATGGAAATTTACCATATTTAAACACTTTCCAAGAATTGTTTATAGTTAAAGGTACAACATAACCATCTTTGTTATATTTTGTAATGACTTTTAAGCCATTTGTAGCAAATTTTTTTGGCTGGCCATTTCTACTTCTTGTGCCTTCTGGAAAAATAATTGCGCCCCAATTATTTTCTTTTATTCTTTTAGAAAAGTTTACCAATGCTGATATGGCTTGTTTTGGGTCTTTTCTATTAATGAGTGCAGCACCACCATTTCTTAAATTGTAAGATACACTTGGTATGCCTTTACCTAGCTCTATTTTAGCTACAAATTTTGGATGTTGTTTTCTAAAAAACCATCCTATTGGTGGTATATCAAAAGTAGATTGATGGTTAGACACAAATATAACTGTGGTATTTTCTGGAATTTTATACTTGTTTTTTAAACGAACCGGTACTCCTATGATTAACATAGATTTTACTAAGAAAAAGTTTAAAGCAGCTACTACTTTTGCGTGTGCATTATGCCCAAATAAATTTAAACTCACCCATTGCAATGGATGAAATATAAGTAGCAATAAAAAAAACACCAATACAAAGATTGGTGATAATATATAACTTAGAATCTTCATTTTTTTAATTTACAACCAATTGTTCCAAGGAATTCTAGATAGTATTAAAACCAAACCTATTCCGTAAAATATTACAAAACTTTTAAACTTTGCAACATCTTCTGTCTTCTTTTTGTGTTTAGACCATCCTATTGTGATGAATATTATGGCTAAAATCATTGTTAAAGGATGCTCTAATGATAGTAATCTTATTGCAGGATTTTTCATTTCACTTAAACCGTCTTGAAAACCTCCTGTAAAGTAAACTACAAAACCTATTAATAATTGAATATGAGATACAATTAGGGTAAACAAACCGATTCTTAAATCTTTATCTGTAAATTGTTTTTTTTGAGTAAGCCCAATTATGGCATTAATTACTGCAAATATTAAAATGATTAACACTAAATATGCCCAATAAGAATGTACTGCTTTCATAATGTAAAGTTAGTTTTAGATTGCTGTAAAGTTACTAAATTTTAGTCATAAAAAAACCACCTTTTGCAAGGTGGTTTTTTAAAATATTTGTTCAGTTTTTTTACTGTTTTACAAAAACACCACCTGTCTTAATAAGGTTCATTGTGTTTTCTCCAGTAGCACCATCGTAAATTACATAGGTAACTGCATATTTTTGTCCTTCTTCTGCAGATGGGTCAATGTTATCTAATAACACATTCATTGCTTCTAAAAGCATATCATCGCTCCAGTAATTAGAACTGCTTTCTCTTCTGTCAAAACTTCCAAAAAAGCCAAAATTATCTGCTGGCCCAGGATATTTATCTATTAATTCATTAGAAATATATGCAATATCTGCTGCCGTAAGTGAATATTTAATAGTGTTATCTGGCACCCATTTAGTTCCATCATGGCCAAGTTGTAATTGTGCATCTATAACAGTTGGTATTGCATTCCAAACTGTACCATCAAATACAAAATTTAAATTTCTTTGACTAACTCCAGAATTAAAGTAATCGTATTGTACAGCTACAAAATCATCTGGTGCTGCAAAAGGGTATAACGTTTCTAAATAAATTCCAATATTGTATTCAGCTTCATCTGTATCATCAAAATTAGGATAACGTTGTCCCATTAACGTATACTCATCTTTTGTAAAAGTTAATGGTGCAGCCCATTCATCTGCTAAAGTAAACCTCATTGTTGTATCTTCTAATGCAAAAGTGTAAAACTCATATGTTTTTGCACTAAATAAATCGTAAGCACTACCATTTTTAACAACTAACATTGTTCTTGTTGAAGCAAAACCTTCATAAACATCATATGTAACACTATAAATATCTCCATCAACAGCTGATGGGAAATTGTTTAATAATATTGTTTCAATTTTTGCTCTTCTAGCTTCAATAGTTTCTTCATCTCTTCCTGGTCTAATATCAAAGTTTAGATATTGTCCATTTCCAACTAAAGTAAAATCTGCATCTGTTAAAGTGTAATCAGTTACTTTATTAGGATCTGGCTCGTTATCGGTTAAAATAACTTCCATTTCTAAATCTGCACTTGAACCATCATATACCTCGTAAGTAACTCTAAATTTATCTCCAAAATTAGCATCAGGAAAGTTATTTAGTAAAATTGTTTGAATTTTTGCTCTTCTAACTTCGATGTCCTCTTCATCTCTTCCTGCTCTAATATCAAAATTATCAAAACGACCATTACCAACTAAATCATAATCATCATCTGTTAAAGTATAATTTTCTATTGTTGGTTCTGATTTGTAAGTTAAATCTACTACAGTTCCTTTAGCTTCGCTTGGAAATTTATAATCGAAAAAATCATTATAATCTCCTGCATCGTTTAAACTTGTTAAGCCAATAGCTGCATAATCATCATCTGTTACTGTATAAGTTTCAAATTTAATTGGGCTATATAGTTTATAAGTTATTAAAGCAGATGAAGCTGTTGCTATTGATCCATCTGGATTGTAAGTTACACCTAATTGTGGGTAGTTTTCTGCTAAAAATCCTGGTAAAGCTTCTTTTGCATCTTCTTCTGAGCTAAAATTACCAAAACTTAAATCAAGTGCTTCGTAATCTTCGTCTGTTAAAGTTAGCACTAAATCGTCTACAAGTCTATCATTGGCTGTTAAAGCATCTACTTCTTGATTGATATCCTCTAAGGGATTACATGAAGTAAATAACAACGCCGTAATTGCGAATAAATAAAATATTTTTTTCATTGTTTGAATTTTTTAAAAGTTAATTTGTGCACCAACACTAAATGTTCTACCAAAACCATAGTAAACGTTTGCAGTTGCTGCATTAGAATCTCTACCATCTTGGGCATCTGCAATATAAGTAGTATCAAAGATATTATTTAATCTTGCAATGATTGAAGTATCAAAATTACCGAATTTAAATCTGTGTCTTAAAGCGGTATCAAAAGTGTTGTAAGAAGGCACTTTCCAAGCATCTGGACCAGGAGTACCTCTATCACTTGGGTCATAGTCTGCATATAAATCTGCAAAATGATTATAATCTAATGTAAATAAAGTTTCTGGTGTTAAATCGTAATTTAAACCTAAAGCAAACGTAGTTTGCGCAGCATCACCAACATGTACATCTTTAATAAATAAATCTACAGTTTCTACTAAGTTGTTTTGATCATCAAAAATTTGTACATCTTTAATATCATTAGCCCATCTCCAGTCTCCTAAAGAAGCCATACCTGTTAATCTTAACCTGTCTGTTGCTCTATATACAAGATCAACTTCTATACCTTGGTGAATTGCGTTTACACCTAATACGTTAGCAGTTGCTCTAGTTCCATCTGGTTGTTGGAAACCGATAGTTTCAGTTCTATCATTCCAGTTAGTTCTATATAAGTTAACATTACCTGTTAATTTAGCACTTCTGTAAGTATATCCTAATTCGTAACTAGTAATTTTTTGATTTGGAGCGTCTTCATTTGTGTTTGTATTACTATTAAAGTCTACAAATACTGCATTAAAGAAAGGAGCTCTTTCAAAGTAACCAATGTTACCAAAAACACCATGAGTATCATTAATATTATAGTTTAAACCACCTTTAGAACCATAACCTGTAAAGCTAAATTTTTCTGATGTTTGCCCTGGATCTGAATCTAAATAGTTAAATCTATCTACTCTTTGGTAAGAAGTAGTTGATAAGTTTGCAGATATAAAAGCAGAAATGTTATCTCTAGAATATTCAATTTGTGCAAAACCACCTAACCAATCTACTAAACCATCATTATCATAAGATATTTTATCACCAACTTGCGCTAGTTTTGTTGGGTTGTTTATATCGCTATCGTCAGCAAAGTATTGACCTCCTAAAAGATCTGTTAATTCTGTGTAGTGAATTCCTTTATAACCTCTATAATCTAAACCTGTTAAGAATGTTAACTCATCACTTAACTCTGTTTTTAATGTAGATAAAACACCATACCAATTGTGGTTGTTTCTTGAAGCTCTTAAAATTGATTCAGAACCATTTGTACCTAATGCGATGTTTTCATCTACTATTTTGTCGAAATTAATAGTACCAAAGTTACCTATTCTATAGTTTGCATCATCAAATCTAAATTTGTTAACTCCAGTAAAACCACCTCCACCACCTTGTCCGAAAGAAACATAGGCTGCTGTAGAGATAAATGTTTTATCACTTACATTCCAATAATGATTTAAAGAAATTTGTGGTTTATGGTAAAAGTTATCTTCTGAGTTTGTTAACTGACCGTCTTTATAACCCCAATCTGAATTGTATTTTCTACCTCTTTCACTAGCTCTAAAAGTAGCTATTCTATGTCTATTTTGTCTTTGACCATGTCTTTGTTTTGCTCCAAAAGCAGTAAAAGACAATTTGTGCTCGTCGTTAAACTCTTTAGTTACATTAATAAAGTAGTTAAAACCTTTAAAAGGAGTACCATCTACATAACCTTCTCCAGAAGTGTGTGCTGCAGAAACAGAAACAGCTACACCATTATCCATTAAACCAGTTGAATAAGTTAAGCCATATTTTTGATAACCATCGTTCGCTAAAGAATATCCAAAGCTACCTCCTTCTTCAACATCAGAAGTATTTGTTAAAATATTAATAGTACCACCAATAGAAGGTACAGCTACTTTAGAAGCACCTAAACCTCTTTGAACTTGCATTGCAGAAGTTACATCTCCTAAACCTGCCCAGTTAGACCAGTAAACACGTCCGTTTTCCATATCATTAACAGGAACTCCATTAATCATTACAGCAACGTTTTCTGAATTAAAACCACGTAAGTTGATACGTCCATCTCCATAACCACCCCCTGATTTTGTAGCATACACACCAGGAGTTGATTTTAAAATTTCTGGAAATTCTTGAGTTCCTAATTTTAATTGAATCTCTGCAGCTTTTACAGTAGATACAGCAACAGGTGTTTTTCTGTCTATTGCAAATGAGTTAGAAACAATTACAATTTCATCTAATGCACTCGCATCTTCTGCCAATTGAATATTGAAACTGTTGTTAGTGCCAGTAAAAGCTACTTCTTTAGCTTGGTACCCAATAAAAGAAACTACGATAGTTCCTGAATTTGTTTTTGAATTTA
>P_2C_Liq_3_UnCtyDRAFT_100273_pt1 | contig 15718 bp, 15 predicted proteins | sample Pon2CUnioCityCA_3_FD_9720 | JGI IMG/M metagenome (IMG submission 9720)
GCCCGCCGCGCGCGGCCCAACAGACGCGTTTGCATCTTTGATGCAAACCAGCTTCGGCGGGAGCGCCCCGTTCGGGCGTGCTGTTAGGCTGTGAGTTTTTGGCTGAGGCCTGCGAGCATGTTGAGGCAGGCTTGCAGCTGGTCGGGGGCGATGAACTCGTCTGGCTTATGTGCCTGTTCGATGCTGCCCGGCCCGCAGACCACAGCCGACATCCCGAGCTGCTGGAACAGCCCCGCTTCCGTGCCGAAGGCCACCACATCGACACCGTTGCCGCCCGTGAGCGCCGAACAGAGGTCGCGGGCTTCGTTGTCTTCCATCGGGGTGAGGCCTGTGACCTCGCCCATGACCTCGACCTCGATGTCGGCGGCGGGGTGAACCGCGCGCATGGCGGGGAGCAAAACATCGTTTGTGTAGGCGTCGAGCGCTGTGTGCACGAATTTGTAATCACTGTCCTGAACGGGGCGAAACTCCCAATCAACTTCGGCTTTGCCAACGATCACATTATGCGCAACGCCGCCCGCGATGCGGCCGATGTTGACGGTTGTATAGGGCGGCTCAAAGCGGCTGCCCGCGGGCGCGCGCGCCATCAGGTCGCCGCGCAGCTCCATGAGCTTGCTGACGTAGCGCACCGCATATTCGGCGGCGTTTACGCCACGGTCGGGGGCGCTGCCGTGGCCCTCAAGGCCCGTGAAGCGGGTGGTATATTCGCAGCAGCCCTTGTGGCCCTCGATGATGCGCATTTCGGTGGGTTCACCGATGATGGCAATCGCGGGTTTCAGCCCTTGGGCCTGAAGCTCGGCCACAAGCGCCTGCGCGCCGATGCAGCCTGTCTCTTCATCATGGGTGAAGGCGAAGTGGACGGGGCGTGTCAGCTCGAGCTTGGAGTAGTCTTCGGCCATGGCCAGAGTTGCGGCGATAAAGCCTTTCATGTCACAGGTGCCACGGCCAAAGAGCAGCCCGTCGCGGTCTGTGAGTGTGAAGGGGTCTGACGTCCAGTCCTGATCGGCCACGGGGACCACATCGGAGTGGCCCGAAAGCACGATGCCGCCGTCACCCTCGGGGCCGAGGGTTGCGAAGAGGTTGGCCTTGGCCCCGCAGGGCGAGATAAACGTGTTCACCCGCGCGCCAAGCTGGCCCAAGTGATCGGCCATAAAGCTGATCATGGCCAAGTTGCCATCGGTGGAGATGGTTGGAAACGCGATGAGCGTTTCCAGTATTTCGACGGTACGGGCGAGGGTGCTCATGGNTTGACAAACATCTGGCGGGGACGGTCGCACAGCGCTTCGGCCGGGCCTTCGTCTTTGATGAGAATTGTCTCGGTGATTTCCATGCCCCAAGTGTCCATCCAGAGACCTGGCATGAAGTGGAATGTCATCCCTGGCTCCAGCACGGTTTCATCTTCGGCGCGCAAGGAGATGGTGCGCTCGCCCCAGTCGGGCGGGTAGCTCAGGCCGATGGGGTAGCCGCAGCGCGCGCCCCGTTCGATGCCTGCTTTTTCCAAGGGTGCTGCGAGGGCATTGGCGATATCGCAGGCGCGGTTGCCGGCGCGGGCTTTTTCCAAGCCGGCCTCAAGCCCTTCGACAAGCGCGGCCTCGGCGCGCTTGAGGAAATCGGATGGTTCGCCCAAGAAGATCGTGCGGCAGAANGGNGCNTGNTAGCGGCGGTAGCAGCCTGAAATNTCAAAGAAAGTTGCNTCGCCTTTGGCAAAGGGGCGCCCATCCCATGTGAGGTGGGGCGCGGCGGCATCGGAGCCTGAGGGCAAAAGCGGCACGATGGCGGCATAGTCGCCCCAGTGGCCATCGGCGCCGCGGATCGCGTCGCGCTGCACTTCGGCGACGATCTCGTTTTTGGGGACGCCGACTTCGACGCGCTCAAGGAGGCCATCAACGATCTTTTCGGAGATCTTGGCGGCGCGGCGCATGAAGACCAGCTCTTCGGAAGATTTCACGGTGCGCTGCCAGTTGACCAGCGCTGTGGCGTCAAGAAACTGTGCGTTGGGCAGCTCTGTGAGCAGGGTTTGGAAGGCTTTGGCAGAGAAGTAGTAATTGTCCATTTCGACACCGATGCGGACATCGCTTTTGCCGATGGCTTTGATGCGCTCGGCGAGGTCTTGCATGGGGTGGCGCTCGGTGGATTGGACGTAGTTGTCGGCGTAGCCGTGGACGTGACTGTCCTCCATATAAACTGTGCGGACTGCGCCGTTTGCATCCTGGCGGCGGCCCCACCAGTGCGGGGCGTCATCATGTGTGATGATCACGCCTTGGTGGACGTAGAAAGACCAGCCGTCATAGCCTGTGAGCCACGCCATATTGGAGGGGTCTTGCACGTAGAGCAGGTCAATGCCTGCCACTTCCATGGCGGCGCGGGTTTTGGCGAGGCGGGTGGTGTACTCGGCCTCGGAAAAGGGGGTTCTGTCGTAATGCATGTGGCTGGCTCAGTCTGTTTGGGGTTTAGCTCAATCAGCCGCAAAACGGGCGAATTGGTCTAGCGGCCAAAACGCCTTGATTGGGCGGTTTGCGACATTTCATAGTCTGGGGGCGGTGCGATTCTTGGGCTGTTCACGCGTGAAGTTTGCTGCGTTTGCGAAAAATCTTAGCCAAATGCTGTATTGCAGAAAATAAACTGACGCAAAAATAGTCATTTTGTGCGTTTTGTGACTAAATCTGGATTTTCACTTGGGTCATAAAAAAATAGTTGGGAAGACTGTTGCATGACCCCTTCCACCTGAGGTTAGATGTGCAGCAATAAGTGGCTTAAGCCATAAGCAAACGACGGGGAGCCTATTTTGGCCAACACGCATAATGAAGATGCGTTCGTAGCGTTCGAACGTGTGCAGAAAAGTTACGATGGCGAGACGCTTGTCGTAAAAGACCTTAACCTCACATTGCCCAAGGGCGAGTTTCTGACAATGCTTGGGCCGTCAGGGTCGGGCAAGACAACTTGCCTCATGATGCTGGCAGGTTTTGAGACAGCCACACACGGCGAGATCAAGATTGATGGTGTGAGTATCAACAACATTCCGCCGCACAAGCGCGGTATTGGCATGGTGTTCCAGAATTACGCTCTGTTCCCGCATATGACGATTGCCGAGAACCTCGCGTTTCCTCTTGAGGTCCGCAAGATCGGCAAGTCTGATCGTGAAGCCAAGGTGAAGCGTGCTTTGGATATGGTCGAGATGGGCAGCTTTGGTGGCCGTCGTCCTGCGCAGCTTTCGGGCGGTCAGCAGCAGCGTGTTGCTCTGGCGCGGGCGCTTGTGTTTGAGCCCGAGCTTGTGCTTATGGACGAACCTCTCGGCGCGCTCGACAAGCAGCTGCGGGAGAAAATGCAATTCGAGATCACTCACCTTGCGCATGAGCTGGGGATCACTACGGTATACGTGACCCACGACCAGACAGAAGCGCTGACGATGTCAGACCGCGTGGCTGTGTTTGATGATGGCCGCATTCAGCAGATCGCGCCGCCAGACGAGCTTTACGAGCACCCGCAAAACAGCTTTGTTGCGCAGTTCATTGGCGAGAACAACACGCTGGAAGGCACTGTCAAAAAGATCAGTGGCAAGACCTGTGTTGTCCAGCTGGACAACGGCGAAGAGATTGATGCGATGCCTGTCAACGTGAACAAGGTTGGCGACCGCACGACTGTTTCGATCCGCCCCGAGCGTGTTGAGTTTGACAAGACGCGCCTGCACGCCGATGCGCACACGCTCAAGGCCGAAGTGCTGGAATTCATCTATATGGGTGACATCTTCCGCACGCGCCTTCGGGTTGCGGGCAACGACGATTTCATCATCAAGTCACGCAACGCGCCTGACCAGGTACGCTTGCAGCCGGGNCAGCAGATCNAGATNGGNTGGCTNCCGGAAGATTGCCGCGCGCTCGACGCGTAAGGCAGTGTGAGAATATCGCGTGGTCCGCTCAGGCGGGGCGCGTTGATTGAATGTGTTTTGGCTCAANGCCCAGAAGGCCACTTCACAAAATCTAAAAGGGCAACAACGGGAGAATACAATGAAATTCACCAAAACTCTTCTTGCAACAACGGCGCTTACAATGGTGTCCGGCGTTGCCAACGCTGAAGACATGGCGAAAGAAATGACCATCGTTTCATGGGGCGGTGCTTACACCGACTCGCAAATGAACGCCTACCACAAGCCTTACATGGAAAAGACTGGCGTCAACATCATCAGTGATGACAGCTCAGCCGAAGCCGTAGCCAAGCTGCGCGCCATGAACGAAGCCAACAACATCACATGGGATGTGGTTGACGTTGTTGCATCAGACGCCATGCGCCTGTGCGACGAAGGCCTCGCGATGGAAATCGATTTCGACAACATGCTCGCGCCAGCACCTGATGGAACATCTGCAACAGAAGACTTCGGCGACCTGCTGGTTTCTGACTGCTTTATCCCGCAGATCGTTTATTCAACAACATTCGGCTACCGCACAGACATGGTTGGCGACACGCCTCCCTCAAGTGTTTGCGATGTCTTTGACCTTGCAACATACCCTGGCAAGCGCGCGCTTCAGAAGCGCCCGATTGATAACATGGAATGGGCTCTCTACTGCGACGGCGTTGCAAAGGACGATCTCTATGACGTTCTCGGCACAGACGAAGGCGTAGAAAAAGCGCTCGCGAAGCTCGACACCATCAAAGACCAAGTTGTCTGGTGGACAGCCGGCGCCGAAACACCACAGCTTCTCGCCGATGGCGAAGTTGTGATGGGCTCAACCTTCAATGGCCGTCTCTTCTCGGCGATTGCCGAGCAAGGCCAGCCTATCGCTATGCTCTGGGACATGCAGTCATTTGACCTTGACGGTTGGATCATTCCTGCGGGTCTTTCACCCGAGCGTCAGGCACGTGCTCTGGACTACGTCTTCTTTGCGACAGATACACAGCGTCTTGCAGACCAAGCGAAATACATTTCGTACGGCCCTGCGCGCAAATCGTCTGCACCTCTCGTAGGCCAGCACGCGTCTCTGGGTATCGACATGGCGCCACACATGCCAACAGACCCTGCCAACGCGTCAAACGTTCACCTCTATGACTATGGCTGGTGGGCAGACAACCGTGACGATCTCGATGCGAAATTCCAAGCTTGGCTTGCGAAATAATCGCTGACTTTTGGGGAGGCTCCTTCGGGGCCTCCCCATTCTTCGCGTTTTGCATGAAATCCGACAGCGGATTTCATTCATGACGCCAGAGGCGACAAGACCTCACCGCGCACCAACGACCGACAGAAAACGGGGACGAATATGAGCCAAGCAACATCAAACGGGCCAGTTTTGGCAGCGGACGGAACGCCGCTAAAGAAAAGCCTGGCGCGCGCCCTAAGGGTAGAGAAAACGCGGGCGCTCATGCTGATTGCGCCGCTGCTTATCTTTGTTCTGATCTCCTTTATCATTCCGATTGTTTCGATGTTGTTCCGCTCGGTGGACAACCGCATCGTTGATAACACGATCCCATACACGGTTTCAGAGCTGGCCAAGTGGACGCCTGAGGGCGACGCGCTGCCGCCTGAGACAACGTTTGAGGCGCTCTATTATGATATGTTTATTGCGCAAGAGGCCAAGCAGCACACGCGCCTTGGCTCGCGCTTTAACTATGAAGAAAGCGGCTTCTCCTCGCTGTTCCGCAAATCGGGCCGTGCGCTCGACGACTTGGGCAAAGACTACCTGAAAGAGCTCAAAGTGCTTGATAAGCGCTGGGGCGATGCGGATGTCTGGTATGACCTTATGTCAGGTGGCGACACAGCGGCGCGCGATATGGCGTTTGCCGAGGGTGTTGTGGGCCGTATCGAGCGGCTTGAATCTCTCTCGCTCGAGGCTTCGGACGGGTTTGCCCCTTCAGCCGAGATCGCGGCGCTGATGCCAAAGACGGCCGAGGCTTACACGGCTTTTGCAAACTTTACATGGCTTGTGGACGAAGCAGGCCGCCGCCCCGGCGAAGAGCCGTATTCGGCAGAAGAGCTGGCGACAGACAAACCTTGGGAATCTGTCTACCCTGCTTTGATTCAGGATTTGCAGACAGCTGATTTTGCGGCCTACACCGGCCCGCACGCTGACATGCTTCAGGCGCTGGCGGCCAACAAGAGCACCTTTGAGGCGCCTGCCTTTAGTGCTGTGTTTGCCGACATCGACGAAGACTGGGCTGATGCCGAGACATGGCAGATTATGAAGGCCCACTCGGTGACATACACCAACGGCTATTTTCTCAATGCCGTTGACATGAAGCGCACGCCTGACGGCGCGCAGATGCAAGACGAAGACAAGCGCGTGCTGCTCAAGCTCTTCGGGCGGACCATGTGGATGAGCCTTGTGATTACATCCATGTGTATCTTGCTCGGCTATCCTGTGGCGTGGATCTTGGCAAACCTGCCAGCGCGCTCGGCCAACCTTTTGATGATCCTGGTGCTGCTGCCGTTCTGGACCTCGCTTCTGGTGCGGACATCGGCCTGGAAAGTGATGTTGCAACAGCAGGGTGTCATCAACGATGTTTTGGTCTGGCTCGGCTTTCTGGCTGATGACGACAGGCTCATCATTATCAACAACGCGACCGGCACGATTATTGCGATGACGCATATCTTGCTGCCGTTCATGATTTTGCCGATGTACTCGGTGATGCAGACAATCCAGCCGACCTATCTGCGCGCGGCGAAGAGCCTTGGCGCGACGAACTGGACGGCGTTTTGGCGGGTCTATTTCCCCCAGTCTATTCCGGGCATCGGGGCGGGCTCGATCCTCGTGTTTATTCTGGCGATCGGGTACTACATCACGCCAGAGATCGTGGGTGGTAACAAAGGTGTCTTCATCTCCAACCGCATCGCGTATCACATTTCGACATCGCTTAACTGGGGGCTTGCCGCTGCACTTGGCTCGATCCTTCTGGGAGCGGTTCTCATTCTCTACTGGGCCTACGACAAGATCGTTGGCATCGACAACGTGAAGTTGGGATAAAGACAATGGCTGCACTCACTCCGATTTCGCGCAAACCTTTCTGGCTTGTTGCACTTATCACTGGCGGATTTGGCGCCTTCTTCGGGCTCTTCATCGGCACGGCTAACGGTTCGGGGCCCATGGGCATCGTGATCGGCGCGGCGCTGATGGTTGCTCTGGCTTGGGCCTATATCTATCTGCTCAGAAACGAGCAGATCGGCCGTGGCATCACCTTTGCTGCGGGGGGGATCGCGGGCTTTGCTGCGGCAGGGATTCCGACAGCTGTGATTGGCGCTATTCTGGGCGCTTTGGGCGGCTGGCTGATCTATTGGGCTTATGAAGGGCGCTACCGCTCCTATATCGCGCCTTATCTGACGTGGTATCAGGTGCTGTGGCACTTCGGGTTCCGTGCCATCTGCGGGATCATCTTTATCTTCCTGATCACACCTATTCTGGTGGTTCTGCCGCTCAGCTTTAACGCCGAGAACTTCTTTACCTTCACCCCCGAGATGCTGCGGTTTGACCCTGAGGGGTATTCGCTCAAGCACTACCGCGACTTCTTCAATGACAACGAATGGCAGCGCAGCTTTAAGAACTCGCTGATCATCGCGCCGATTGCGACGCTGATTTCGGTGAGCCTTGGCACGCTTGCGGCCATTGGCCTGAGCCAGAGCCATGTGCCCGGTCGCCGCGCGATTATGGCGGTCATGATTTCTCCGATGATCGTTCCCCTGATCATTTCGGCGACGGGTATGTTCTTCTTCTACAGCCAGATCGGCAACTGGATGGAAGGCACGCTGGGCATGGACAAGAACCTGTGGGCTACATCAAGGTGATCCTTGCGCATGCTGTTCTGGGGATCCCCTTCGTGATCATCACGGTGACGGCCACGCTTGTGGGCTTTGACCGCTCGCTGACCCGCGCTGCGGCGAATATGGGGGCCGACCCTGTGACCACCTTCTTCCGCGTGCAGATGCCGCTGATCCTTCCCGGTGTTATTTCGGGTGGCCTGTTTGCCTTTATCACCTCGTTTGATGAGGTGGTTGTGGTGCTCTTTGTCGGCTCGGCGAGCCAGAAGACGCTGCCTTGGCAGATGTTTACGGGCCTGCGTGAGCAAATCAGCCCGACGATCCTTGCGGTTGCGACGATCCTTGTGGTGATCTCGATTGCGTTGCTGACAACGCTTGAGCTTTTGCGCCGCCGCTCCGAGCGCCTGCGCGGTATGTCACCCGGCTGATGCAAATCAGCGGCAGCATTGCTGTTGTCACGGGGGCGGCCAAAGGCATTGGCGCGGCTCTTGTAAGCGCACTGAAAGAAAAAGGGGCGGCCCATGTGGCCGCCTTTGACCTGTCTGATGCTGTGCACAGCGTGGGAGCCGACAGCAGTTATATCTGCGACGTGACCGATGCGGCGGCCCTCTGCGCCGCTATCGAAGCGGTTGAGGCCAAGGCGGGGCCGATCGGGCTTTTCTGCTCCAATGCAGGCCTCCTCGGGCCACTGGTATTTGACAATGCTGCGGGCGCGACCGCCCTTGAGTGGCAACGTGCGTGGGATGTGAACGTGATGGCGCATGTGCATGCGGCGAATGTTCTCGTGCCGCTGATGCGCGCGCGGGGCGGTGGGCATTTCCTTCAGACGGCCTCGGCCGCGGGGCTTTTGAGCCAGATTGGCAACGCCGCATATTCCACGACGAAACACGCGGCCATCGGCTTTGCCGAAAACCTTGCAATCAGCCATCGCGATGAGGGCATTCGCGTGTCTGTGTTGTGCCCCCAAGGGGTGGACACCGATATGATACGCGGGGCGGAGGGGCACCCTGCGGCTCTTGACGGTGTGTTGTCTGCCCAAGAGGTTGCCGAGGCGGCGCTTGCGGGCGTCGAGGCCGAGCGCTTCCTGATCTTGCCGCACCCTAAGGTGGCGGAGTATCTGCGCGCCAAGGTCGCGGACTACGACCGCTGGATTGGTGGCATGGCCAAGCTGCAACGCGCTTATCGGCCGGCTACTCCAGAAGAGAGCTGAGCACAGGCGGTGGCGGGGCAAAGGCGCTTGCGGCATCGACAGGCCCGAAGCGTGCGAGGCCAAGCGCGAGCGCCACGGCGGACAATGACAGGCACAGAACAAGCCCGACCATGGCCCGTTTGCCGTGCCTCTGAGGCAGTGAGATACGGGCGTCTTGGGACATGACCTCTCCTGAATCGGGACTGTTTCAGGAGAAAGCTTGGCAAATAACTTTGACCAAAACATGAAGAGACTGTGATTTTGGGAGAGGTCAGCTTGTGGGGGTAGGCCCTTTGCCGCCTGCGCTGCTCTTTTCGCAATGCCGCAAGATGTAGAGCGCTCTTATAAGGTGGCCTTTAGACCCAGAGCGGTGTGGACTTTTGAGGATCGAATTGCGCTTGCGCGCAATCCGACCAATGCGAGAGGGGCTTTGCCCCTCTCGCGCTCTCCCCAGGATATTTTGAGCAAAAAGAAAGCCCGGGAAGAGCGCGGTTTGGTTTAGCTGCGGACGAGCTTTTCGTAGGCGTCGGAGATATCACGGGTGAGCGCGCCAACTTCGAAATTGTAGTCGCCGATCTGGCCAACGGGTGTGACCTCGGCAGCGGTGCCTGTGAGCCAGCATTGCTCGAAGCCTTCAAGCTCTTCTGGCATGATGTGGCGCTCGTGTACTGTGATGCCGCGCTCTTTGAGCATGCTGATCACAGTTTGGCGGGTGATGCCGTTGAGGAAGGCGTCGGGCGTGGGTGTGTGGACTTCGCCGTCTTTGACGAAGAAGATATTGGCCCCCGTCGCTTCGGCGACATAGCCGCGGTAATCAAACATCATCGCATCCGAGCAGCCTTTGGCTTCGGCGGCATGTTTGGACATGGTCGCGATCATGTAGAGGCCTGCGGCTTTGGCTTGTGATGGCGCGGTCTCGGGGCTGGGGCGCTTCCACTTGGCGATGTCGAGCTTGGCGCCTTTGAACTTGGCGTCACCGTAGTAATTGCCCCACTCCCACACGGCGACAGCCATGTGCACGGGGTTGCGGGCGGAGGCGACACCCATATCCGGGCCAGCGCCACGCCAGGCTACGGCGCGCACATAGGCGTCTTGCAGGCCGTTGGCTTCGAGCGCTGCCTGTTTGGCGGCTTCGATTTCATCGACGCTAAAGGGAATGTCAAAGTCGATCAGCTTGCCAGAATTGATCAGGCGCTGTGAGTGCTCACGCGATTTGAAGATTTTGCCGTCATAGCAGCGCTCGCCCTCGAAGACCGAGCTGGCATAGTGCTAGCGCATGGGTGAGAATGTGGACATTTGCGTCGCGCCATTCGACCAGTTTACCATCCATCCAGATTTTGCCGTCACGATCATCATAGCCTGACATAGTGGTCTCCTCCGCGTGTCAGTTTCGTATTGTTGCGCAAAATACGACCGAAGTGGACATAATGTTGCGCAAAAACTGAGAATCGCTAACAGTTCAACCTTGGAATGTCAATAAAGCTGACTTAAAATCAGGCGAGGCAGAGGGAAGTGAAGATATGAGTGAGCCGATCACTGGCGACAGCCTGTTGTTCTTGACCGATGAGCAACTGCAACAGGGGATCGAGGGTATGTTCTTTGCCTATCGTGGCTTTACGGCCGACCCTGACCGTATTCTGGAAGAGTTGAACCGCGACCGCGACCAAAGCTACGGGCGCGCGCACCACCGCGCTGTGCATTTTATCGGGCGGGCGCCCGGCACGACGGTGAAGAACCTGCTCGAGATTCTTGGTGTCACCAAGCAATCACTCAACCGTGTCTTGCGCACGTTGATGGAGGATGGCCTTGTAGAGGGCAAGGTGGGTGGCAGCGACCGACGCGAGCGGCATTTGTTCCTTACCGAGGCAGGACGNACGCTTGAGCGGCAACTCTCGGAAGTGCAGCGCGCGCGTATGCGGGATGCCTACCGGACGGCGGGCCCTGACGCGGTGCGCGGGTTTCGCCAAGTGCTGGAGGCGATGATGGAGACAGAGTTGCGCAAGAAATACATGGCTTTGAAGGACAAAAGCGAATGAGTGACGTTGATGCGCATCTGTTGATTGTGGACGATGACGAGCGGATAAGAACGCTGCTCCAGAAATTCCTGATGCGCGCGGGGTTTCTTGTATCGGGCGCGCGTGATGCGGCCCATGCACGGCGGCTTCTGGCGGGGCTTGATTTTGACCTGATCGTGATGGATGTGATGATGCCCGGGGAAACGGGTGTCGATCTGACGCGCGCGGTGAGGGAAACATCGCAGGTGCCTATCATGCTGCTCACAGCCAAGGGCGAGACGGAAGACCGTATTGCGGGGCTGGAGGCGGGGGCAGATGACTATCTGGCCAAGCCGTTTGAGCCCAAGGAGCTTTTGCTCAGGATCAACGCTATCTTGCGGCGGATGCCGGAAGTGGTGGCGGAAGACGTGAAGCCCAAGGTGCTGGGGCTTGGGAGCTTTCAGTATGATATCGAGCGGGGCGAGCTGTGGCAGGGCGAGATGCTTGTGCGCCTGACGGCGACAGAGACCCAGCTGATGAAGATTTTTTCCGGCGCTGTGGGAGACGCGATCAGCCGTGTAGCGCTTGTGGAGGCTTTGGGGCGGGACCACGGGCAAGCTCAGGAGCGCGCGATTGATGTGCAGATCACGCGGCTGCGGCGCAAGATTGAGCGCGACCCCAAGCAACCGCGCTATTTACAGACGGTGCGCGGGGCGGGGTATATGCTGGCACCTGACTGAAGCTTCGAATTTTCGCTTTGCGAAAATCCGACCGTCTNGGGAACCAGTCCCCCAGACCCCCTGGGATATTTGGGGCAAAAAGAAAGACTATGGTCTCTCAGGTGAAGAGGTTGGCGTAGGTTTCGCGGAGTGCCTTTTTTTGGACCTTGCCCATGGTGTTGCGTGGGAGTTCGGGCAGAAGCAGGATGTGTTTGGGCTGCTTGAACTTGGCCAGCTTTTCAGAGGTGACAGCTTGTATTGCCTCAAGTGTGAGGCTCTGGTCTGAAGGCACAACAACGGCGACAACAGCTTCGCCAAAGTCGGGGTGGGGCACGCCGATAACGGCGCTTTCCAACACGCCGTTGATATCATCGATCAGGCTTTCGACTTCTTTAGGGTAGACGTTGAAGCCACCTGTGATGATGAGGTCTTTGCCGCGGCCAACGATGCTGATGTAGCCGTCTTCATCCATCACGCCCAGATCGCCTGTGATGAACCAGCCATCGGGGCGCAGCTCTTCGGCTGTTTTCTCGGGCATCTGCCAATAGCCCTTGAAGACATTTGCACCACGCACTTCGATTGTTCCGATCTCGCCTTGGGCCACCTCGCCTTCACGGCCCATGATGCGCAGCTCAACGCCCGGGAGCGGAAGGCCGACTGTGCCGGGGCGGCGGGTGCCTGTGTAGGGGTTGGAGGTGTTCATGTTGGTTTCTGTCATGCCGTAGCGCTCGAGGATGGTGTGGCCTGTGCGGGCCTGCCACTGCTCATGTGTGTCCACCAGCATGGGGGCGGAGCCAGAGATGAAGAGGCGCATATTGGCGGCGCGGTCGCGTGTCAGCTGCGGATCTGCGAGCAGACGGGTATAGAAGGTCGGCACACCCATGAGCACGGTGGCTGTCGGCAGGGCTTCTAGCACGGCCTCGGGCGAGAAACTGTTGAGAAAATGAAGTGTCGCCCCTGATACCAGCGCCAGGTTGGTGGCCACGAACAGCCCGTGGGTGTGGAAGATGGGCAGGGCATGGATGAGCACGTCTTGGTCTGTGAACTGCCAGTAGCCTTTCAGGCAGGCCGCGTTGGAGTAGAGGTTGTCATGGCTGAGCATCGCGCCTTTGGAGCGGCCTGTTGTGCCTGAGGTGTAGAGGATGGCGGCCAGATCATCGGCGGTGCGGGGCACGGGGGCGACAATGGCATCAGAGAGNGCCTCTGTCAGGGAGCCTGTGCCGTTTGCGCCCAGAGTGAAGACGCGCGCCTCGCCTGCAAGCGGTGTCACTTCGGCCACGCGCGCAGGGTCGCAGACCACGATGGCTGGTGTGGCGTCATCGAGAAAATAGGCCAGCTCGGAGGCTGTATAGCCGGTGTTGAGCGGCAGGAAGACACCGCCTGCGGCGACTGTGGCAAGGTAGAGCTCAAGCGCTGTGAGAGACTTCTCGACTTGCACGGCCACACGATCACCCGGCTTCAGGCCCGCGCTTGTGAGAACGGCGGCGAGGTGGAGCGCGTTTTGGAGGGTTGCTCCATAACTTTGGGGCGCAGCATCGGGCGCTTGGGCAAAAGTCTTTTCCGGGTGGGCTTTGCCATAGGCTGCGAGGCGGGAGAAAAGGTAGTTTTCAGTCATGTTGGCCCTCAGATTTGCGCAGAGTTGATGCGGCTTTGTCTTTGCAAGTGCAAGAGGGCAATTGACCTCAGGCGAGCTGCGCGCAATGGTCGCGCCGAAAGGGAGGCCCTCATGCATCCGCTCAAAGGCATCGCGCTGAAACTCTGTTCTGTTGTGACATTTATCACCATGGCCTCTCTGATCAAGGCCAGTGCTGCGCACGTGCCTGCGGGGCAGGCTGTGTTCTTTCGCTCTGTTTTTGCCTTACCCATTATTCTAGCCTGGCTCGCTATGCGGGGCGATCTGCGCACCGGGCTGAAGGCGGCTTCGCCTATGGGGCATTTCTGGCGCGGGTTCGTTGGCACGGCGGCGATGGGCCTTGGCTTTGCGGGGCTGGGGCTGTTGCCTCTGCCCGAGGTCACAGCCATTGGCTACGCTGCGCCGCTGCTCACGGTTATTCTGGCGGCGATGTTTCTGGGCGAACAGGTGCGCCTTTTCCGGCTTGCGGCGGTGGCACTGGGGATGGTGGGTGTTCTGATCGTTTTGGGGCCACGGCTGAGCGCGTTTTCGGGCGATACGGTCGAAAAGACAGCGGCGCTGGGCGCGATGCTTGTGCTCACAGGGGCGCTTTGTGCGGCGCTGGCCCAGATTTACATTCGTAAGCTTGTGGCGACCGAGCAGACATCGGCGATTGTGTTTTACTTCTCGGTGACCTCGGCGCTGCTTTCGCTGCTGACCTTGCCATTTGGCTGGGTTGTGCCAACAGGGCGTGAGGCCACATTTTTGATCATGGCGGGTTTGCTTGGCGGTATGGGGCAGATTTTTCTGACCTCGGCCTACCGCTTTGCGCCTGCCTCTGTGGTTGCGCCGTTTGACTATGCTTCGATGCTTTTTGCCATTTTGATTGGCATGTTCTTTTTCAACGAAGTTCCAGATGTGCGCACAATCGGTGGGGCTGCTCTTGTTATTCTGGCGGGAGTGATCATCATCTGGCGGGAACACCAGCTTGGGCTGGAGCGCGGACGTGCGCGGCGCGGAATGACACCGCAGGGATAAAGACAGATTAGGAGGCAGATATGCCAACAGTTGGAGAAGCACTTGTTGCGCGGCTTAAAGCGCATGGGGTGAGCCATGTTTTCGGCATCCCCGGGGTGCACACCGTTGAGCTGTATCGTGGGCTGGCTGCGTCGGGCATTGCCCATATCACCCCGCGCCACGAGCAGGGTGCCGGCTTTATGGCGGATGGCTATGCGCGCGCCTCTGGTAAGCCGGGGGTGGCGTTTGTCATCACGGGGCCGGGGCTGACAAACACGCTGACGCCCATGGCGCAGGCGCGGGCAGACAGCGTTCCGATGCTGGTTGTTTCGGGTGTGAACAAGACGCCTACGCTGGGCAAGGGGCTGGGCTGTTTGCACGAGCTGCCTGACCAGTTGGCGCTGTCAAAAACAGTGTCTATCACAGCCGAACAGATCGAAACGGCTGAGAGCCTGATGCCTGCGATTGACGCGGCGTTTGAGGGCATGGCGGCAGCGCGTGGCGGGCCGTATCATATCGAAATTCCGATTGATGTGGCCAAGCACGACCATGCAAAAGTGGGTGTTGCCCCGGCCTTGCCAGCGGCGCAAACGCCTGATGCGGGGCAGATTGCTGCGCTGTCTGAGGCGTTGATGCAGGCGGAGCGCGTGGTGATCCTTGCGGGCGGTGGCGCAAAGCGTGCCGAGGCGGCGCTGGGCCAGCTGGCCGAGCGGCTCGATGCGCCAGTTGTGCTGACGGTGAATGCACGCGGGATGATGCACAAGCACCCCCTTGGTGTTCCTGCCAGCCCGAGCCTGAACGCGGTGCGCGCTACGATTGCCGAAGCGGACTTTGTGCTGGCCGTGGGGACAGAGTTTGGCCCGACGGATTATGATATGTATGCGCTTGGCGAGATGCCTGCGATGAAGCGTTTGGCGCGGATTGATATCTGTGCCGCGCAGCTTGCGCGCCACGCGGCCGATATGACCCTCAGAGCTGATGCGGGTGCTGCGCTTGAGGCGCTTCTGGCGGCGGTTTCTGACAAGCCGATTGGCGACGGTGCCGCGCGGGCCGAGGCGGCGCGCAAGGCAGCTTGGGATGAACTCAGCGAAGATTACCGCATGATGTGTGGTATGCTTGATGTGATCCGCGAGGCGCGCCCCGGTGCGCTTGTGGTGGGGGACAGCACCCAGCCGATTTATGCGGGGAACCTCTTTTACGACCATGATGTTGCGGGGGGCTGGTTTAATGCTGCCACGGGCTTTGGCGCTTTGGGCTATGCTATTCCTGCGGGTATTGGTGCGCAGTTTGCCAAGCCGCATCAGCCTGTTGTTGTCATTGCCGGTGATGGCGGGGCGCAGTTTACCCTGCCCGAGCTGATGACCGCGGCGCAGGAGAAGCTGCCGATGACATTTATCATCTGGAACAATGGCGGCTATGGCGAGATCGAACTCACTATGAAGAATGCCG
>P_2C_Liq_3_UnCtyDRAFT_100274_pt1 | contig 15712 bp, 17 predicted proteins | sample Pon2CUnioCityCA_3_FD_9720 | JGI IMG/M metagenome (IMG submission 9720)
GCCATCGACACCTGCCCAGGTGGCGGAATGGTAGACGCGCTAGCTTCAGGTGCTAGTGTCTGTATGGACGTGGAGGTTCGAGTCCTCTCCTGGGCACCATTCCTTCAGAAACTTAGAGGAATGATATGACAAACCATCTTTATAAAAACGATCTCCCTGATGGCCTTGATCTTGGCCCCATTGTCGCGATTGATTGTGAGACCATGGGCCTACATCCGCATCGGGATAGGCTCTGTGTGGTTCAGATGTCTTCTGGTGATGGCCATGCGCATCTCGTTCAGGTTGAACAAGGCCAGACAGAAGCGCCCAATCTTTGCGCCATGCTGACAAACCCTGATGTGCTCAAGCTGTTTCATTTCGGTCGCTTTGATATTGCCGCGCTCCAAAATACCTTTGGCGCGCTCACAGCGCCTGTCTATTGCACCAAGATCGCAAGTCGCCTTGTGCGCACTTACACAGACCGCCACGGGCTGAAAAATCTCCTGCAAGAGCTGCTCAACGAAGATATCTCCAAGCAGCAGCAAAGCTCTGACTGGGGCGCGGATACCCTGACCAAAGCTCAGATCGACTATGCGGCCTCAGATGTATTGCATCTTCACAAATTGCGCGAAAAGCTTGATGTAATGCTCGTGCGCGAGGGCCGTGATGCGCTGGCGCAAGCGTGTTTCCGCTTTCTTCCTACGCGCGCACTGCTTGATCTGGAAGGTTGGCCAGAAACCGATATTTTCGCTCACGCGTAATGCGCTCAAGCGCAGGGGAGCCGCGAGCAGATGCAAAGCCGGATTGACAGGCATACGAGACTGGTGGCATGGGCCAAAATTGTCCTGCCAGTGATTGCGCTTGGGATGCTTTCGACGCTTTTTTTATTGTCCAAAAGCGTTGATCCTGTTGCAACTATTCCTTTTTCCGAGAGCGATCTGGCCGCGCGAACCGAAACACAGCAAATATCTCAGCCTGAGGTTTTCGGCGTCACTCCACAGGGCGATCTGATATCGCTTCGGGCGGAGCTTGCCCGTCAGAACGGGGATGACCCGAGCCTGATGGAAGCGCAAAACATCACAGCTCAAATCAAGATGACCTCTGGCCAGAGAGTCGATTTATCCGCCCGTATGGCGCTGCACAATCCAACAGAAAGCATGGTTGTCCTCTCGGGGGATGTCTTTGCAAAAACAACCACTGGCTATGAGTTCGCGGCAGAAAAGTTACGCCTTAGCCTGAGCGCCTTGCAGGCCAACAGTCTAGGTCGGGTGACAGGCACGGGGCCTGGCTTTACAGTCACGGCAGGAGAAATGACGCTTGAGGTTCCCAAGGGGGAAAAAGAAGCGCATATTTTGCTAAAAAACGGTGTGAAGCTGGTGTATACACCTGTGAAAGATAAGGAATAGAACTGTGCGTTTTGGCTTTTTCACTGTTGGCGTGCTTTGCGCTGCGCTCGCTGGCCCTGTTGCGGCACAAGGCACAAACATCGCTTTTGGCAATCTCAAGCAAGACACGGGCGCCCCTGTTGAAATTTCCGCTGACAGTATGGATATCAACCAAAACACTGGCTCCGCCGTCTTGGTCGGCAATGTCTTGATCGGGCAGGGCGAGATGCGTATCTCGGCGTCTTCTGTGAGCATTCAGTATAATTCTGATCGCTCCCAGATTGCGCAATTAAAGGCGTCTGGAAGCGTTACGCTGGTGAGCGGCGAAGATGCGGCCGAGGCGGCGCAGGCTGAATATAATGTTGAATCAGGCATGATTCTCCTGTCTGGAAATGTGCTTCTGGTGCAGGGGCAAACAGCGATCACAGCCGATAAGATGCGCGTTGACACAAACTCAGGCACAGCCAAAATGGAAGGCCACGTCAAGACGGTGCTCAATGTCAAAAACTAATCCTCCCAAATTGTCTGTCGCAGAAGGCGCAACGGGCCTAGAGGTCCGCAACCTGCGCAAAAGTTACAAGCGCCGCCCGGTGATCCGCGATGTGTCGCTTTCGCTCAAGAGAGGCGAAGTTGTGGCGCTGCTTGGGCCGAATGGTTCGGGCAAAACAACAACATTTTATACCGTTGCGGGCTTGGTTCAGGCCGAAGGGGGCCACGTTTTGCTGGATGGCAAAGACGTGACAGACCTTCCGATGTATCGTCGTGCGCGGCTTGGAATCGGTTATTTGCCTCAAGAAATGTCGATTTTTCGGGGCCTTTCTGTCGAAGACAATATTCTGGCTGTTCTCGAAGTGGTTCAGCCTGATCGGCGTGAGCGCGCCAAAAAGCTGGAAGAGCTTTTGTCAGAATTCTCAATCGAGCATCTGCGCCGCGCCCCTGCCATGGCTCTGTCTGGCGGTGAGCGGCGGCGCGTTGAAATTGCCCGCTGTTTGGCGGCTGACCCCTCCTATCTCTTGCTTGATGAGCCATTCGCTGGGGTCGATCCGATCTCGGTTGGCGATATTCGCACGCTCGTGGCTGATCTCAAAACGCGCGGGATTGGCGTTTTGATCACAGATCACAACGTTCGCGAAACGCTCGAAATTGTGGATCGCGCCTATATTTTGCATGATGGCACAGTCCTGATGTCGGGCAAGCCGAGCGAAGTTGTGGAAAACGAGAATGTCCGCCGCGTCTATCTCGGCGACAGTTTCCGCATCTCCTGAATTTTGGCGACAATTCGCTCTTTCAGTTGACAAGCCCCCGTCCAAAAGCCTCAAATGAGCTATGGGATCTTGTTTTCTCACTGAACAAAATAGCGTGACCTGCATTTTTTGCAGCGGCTCTGTTCAAACCAAAAACAACCCCTATTTCAATATAATAACCGCCTCATCCTGTGTCGCAGATGCGTCAATAGGGCAGGGCAATTCAATTGAGTGAAGGAGAGAAGATGCGCTACCAAATCAGCGGAAAGCAAATCGACATCGGGGAAGCACTGCAAACCCATGTGAAAGAAGAGCTTGGGGCCGCCGTCGCGAAATATGCCGAACGTCCCACAGAAGCGCTCGTTGTTTTCTCCAAAAGTGGTCATGAGTTTAACTGTGAATCAACCGTGCATCTTTCAACGGGTCTCACAGCCTCGGCCAAGGCCAGCGCCACCGAGATTTATGCCGCATTTGACGGCTGCTGTGAGAAAATGGAAAAGCAGCTGAGACGCTACAAGCGCCGCCTGAAAGACCATCATAAAGACAGGGTAGAACCGGTTGAACTTTTCGGTGCGTCCTCGTATATCCTCGCCTCGGATCACGAAAGTCAGGATTCGGAGCCAGAGACGCTTCAACCCATGATCATCGCAGAGATGGAAACAAAAATACCATCGCTCTCCGTCGGAGAAGCTGTTATGCAAATGGAACTTGCAGGATCTCCTGTTCTGATTTTTCGTAACGAGAGTAAAGACGGCCTTAATGTCGTGTATCGCCGCGAAGATGGCAATATCGGCTGGATAGACCCAGGTAAATAACAGGCGCATTTGATCGCGTCTGTGGAGCAGTAGACGAACGATGCAAATGTCCTCTTTACTAAAGCCCGAGGCAGTCAGGGTGTTATCCTCTGCCTCGAGCAAAAAGCGCCTGTTGCAAGAGCTGGGCGAAACTGCTGGCTCCGTCTACGGGATTGACCCTGTTGTCGCTGTGCGCGCGCTTCAAGAGCGCGAAAACCTTGGCCCGACAGGTGTTGGAAACGGCGTTGCTTTGCCCCACGCTCATGTCGATGGACTTGAGAAGGTTGTTGGCGTGTTTGTGCTTCTCGAAAAGCCGATAGATTTTGACGCGGTTGATAAGCTTCCGGTTGATCTCGCCTTTGCCCTTTTTGCGCCCAGCGATGCGGGTGTGGAACACCTCAAAGCTTTGGCAAAAGTCTCGCGTGCTTTGCGTGACGCCGCGCGTTGTGGCAAACTGCGGTCAAACAAGAACGCCAGCACACTTTACACAATCATCACCGAAGATGTGAGCAAGCAGGTCGCTTAAGCCCTAGCGCCAGCGGTTAAAACCAAAAATCAAATAATCACGCTGATAGGCCTCGGCCACGCGCGCCTCGACCTCTTCGTCATAAATCTGTTCGAGGCTATAGGGCGTGTCTGGCGCGGGTGCGGGCGCGGCGGCCTCATGGGCGACACCCACTTGTAACGCAATCGCAGGCAAATACGCCTCAAGCTCGTCTTCGCGAAGCACAAAGTCAGGCAGCGCAAAATTGCCCATCCCTTGCAATATCCCCGCCTGACTGCCCCATGCCGCATCCGCCCTCACAGCTGTCTGATCAGAGAGGTTGGCTTTGACAAACTCGAGAAAAGCAATGAAGGCTGCGCGGTGGTCCTCAAGGCTCCAGCTGGCGTCAGGGGCCTCTTTCGGGATTGGCAGCTTATGAACGCGTCGCAAAGTGCGCCTTATTTCGGGGTAGCCCTTCGGCCCTTTGTTCAAAATTCGGTCACAAAACGCCTTGTGCGCGCGTAGGGCAGGGTGGCGCACCACACTAAAACTGCGGTGTTCCGTGTGGCTACGCATCCATTGGCGCAGGGTCTTCTGGCTAAAGCTGCTTTGAAGCTCGGCCTCACTCACGCCATCAAGCCCCGCCATCCATGCCAGAATCTCGTCTTCGGGTGCCGACCGCACAGGCAAAAACAAAAGGGGCGCCTTCGCGCAGGCCACATAGCTTGGCACAGCCGCGCCGCGCCGCGCCTCAAAGTTCGGGGTGCGCCCAAGGCCAAAGTGGTCTGTCTTGGCAAGCGCCGCTTCCATCTCCTCAAAGTTCTCGACTTTCTCAGACAGCGGCTCAGGGTTCTGGCGCTTGAGATTGCGGTCAAGCCGCTCAAGCCGGTCTGGTTGCTCCAGATAAGCCGCCAGCCCGTTCATCACGTCCACATCCTGCAAGTCTTCATAGGCCACATAAAACGCAGTTTGACCCGTGGTCTGAAGCGCCTTCATCAACCGCAGCTGAAACGCCTGTAGTGCTTCCAGATGTGTATTAAATTCCTTTGTATCAAAGGTGGCCTTCGCATCCTTGCGCTTGGCAACATTGGTCAGCTTCCACTGCCCTGTTTCCTGCGCGATCTTCCAGCTAACATAGCTTTCCACAGGGTTGCGCGTGAGAATAATCTTGGCGCAGCGCGGATCATTCAGGATCGTCTCAAGCACCCTTGGCTCGTGATCATGAAAGAAGCGAAAGCCCGCCAGCCCCTGTGACGCCTTAAACGCCTCGATCAAGACCTGAGGCTCATGATTGCGTGCTTCTTCACTCACGCCAAGACAGTCTTCGCGGTTCGGATATCCGATAAAATGCGGATTGAACGCCTCACCCAAACAGCTCAAGGCTGGAAAGCTGTTGATATTGGCTTCCAAAAAGTTCGAGCCCGTGCGCATCTCGGCAAAAACTACAAAATAATCAAACCGTTTGCTCATAACGCTACTTTTTCACCAGATAAGGTTTCGGAGTTGGATATTGAACACCAACAGGGTTTCCAACCACAGGAAAATCACCCATCAAATAGGGGTGCATTCCTTGATTTTTGAGGTTTTGCAAAAATTGCCCAAAGCCCGTCAGATCATTCATCTTTGGAGCCTCCGCCAAGCGCCGCAATGACTTAAAGCCGATTTCGTCTAGAATCGTTTGCAAATGCTCCATGGGGTTTTCGATAAAGTCGGCCATTGTCCAAATGCGGATGCGTGCTTTGGAGTGCGGCGAGCGCAGCACATTCAAAAACTCGCTCTCGATTTTCTGCAAGTCCGCCGCTTCTGCTCGCAGTTCGCTGAAGTTCTTGTTTGAGCGAAATAAAGGCACTGCCCATGCGCCACTGATCACAGAAATTTGTGCATTTGGATCGCCAGCCATCGTCCATGTAAGGTCTTGATTGTCAGCAGGGCCAAACTGAAAACACTGCCGTTCCCCGCGCGTGTTCCAAATCAGACTGGTGAGAAACGCGCGCGGGTTATAGTCGCGCACCAAGGCGCTATCGCTGAGCGCGCCGTTGATGACGCCTTGCGCACCAGCATAATGCGCCCTGTCTGGCGCAAAGAGATGCCCATGAACACGCGCGCCCGTTGCCTTGGCGAACCATGGCTCGAAGTCTTCAAACAAGTCCGCAAAGCCCTGAAGCACCGAATACTGCCCCGAGGTTGTCCCGTTTTCCCAGCCATGATTTGGAAAGCGACTTTGCATATAGAGGCCCGGTCGACCACGGGTGCGCCGGTCGACGGCCTTGGCAAAGATCCGGTCAATCTTGCCAGGATTTGGCTCTGTGCGGTTCGCGGGGCTGTCTTTTGTGGAGAGAAACACTTCATACAAACGGTTTGCATGGGGCCATATTTTACGCGCCACAAAGCAATCCGAGCGGCGTAAAAGCTGCAAGTGGTCATCATAAAAAATATGTGGTTTGCCCTGAAAATCAAATTTTGAAAGCGTCAATGAGCGGCTCTCGATTTTTTGGCTGCGCTGGCGGGCCAATGTCTGAAAATAGCTTTCATCAGGAATCCAGACCCGCTTGAAGTAGCGGTCATAAAGCTTGCGGTCGGGGTCTTCTAGAATGCTCGAAAGCGTCTGCCGTGTCAGACACCACCACTGGCTGCCCATATGCGGCGTAAGGCCGTTGGGCATCTTGCGGCTAAAACGCAGCTTGCGCTGAAGGGCGACATAGCCGTCAAACAGGATACGGTGACGCTTCCAGCTAAAGGGAAAGCGCAGGGTAAAGCGCTCTTCGTCAAGCCCGCCGACTGTCCAAGGGACATCGGCCGTTGTGGCGCTTTCGATAAAGTCGGTGTTGGGCCGCTCGGCCAGATAATCAATCAGCTCCTCCACAGGGCGCAACGGAAGGCAGGAGCCGCTTGCAAGGTAGACGTGCTGAACATCAGGAAAACGCGCGAGCATAAGCTCACCCGCCTCTTGCGTCGCCGCGACAATCCCCCAAGAGCCCCACTCACAGCGGTGACGGCTGGAAAAGCGGATATCCTCAAGGTCTGACAGCTTTGTTTTGAAGGCGGAAAAAGCCTTGGTCGACACGGCTTCATCTACGTGAATGACAACAGGGCAACCCGCAGCGTTCCAATGCCGCGCGAGCTGTTCGGCTCGCTCAAAGGCTGTGTGCACCAACATGATGATGCCAACCGTGCTCATGCCCAGTTCCCTTTTGACATCAGGCCGAGAATTTCAAGCTGCCGCCAGTTGATGTATTTTTCGCTCCACTTACACCACAGGTCTGGATTGTCTTTCAGGCTCTCGGCATAGGCGCGATATTCGACACTCGCAGAATAATGTTGGCGTCGCTCAAGCTCTTCTGCGGCCTTCTGGGTAAAAGTGTCGAGGAATTTCGTGTGCAGCAAGACGCCACTGGCCTTCTCACCGCCCCACTCGTCATAAACAAGGTTCAAGCCACGCGGCAGCAACATATGGGTCGAGCTGACATAGGCATATTTGCGGTCCCATTTCACCAGCGGGATCTTGTTGAGCGCTGGGGCCTTTTCGGGCTTGTCCTTAAAGAAGGTCCGCGCCCGTGGCCCGCCCTGTATCCACAGGTTGCCGAATTTCTTGTTCTTGTTGATCATGTAGTTGCCAGCGTCAAACCAGCTGGTGATCTCAAGTGGGTTCTGCCCCTCGCGATAGGGCTGCGCATCGATCCGCCCCTTGGGATACATATCCAGAAGCATTGCGCTAAAGCTTTTGATCGAGCTGGCGTCGAGCCAGTCTGTCAGCGCGCGGATGGGCCGCGTGTCACAGAACGGATAAATCAGAAACTCGTCAGGGTCGACAACAAGCGCCCAATGGCCATGGGCGTATTTCATTTGAAGCCAGTTGAGCCAATCCACGCCAAAGCGCGCGCGCTTATAGCTTTTGTTGGTGTGCCAGACCGAGACATCGGGCTGCTCCATCAGGTATTCCAGCGAGCCATCGCCGCTGTCATTGTCGACAATAAAAAAGTGATCAACGCCTTGGTCGCGATAATACTTGAGAAAATATGGCAAGCGGACCTTCTCGTTGCGCATCGTGGTGAAGCAGAGAATATCGTCAGGCTTCACTTGCGCAGTATGGTCGGACATGGCCTTCAGCTCGCGACGCTTGCGAAACGCGCGGATAAGCCAGCGGCGGCGCTGCAATCTTAAGCGATATGACTGGATCAAACCCAACTGCTACCTCACCTCACTGGTTAAAAACGAACTTGGTATCACTCTCTCACGTCTCGCTTAAGACGAGGTTGAAATGCGCGTCCCATGTCGGCGGGGCGAAGGCGTCTTTAATCGGCCTCTGTCCTGTCCGCCTGCTCTCAGCCAATGACAATACTCTTCTGATCCAAAGATAGCTGTCATTCACGCTTGCGTAAACGGGAATATCCCCAAGCACTTCCTTATATACAGGCAATTCGGCGCAGATCACAGGGGTGCCGCGCGCCGCCGCTTCCAGCGCAGGCAGCCCATAACCCTCTGCCAGACTGGGAAAAACAACACCCGCCGCCTCGTCAAGCAAGGCCGCAATGGCGCCATCGCTTAGCCCCGAAAGCTCGTGGATAAACCGCCCGTTGAGCCGCGAGTTTTCCAGCCGAAAGAAAAACTCGTCGTTTTTCCAGCCCCTCTGCCCACAGATCAGAAGCTGTGGCAGGTCTTGTGGCGGGATCTGCTTTTCCATCTGTTCCCAAACATCAATCAGCAAGAGATGGTTTTTGCGCGGCTCGATGGTTCCGACACATAGAAAATATGGCCCTTCAAAGGGCAGCCCCTTTGGCAGCGCCGCCTTGTCTGGCTCTGTGATCTCCACCCCAAGATGCGCAACCATCCCCTGCGGAACACGCCCGAGATTGGTAAGTTGGGCGTCCGCCGCCTCCTGCGTGGCCTGCGAATTGTAGATCACAAGATCGGCCTTTGCCGAAACGCGCGATAAAAACAGTTTGAAGCGCTCTACAGAGCCATCCCGCTGAAAATGAGGGTGATCAAGCGGAATGGTATCATGCACAAACACAACAATCTTGCCGCCGCGCAGAGCCTTTACGCCTGTGGTCACATAGTCGGTCAGGTTGCTGTGGCCTGTGTTGAAATAGGCCGTTCTGTCGGGCAAATGCCGCTTGAGCATCCGCCCCAGCCCGCGCCGTGTGCAGCGGGCAATGGCAAGCTTGCGCGCATCCGTCAGGGCGCGTTGCAGCTCGGGGGGAAGTTTGGAAAACACCTTTGCCAAGCGACTCGCAGGCCCCCAAGGCACATCGCCGTCGATCTTTGCTGCGAGTTTTTTCATCCCGCCTTCGTCCAAAAGCAGAAAGCCGAGAGGCGTGCGGATCAACCCGTAGGCCGGCACATCACTTTTGATCAGCGCGCGAAGATAGGCGCGCTCCACACGGTCAACACCTGTCATAACCCGCCCCGCACGGCTCAGCAGTCGTGACAGGTCCAATAGCCGCGCCGAAGGGAGGTCACTTGTCATAATGTCCGCTCTGATGCCAATTCCAGGCGTCCGATACCATGTCTTTAAGGGTCGAGCGCTTCGGGCGCCAGCCAAGCTCGTCTTCTGCGCGCTTTGAGCCAGACACAAGCTTGGTGCAGTCGCCCGCGCGTCGCGGCCCTTCAGTGCAAGGCACAGGCCGTCCTGTGACCTCTGCGGCGCGGTCCATCACCTCGCGCACAGAAAAGCCATCGCCTGTCCCAAGGTTGAAGACGCGGCTGCCTTTGCCGCTCATAAGCCACTTGAGGCCCAAAATATGCGCATCTACCAGATCGCAGACATGGACATAGTCGCGAATGCAGGTTCCGTCTGGCGTGTCATAATCGGTCCCAAAGATCGTGAGCGCCGCCCGCTTGCCGTCAATCGCATCAAGGATCAGCGGGATAAGATGTGTCTCGGGCTGGTGATACTCGCCAACCTCGCCGTCAGGGTCTGCCCCCGCAACATTAAAGTAGCGAAAGATCACACTCTCGATCCCGTCACTTGCGCCAAAGTCGCTGAGCATATCCTCAATCGCGCGCTTGCTTGCGCCATAGGCGTTAATGGGCAGTTGCACGCTTTGCTCATCAAGCACAACATTGTCTTGGTCGCCATAGGTCGCGCAGGTTGAGCTAAAGACAAACCGCTTACAGCCCGCCGCCGCCGCCGCCTCGATCAGATTGAGAGAGCCGCCAGCATTGTTAAGCCAGTATTTTCCGGGGGTTTGCATACTCTCGCCCACTTGGCTCAGCGCTGCAAAATGTATCACAGCCACAGGCCGATAAGCGGCAAAAACCTCATCCAGCCTTGCGCGGTCCAGAAGATCACCGCGCTCGAACGGGCCAAATTTTACTGCGTCTTCCCAACCTGTGACGAGGTTGTCAAATGTGACAGGGTTAAAGCCAGCGGCTTTTAAGGCTTTGCAGGCGTGCGAGCCGATATAGCCCGCGCCGCCTGTGACAAGTATGTTATCCAAAGAGCACCTCGGCTGTTATTCTGCCGCTTTTCGGGTGTGGTTCACCACGTGCTGCAAATACCCCATCAAATCGTCGCGCAGTTCGGGACGGTCGAGCCCAAAAGACACGGTCGCCTGAAGAAAGCCCGATTTGGATCCGCAGTCAAACCGCTGCCCCTGAAAGCGGTAGCCATAGACAGGGCGGCCCTCTTCGATTTCGTCAGCGATCCCGTCGGTCAGTTGGATTTCTCCGCCTGCGCCGGATTTCTTTTTGTTCAGATTGCGCAGCACATCAGGGGTCAGGATATAGCGGCCAATGACCGCAAGATTGGACGGCGCGGTGCCAGCGGCAGGCTTTTCCACCATGCCTTTTACGCTCACGCGCGCGCCCATGTCGTCCTCAACATCCAGAATACCATAAGCGTTTGTCTGCGATTGCGGAACTTCCATCGCCGCGACCATGCAGCCGGGGTTCTCTTCATAGGCTTCAACCATCTGCTGCAAGCAGGGCTTTTCCGCCGCAATCACATCGTCAGGCAGGATCACAGCGAATGGCTCGTTCGAGATAAGACGTCGCGCACACCAGACCGCATGACCAAGGCCAAGCGCCTTATGTTGGCGGATGTAAGCAATCGCGCCGCTCTCCATATTGGTCGATTGCAAGATGTCGAGAAGCTCGTCTTTGCCTTTTTTGCGTAGCGTCTGTTCAAGCTGGGGCGATTCGTCAAAATAATCCTCAAGCGCGCCTTTGCCGCGCGAGGTGACAAAAATAAATTCTTTGATACCAGCGGCGCGCGCTTCATCAATTGCATATTGAATAAGTGGCCTGTCGACCAATGTCATAATTTCTTTTGGGACAGATTTTGTCGCTGGTAAAAAACGTGTCCCAAGCCCCGCGACAGGGAAAATTGCCTTGGTGATTTTCTTCTTCATGCCTGACCTCTTTACTAACAAGGCGCATCATTTAGTGTGCGCCAGATTGAGCGAACAATGACACGAAATGTTCGCATGGAATATATTATAGATCCTAAAAAAGAGACAAAGGCGGGGAATTTTCCTCACTGTGGCCCATTTGCTAACATTTGCACGCTAACCGCGAATTTGCGCCACGCGATTTTGCTCTTGTGTGAGCCGTTTGCGAAAGCGCACCAGTTGAAAGAGCGGCTCATTGCGTTCTGCGCGCCCGAACTGCCCGCCAGATTGCTCCCAATAGCCGGCGTCATCATAGCGGACATGGTGAAAGCGCGTATCCAAAGAGAAAAGATAGAGCGAAACATTGGCGCCCTGTGCAGCGCGCTTCACCGCTTCTTTGCGCAGTTTTCTACGCTGCCACCAGCGCCCAGAGAGTGTTACGCTCCCGTTACGGTCTGGCAAAAACTCCTGAAAAGCAGGCGGTTGGCGCAGGGCGTTCGAATATTGCCCGATTGCACGGCGCGCGCCCGCTTCAAACCCAGCCTCAAGACTTTGCATGACCTCTGCCGCCGCATCTTCGCTGAGCAGTCCGCGTGTGACTTGGTCGGCCATGCGCGACGCCTGTTCCTCAACCATCTCGGAGCAGCGTGGCTCAAGCGGTTGCCCGAATTTGCGCAGCAAGAGCACGGTGCTTGCGCCCACATCAAACAGGTCTGTGACAGTCCTGTCGGCTTTACGCCGTGTGCTGGCCTTATAAGCATGGTGCACCTGAGCGCTGGGGCAAAGCGCGGTTTTGTGGTGCGCACCTGCCAGCCGCAGGTTGAGGTCGGTTTCATCAAGATAAAAGTGAAACCCCTCGTCAAACCCGCCCAGCGCCACAAGCACATCGCGCCGCACGGCCATATTTGTGCCCTCGGTCTTCACAGCAAAACCAGCCTCTGTTTCGGGGAGGAAAGGCGCGCTGCCTTCTGCCTTAAGGGCCTGAGCGCGGCCCGCCCTGTCGACCTGCCGCGCCGTCCATTGATAAGAAATACCGTTGCGCCCGCGCACATATCCGCCTGTGCACACCACGTCAGGCAAACCAAAACCCGCCACCAGATGCTGCAGCCACAAAGGTTCTGCAGCCGCATCATCATCAATAAACGCAATAATTTCGCCCGCCGCCTCAGCCACACCTGTGTTGCGCGCAGCGGCGATGTTTGGCGTGTCATACGCCACAAGCTTAACGCGTCCAGCATAAGGGCTTTCGCTCACATAAGCACAAGACGCCAGATCGGCGACAACCACAATTTCAAAAGGCTGATAGGCCACGCCTGCCAAGGCCGAAAGACACCACAAAAGGCTCTCGGGCCGCCCGTGGCTGACAACAACAACGCTGACAGACGGCCCTGTCATATCAGGGCGTCTTCAAATCAACCGCAGGCGAATAGGCGATGAAAAACGGATTCGCATAGCCCTCCTTGCCGTAAACAAGCGGATCATGCGTCGCAAACACAACAACTTTGCCGCCCGCCCCATGCAGCACAGCATGGCCGGCCGCTGTGTCCCACTCCATCGTGCGGCCAACGCGCGGATAAATGTCCGCCTCGCCCGTCGCCACAAGGCAGAATTTCAGGCTTGAGCCAGCGCTCTTGCTGTCTTTCACGGCGTATTTGTTGATGTAATCGTCTGTCGCCTGATCGCGGTGCGACTTGGACGCAACAACCATCAGCGCCGCATTGTCACTCGCGGCCACACGGATCGCCCGTGTCGCGCCAGCACTTGCCTTATCAAACGGCCCGTCTTCTTCCACAGCGCTGCCGTCCGCCAGCGTATAAAACATCCGCTCTTTCGCCGGCGCATAAACAACCCCACGGGTCGGCACCCCGTTTTCCACATATGCAATGTTCACAGTAAAATCGCCGCGGCGGTGGACAAATTCCTTGGTTCCGTCGAGCGGATCAACAATTAGAAAAGTATCCGCCTGCATATCATGCGTCGCCGCCTGCTCTTCCGTGACGATAAGCACATCAGGAAAGGCGGCCCGTAACCCTGCCGAGATAATAGCATCGGCGGCTTCGTCGGCCTCTGTCACAGGGCTGTCATCAGACTTTGACTTTACCTCAAAGTCGTCGCGACCATAGATTTCCATAATCTTGTCGCCCGCAACAAGCGCCAGCTCACGCATCACTTGGGTTAGTTTTTCGTAGTTCATCTGCTTCAGTCCTTCACTCATTATGCCTCACGTCACGGTTTTGTTGATTAGCGCGCTTATTCCCCTTATGATGGCTGCGTAACGGTTCGGCAAGAATTGGCGCGTAAAACAAACCGCGAAAGGCGGGGCAACGAGTAGATGTTTCAGGTTAGGCGGCGTAGGTCGACGATCACTTCGGCCCTTATCATTTTTGAGTTGATCTATCATTCGGTGGTGCACTCCATCCGATCTTCGCACGGCAATGCGATCATGTCACTTGTCACCAATCTGATGCAAATGGCCGTTATGGTGCTTGCGTTTTATATTATGTTTTCGCTCTTGGGGCTGCGCGGTGCGGCTCTTCGGGGCGACTTTCTCGTTTACATTATGACAGGTATCTTCCTTTACATGACTCACGTGAAGGCTGTGGGCGCCGTGTCTGGCGCCTCTGGGCCGTCTTCCCCGATGATGCTGCACGCCCCGATGAATACGATTGTCGCAATCGCCTCCTCGGCCCTGTCTTCGCTTTACCTTCAAATCCTCTCGGCCTTCGTCATTCTTTTTGGATACTACATGGCCGTTCAGACCTTCACGATTGACCGCCCCATCGCAGCAATGGGAATGCTCCTCTTGGCGTGGTTTACAGGTTGCGCTGTCGGGATGGTGCTTCTCGCGATCAAGCCGTGGTTTCCCGGGTTTGTGGCCACATTCACCCTGATTTATCAGCGCGCCAATATGATCGCGTCAGGCAAGATGTTCGTCGCCAATACCTTGCCAGGCTATATGCTTGCGATGTTTGATTGGAACCCGCTTTTTCATATCATTGATCAGTCTCGCGGCTTTGCCTTTATCAATTACAATCCGCGTTACACCCATTGGGAATATGCTTTTTTGGTGGGCTTGGTCCTGATTATGGTGGGCCTTATGGGCGAGTTTTATACCCGCCGCCACGCCAGCCTGTCTTGGAGTGCACGCCGATGATCCGCTGTCTTGCGCTTGTGTTCCTCGTCTTTGCCTCAGTGGCTGATGCCCAAGAGCTGCCCGCGCTTTATGATGTCTATGATGTTGCGGCCAATGATGTGCTCAATGTCCGCGCCGAGCCAACAAGCGCATCTGCGATCATTGGCGTCCTGACGCCTGATGCACAAAATGTGGAAGTGGTGCGCACTCACAAAGGCTGGGCGCTTCTCAATGTTGGAGAGCAAGCTGGCTGGGCCTCCATGCGCTATCTTACACTGTCCGCCAACCAACTGGAAGGAGGGCTGCCGGAGAGCTGTTATGGAACCGAGCCGTTCTGGTCGCTTTCACATGGAGCTTATTTGTTTTTTGACGGTTTGGGCGAAGGGACAATTCGCTACAAGATTGTAGAGCAAGGCGTGTCTGCAAATTGGAACACCCACTCTTTTATCAAGGCAACGAGCCAGACAAACAGTGTGACAGCAATCATTCGGCCAGCGGCTTGCAACGATGGTATGAGCGACAGACAGTTTGGTTTTTCGGTGGATGTTTTAGCAAACATCAATGGCCGCACGACGCTTTTGACGGGCTGCTGCTCGATCAGGTAACAACCCGCATCGTCACATTGATCCGCCCGCCCTCTGGCAGAAGCGTGCTTGACCCAAAGCGGATTTTGTCGACGCCGTGATGTGCCAGCCGCGCAGCGCCACCAAGCACAAGCACATCTCCCGAGCGAAGCCACTGAGAGGCCGTTTTGCCGCCGCGCGTCTCACCGCCAATGCGAAACAGGCCCTCGTCGCCAAGGCTCACAGAGACAACAGGCTGGCCAAAGTCGGCCTCGTCCTTGTCCTGATGCAGCCCCATCCGCGCGCCCTCGCCATAAAAGTTGATCAATGCACATTCAGGCGCGCGCGCTTCAGGCACCACCGCGCGCCAGAGCGCGAGCAAACTTTCCGGTATCGCGGGCCAAGCCGCCCCGCGCGGGTGGCGCGCCTCATATCGGTAGCCGCGCCTGTCGGTGATCCAGCCAAATCTGCCCGCCGCCGTCATCCTGACGCTCATTTTCTGCCCCCGTGGCGTTTCGGGCGCATAAAGCGGCGCCGCGCGGGCGATTTGGCGAATGTCCTCCAAAAGCCCCTCTTGCGCACTCCGAGTCAGCGCTTCGCTATAGAATTTCGCCCCGTTCAGGTCGATCTTATGAGCCAGATTTACCACGCTTCCACCTTTCTGGGCTAAAAGCACCTAAATTTGCCGATTCTTCTCTGTCTCGGCGCTTGCAGGGGCATTTTGTGCTCCTTATATACCCTCCGAAGCGTTTGATCAGGATCCTCCTGTTCAAGCTAACATATCGGGGGCAGATGCCGT
>P_2C_Liq_3_UnCtyDRAFT_100277_pt1 | contig 15685 bp, 12 predicted proteins | sample Pon2CUnioCityCA_3_FD_9720 | JGI IMG/M metagenome (IMG submission 9720)
TCAGCCTAACGCTGTTGTTAACCGCCTTGATAGCATGGAGCTAGGGGTTAAATACCAATCTAACAATTATGGTGTGTTCGCAACATTATTTAATGTGAACACTGAAGACGCAAACTCAGAATCTGCGCGTGGTTTAGATAACCCAGCTCGTATTCGTCAGTTTGATTCAACAGGTGTTGAAGTTGAATTCACTGCAAACATCGATGCGTTTAGTTTCTTCGGTGGCTTAACTTGGACTGATGCTGAAATCAGTGATGCCAATGATCCTAGCGTTATCGGTAACACACCTAGACGTCAACCTGATTTAGTATTCTCTGGTACCGGAGCATATACATTTGAAGAAGGTCATAACATCGGATTAAGCTTCTTTGGACGTTCAGATTCATTTGTCAACGATAACAACGGTTCTGACAGAGTACTTGACGGTTATACAACGCTTAACCTTTTCGCAAACTACTTTATTACAGAAGACTTAAGCTTACGTTTTGCAGTAAATAACCTTACAGATGAAATCGGTATTACTGAAGCAGAAGGTGGTGCAAGTGTAGTAAATGGCCGCGCTATTACTGGAGCGCGCTCAATTACTGGGCGTTCATCGACAGTAGCATTACGATACGAATTCTAAAAATAATTTTACTCAGTAAAAAAGCCTCCCTACTAGGAGGCTTTTTTTAACTATTTATCCTATCCTGAAAAGATAGCTTACCTACTGTAACTATACTAATCACCTATCCCATTTGAACTTAATATCGGCGCAGATTGGATACTAGGAACAGCTAGCCTTACAAAATATAATTATCGATTAGTGTTTGTGCAAAATAAAGGTTCTTATCCTTCATTTTTCATTGTTCTCTCCAGTTAAATGCCTTAACGGCTTATCCAGACTATAAAAAATAAAATGTGCTTTAAAATAAAAAAACATAATCAGAGCAATCTATAATTTTAATTAATAGTATGGATTATTCGAGGATAGTATATACGAATAAAACTGGTAGCCATTTGATATTTTAGGAAGTTAGCGCCAATGAAAAAGGGCGTTACAGAGGGTTTATTGCGTCTAATGGTACCGGTGGGCGGACTTGAACCGCCACGCCCGAAGGCAACGGATTTTGAATCCGTCATGTCTACCAATTCCATCACACCGGCACAGTAAGAAAGGCTTCTTGGTAACAACGGGGTGAATTATAACGAGCCTTGAGTTTGTCGCAAGCGGTTTTTTTGATTTATTTCAGTATTCTAAGTTTACACAAACTTATTGTAGTTATTTTGCCTGAATAGTTATCTACGTTACAATGCAATAAAATTAATGCAGTAAAGTTAATAAAGACCTTATCTTTACTGGAATTGGCAGGTTAACGTCTACTATGGCAAAAAAATCATCCACGAAAAATAAGACAGCTAAAACAAAATCAAAAGCTTGTACCGAAACAGGGACCGCAAGATGAGACAGAGGCCGTAACAGCTCGGTTGGATTTTCCTAGGGCAGGCTTTATGCGTCGTTTAGCCGCTATGATTTATGATGCTTTAGTTGCGGTTGCAGTGGGTATGGTCGCTGCACTAGTGCTACTTGTCATATTTACTATTTGCCATAGTAATGGCTTGATTGGCCAGCAACATGACCATCTTAGTGATTTCATGCAGACATCCAAAATTTATACCACTATCCTACAAATCTGGGTTGCTGTTTGGGTGCTTGGGTTTTTTCTGTGGTTTTGGGCGAAAGGTGGACAAACTATCGGGATGCGTGCATGGCGTATGCGGATCTTTAGTACTGTCGAAGCACCCATGACTATGGGACGTTTGTGCTTACGATTGGTCAGCTCTCTAGGCGGCCTTGGTACATTATTGGTTTTAGTTGATTTTAAAAACAAACAGTCATTACAAGATCGTTTAGCAAAAACCGAAATTCTCGTACTAACTAAAGATGCAAATGATCACAAACAGTGGCGCTAATAAGGTGGTTATTGTCTTCGTAAAAGGAACACCGCAACTAATGCAAACATCACACTAGGGAATAACGCACCTAAAAAGGGTGGAAAACTATAGACCAAAGCAAAGGGCCCAAAGACTTGATTCGCCACAAAGAATCCAAAACCGGTTAACGTCCCCATAATAATTCGTGCGCCCATTGAGGTTGAGCGCAAAGGTCCAAAGATAAAACTAAACGCCATCAGTAACATAACGCCAATTGAAATCGGCTGCATGATTTTACGCCACATAGCTAATTCATAACGTGCTGAATCCTGCTTGTTATTTTTTAAATAATCGACATATTCATGTAAACCTTGAATGGATAATGCCTCCGGCTTGACAGTAGCTACGCTCAATTTATCTGGAGTTAAAGCAGCTTTCCATTCCGTTAAGGATAAGTTACGGATACTGATATACTGCTCTGAGAATAGAGTCAGGGTCACATCAGTGAGTGCCCACGAGTCTTCCACAAACGCAGCTTGTTTGGCGACGATTATTTCGTCTAAACCAAGTGTTTCATTGAATTTATATATTGTGACATCACCTAAGTTTTCCTGGTCGAATACCGAACCAATACTCACAAAATCATTGCCATCTTTAGTCCAAGTTAGTTTGCTACCTTTGAAAACTTGTCCACCTGAGATTGCCTCTGAGCGTAATTTCTTAGCTTTTGTTTCACTTGCTGGTGTGACAAACTCCCCAACTAACAACACACATAAGACCATCACTAACGCTGATTTCATGGCTGATTGGATGATTTTCCATTTACTCATCCCTGCAGCTTGCATGACGACAAGCTCAGAGTTACTGGCCAACACTCCCATTCCAATTAATCCACCAATTAATGTAGCCATTGGGAAAAATTGTTCAATATCACGAGGAATACTATAAATGACAAATAGTCCGGCCATCAGTAAATCATAATCACCTTCGCCGACTTTTCTTAGCTGTTCTACGAACTTAATGAGCCCACTCAGGCCAATCAGTGTTGATAGGGTGACAAAAACTGTGCCTAAAAGAGTACGCCCAATATATTGGTCAATGAGGCTAAACATGCTTGGCCCCTGTTTTATGTTTGAATAGTTTACGCACTTTCACACCAGCAGCGCGCTGTCTAGAGATCAGCATAAAGCCTATTAGCAAAACCAACCCATGTACCCACCATAACCCCAGTGATACCGGTATTTTCCCATCCTCTAAAGCACGCTTAGCAGCCATCAGGAGTAAAAAGTAACCGAGGTACATCATAATTGCTGGCAGTAGTTTTCCGAATCGACCCTGCCGCGGATTTACCGAACTTAACGGTACGGCTAGTAGCACTAAAAACGGAAGTGACAATGGGATCGCAATCCTCCATTGAAGTTCCGCAATCGCCTCAAAGCTCGGCTCTCCCCATAGTTCAGTTGTATTTAACGCTGCTACCTTGCGACGCATGGCATCAGGTAAACGTTCGCCGATTTGGATGCGATAAACCGCAAAGTCGATAACTTGATAATTGCGCTGTCCGATTTCACCATTGTATTGCTTACCGTTTTGTAAAGTAAGAATTTGTGAACCATCTGGCAGAGCATCAATAGTCCCATTTTCAGCATAAATGACGCGTATTAACTTATCGTTTTTCTTTTCACGCTCCGACAAGAATATTTTAACTAATTGCTGATTTTCAGTTTCTATTTCATGCACAAAAATAACCGCGTTTGCATTACCTGTTTGTTGAAAACGCCCTGGTATAACGGCTGAGATGCCAGATTCTGCACCTGCTTTTTCTTTTAGTTGATATTCACTTTCAACCGCCAAGGGGGCGATGTACAAAGTGACTGTTGCCGTTACCAAAGCAAGAAATATTGAGAGGAAAAGCATAACTCGAGTGACGTACCATTCGGAAACACCACATGCTCTCAAAACAGTCATCTCAGAATCAACATACAAGCGTCCGTGGGCAATCATTATGCCTAGGAAAAAACTAATTGGGAGAATCAAGGAAGCAAGGATTGGAGAGTATAGAGCAAGGAACCCCAACACTAAGTCAGCAGGTATTTCACCTGCAGTTGCATCACCCAGTACACGGACGAAGCGCAAAGTTATAAAAATAGCCATTAGGATAAAGAAGATCGCAAGTTGCGATTTGAACGTTTCCTTCAATAAATAGCGAAAAATAATCATATAATAAGTCTAGAAAACGTACTTTTTTGGTGGCGTTAGATGAATTTTTAAGTAAACTACATGTTTTTGCAAGTTTTTTCAGAGGAAATGACGATGGAATTTAGTGTAAAAAGCGGTAGCCCAGAGAAACAGCGTAGTGCATGTATTGTTGTCGGCGTTTTCGAACCTCGTCGCTTAACTCCCGTTGCAGAACAACTTGATGAGATCAGTGAAGGTTACATTTCAGGCCTTTTACGCCGAGGTGATCTAGAAGGTAAAGCCGGGCAAATGCTCTTATTACATCATGTTCCTAACGTTCTAAGTGAACGTGTTTTATTGGTTGGCTGCGGAAAAGAGCGTGAACTCAATGAACGCCAATACAAAGACATTATCGCAAAAACAATACAAACTTTAAATGAAACAGGCGCAATGGAGGCAGTCTGTTTTTTACCCGAATTACACGTCAAAGGCCGTGATACTTATTGGAAAGTACGTCAGGCAGTTGAAGCAACACAGCACAGTTTGTATACGTTTTTACAGTTAAAAACAAAAAAAGGCGAACCGAGACGCCCATTGCGTAAAATGGTTTTCAATGTTCCAACACGTAAAGAATTACCTGTTGGTGAGCGTGCTATTGAGCACGGGAATGCCATTGCGGCCGGTGTTAAAATTACTCGAGATGTAGCTAATATGCCACCTAATATCTGTAACCCTAAATATCTTTGGGAGCAGGCACAAGTGCTATCTACTAATTATGATTCTATTACCACTGAAGTTGTTAATGAGGCCAAGATGGCTGAGTTAAAAATGGGTAGTTATCTAGCAGTAGGTCGAGGGTCAGATAATGAATCTATGATGAGTATTATTCATCATAATGGCGGTTCTGCAGACCAAGCACCCATTGTCTTGGTAGGTAAAGGGTTAACCTTTGACTCAGGTGGTATTTCAATCAAACCAGGCGCAGGCATGGATGAAATGAAATATGACATGGGTGGTGCCGCAGCTGTGCTTGGTGCTATGCATACAGTTGCAGAATTAAACCTACCATTAAATATTATTGGTGTTTTAGCTGGTTGTGAAAATATGCCAGATGCGAATGCGTACCGTCCAGGTGATATTCTAACAACTATGTCGGGACAAACTGTAGAAGTTTTAAATACAGATGCGGAAGGACGTTTGGTATTATGTGATGCACTTACATATGTAGAACGTTTCGAACCCGATTGTGTGGTTGATTTGGCGACACTAACCGGTGCTTGTATTATCGCATTAGGTCATCATGCTTCAGCGATAATGTCGACGCATAATCCACTAGCTCATGAGCTGCTAAATGCTTCAGAGCAAGCATCTGATAAAGCATGGCGTTTACCTTTATGGGATGAGTATCAACCACTGCTTGATTCTCCATTCGCAGATATGACCAATCTTGGTGGGCGCGCAGCAGGTACAATTACAGCCGGTTGCTTTTTATCACGTTTTGCGAAGAAGTATAACTGGGCACATATGGATATTGCTGGAACTGCTTGGAATAGTGGCAAAAACAAAGGGGCTACAGGTCGTCCAGTAGGTTTACTCGCGCAGTTTTTATTGAACCGTGCTGGTATCCAGACTGAAGATTAATATGACCCAAGTTATTTTTTACCAACTAGACAATGTATCAACACCAACGGCAGTCCCTGCGGAGTTGGCATTTGCCTGTGACTTGGTTGCAAAGTGTTACCGAACAAATCAAAAACTCACTGTTTTATGTGCGAACAAAGCCAGTGCGGAAGCTTTTGACGAGTTACTCTGGCAGCTTCCCGCGGATAGCTTTATAGCTCACAACCTTGCGGGTGAAGGTCCTGTTGGTGGTACACCTGTTGAAATTACTTGGGGTAATGAAAGTGCTTTAAGAGCGACAGTAGTGAATGTTGCCATGCAGGAAATTCCAACCCCCAATCGTTATAAAACGATTTTTGATTTTGTGCCGACCGACGAAGCGGCAAAACAAATAGCGCGAGAGCGTTATAAAACTTTTAAAATAGCTGGCTGCTCAATGCAGTTTCAGAAAGCAACTGAGTTTAATTGATTCTACACGACTTAGCTGTCCATCAAGCAAATTACGAGAGAACCCATGGATAAGACTTTTAATCCACAAGATATCGAACAACAATGTTACGCTGAATGGGAGCAAAATGGTTATTTTGCACCAAGCGGTTCAGGTGACCCTTACTGTATTTTATTACCACCTCCGAATGTTACCGGTAGCTTACATATGGGTCATGCGTTTCAGCATACCATTATGGATGCCTTGATCCGTCACCGTCGTATGAAAGGGAATAATACCCTGTGGCAATGTGGTACTGACCATGCTGGTATTGCTACACAAATGGTTGTTGAACGTCAATTGAACGCCAAAGGTCAAACGCGTCATGATTTAGGTCGTGAGGATTTTGTAAAGAAAATCTGGCAATGGAAAGAAGAATCAGGCGGAAATATTACACAGCAAATGCGTCGTTTAGGGACTTCTCCTGATTGGACCCGCGAAGCATTTACGATGGATGAAGACTTATCTTATGCCGTGCAAGAAGTGTTTGTGAAGTTGCATGAAGAAGGTTTGATTTATCGTGGTAAGCGTCTCGTTAATTGGGATCCCGTTTTACACACAGCTGTTTCAGATTTAGAAGTATTGAACGAAGAAGAAAATGGCCACATGTGGCATTTGCGTTACCCATTGGCGGATGGTTCAGGTGAATTGATTGTCGCGACCACACGTCCAGAAACAATGCTTGGCGATAGTGCTGTAGCGGTTCATCCTGATGACGAGCGTTATCAAGCATTGATTGGTAAAGAAATTAAGTTACCGCTTACTGACCGTCTCATTCCTATTATTGCTGATGATTATGTCGATCCTGAGTTTGGTACTGGTTGTGTAAAAATCACCCCTGCACATGATTTTAACGATTACGATATGGGTAAACGACACGATTTACCGATGATCAATATTCTGACCTCAGATGCCAAAATTAATGATAACGCACCTCAGGCGTATCAAGGTTTAGACCGTTTTGATTGCCGTAAGCAACTCGTTGCGGACTTAGATGCGCAAGGTGTATTGGTCAAAGTTGAAGATCATAAATTGAAAGTGCCACGTGGTGATCGCACAGGTGCGGTTATTGAACCTTACCTAACTGACCAATGGTATGTAGCGGTAGACTCATTAGCTAAACCGGCCATTGAAGCCGTTGAAAGCGGTGAAATTAAGTTCGTTCCTGAAAACTGGAACAAAACCTATTACCAATGGATGCATAATATCCAAGATTGGTGTATTTCTCGTCAGTTGTGGTGGGGGCATCGCATCCCTGCATGGTATGACGAAGCAGGTGCTGTTTATGTGGGGCGTGATGAAGCTGAAGTGCGTGAAAAACACAACTTAGGTGCCGATGTGGTGTTGCGTCAGGATGAAGATGTCCTAGATACGTGGTTCTCATCTGCATTATGGCCATTTGCCACGATGGGCTGGCCTAAAGATACGCCTGAATTAGCGACTTTTGTACCGAGTTCGGTCTTGGTTACTGGTTTTGATATTATTTTCTTCTGGGTCGCTCGTATGATTATGATGACCAAGAAGTTTACTGGGCAAATTCCTTTCAAAGAAATCTATATTACGGGTCTTATCCGTGATGAAAATGGCGATAAGATGTCCAAGTCAAAAGGGAATGTTCTTGACCCAATCGATTTGATTGATGGAATTGAGCTAGAGACGTTGGTAGCCAAACGGACTTCTGGCATGATGAATCCACAAGATGCCGCGAAAATCGAAAAACGCACACGCAAGCAGTTCCCAGAAGGCATTAATGCTTATGGTACCGATGCGCTGCGCTTTACGTTTGCTGCAATGGCCTCTACTAGTCGCGATATTAACTTTGATATGGGGCGTGTTGAAGGTTATCGAAACTTCTGTAACAAGCTGTGGAATGCATCACGTTTTGTCTTAATGAATACTGAAGAATTTGATACTGGCCGTGATGGAGGTGAATTAGTTCTATCACTAGCAGATGAGTGGATCATTGATCGCTTCCAAAGCACAATTGCTGATGTCGAGGCGGCGATTGCTGATTACCGTTTTGACCTTGCTGCTCAGGCTATTTACGAGTTCACATGGAATCAATTCTGTGACTGGTACTTAGAACTGTCAAAGCCTATCTTGCAAGATGAGAACACAACCGAAGCACAAAAGCGTGGCACACGCCATACCTTGATTAATACACTTGAGCAGTTACTGCGTTTAGCACATCCGATCATGCCTTACATTACCGAGCAGATTTGGCAGCGTGTAGCCCCTCTATCTGATGTTCTAGACACCTCTAAAAGTATTATGGTACAGGCGTTTGTTGAATACGATGAAGCTAAGCGTAACAGTAGAGCTGCAGGCGATATTGAATGGTTGAAACAGTGCATCATGGGTATTCGAAATATCCGTGGTGAAATGGATATCTCGCCCAATAAACCTTTATCGGTATTACTTAAAAATGCGGGTGCTGAAGATGAGCGTCGTTTAGCTGCTACACACAGTGTGTTAACCAAACTTGCTAAACTTGAATCATTGACGCCACTTTCTGTTGATGAGCAAGCACCAGCTTGTGCGACGGCATTAGTTGGCGAGATGGAGTTAATGATCCCGATGGCTGGGTTGATCGATAAAGATGCAGAGTTAGCACGTATCAATAAAGCCATTGAAAAAATTGAAAAAGACATGGCGCGTACATCTGGTAAACTTTCGAATGAAAACTTCGTAAGTAAAGCTCCTGAGGCGGTCATTGCTAAAGAACAAGCGAAACTAGATGATATGACAATGCAGATTGCTAAGTTAAATGAACAAAAAGAAACTATTGCAGCTCTTTAAATAGCTGTGAAATTTCTATTTGATTTCCACTCTGAAGTAATGAGTTGAAATTCTTATTACTTAAGTAATATTGTGAAACAAAAAAGAGAGCGTTTAGCTCTCTTTTTTTATTTAGTATGACATATTGTCCGAACTCAATTTTTATTCGCTTGTATCAGCTTAGGCAAAGTTCAACCTCACACTAAAATTTCTACTGTACTATTCTGCTCTATGAGTGGGCTCAATAAATTGTGTACCCCAACCGTCATAATGGACTTTGTGCTTGTCACAAATGGCGATAAGCGTATCCACATCAGCCACTAATTTTTCTTCACTCAATGGTCGGTCAATAACGGCATCAAAACAAAACACAATACCACCATCATCAAGTGGCATTTCTTCAGCATCACCTACCTCAAAACCCGCTTTGAAGGCATCTACAGCAGCCTTCTCGAGCGTATCAAAGTTTTGTGATGCCATGTGATGTTCAATGACATAAGTACCCTTAGGGTCGCTACCATCGTCTAACAGGGCTGCGATACATTCTTGGGTAAAGTCTACCCACTCTTGCCTTTCTTCTAGATTGGTCATGCGTTGTCCTTGTGTGATTGTTCCAGTGATTTTACGTCTTCATTCAACGCAGCTAGGTGCTCAGCCATCTTCGTATGATACGATTGAGCTAAGTCCTTAATATCTTTACTCGAATCGAACGGTTCTGGTTCATAATAACGCACTAGGACAATTCCGTTATTCCAAGTGTTCCACTTAATTTTGGATATGTTATCACTAGCACAGACCATCATTATTGGCTTATTCGTCGCTTGTGCAATACGGAATGCACCAGTTTTGAATGGCAGTAAACCCTTTCCATTGCTTCTGGTGCCTTCTGGAAAAAGTAATACGGATTTATTGGTTTTTTTAATAATGTGTGCAGTGCGCTTTAGAGTAGCTTGGGCACTACCAGAGTTTTTGCGATCAATCATGATGTTGCCTGTCAACCAATATAGCTGCCCAAAAAAAGGGATCCACTTTAGACTTTTTTTACCGATCGTAGTCATGCCTGAAAAGGAACATTTGGCTGTCGTGATTAAATCATAAGTTGATTGATGATTGGCAATACAAATGTACGATTGATCAGGTTCGATGACTTCCGCGTTTTGCACAATAACTTTGAGCCCGACAAGGCGCGCCATCGAGCTATACCAATTACCAGCAACCTTTACACCATCACGATGAAAAGGACGACAAATAGAGTAGGTAATTAAAGCGATATTTAATAATATAAAATAGATTGGAATAATAATAAATCTGGCTAAGGCTAACACGTGTACGCTCAAATAAACTTTTTGCGCAGTATACTGCTTATGAGCTCTTTTTGCATTAGTGTATGAGTACAAATCAGAAAAATCATATTATTTCTAATAAGGTAAAGTGCTTAATAATAAAGGTACAGTTTAAAATATATTGTATGCGGTAATTGTTGAGTAAATTGCCCTAGTAACCATTTAAATGACAGACATAAAAAAGGCTATATACCCAGGGTATATAGCCCATATATAAGTGCCACTATCTAAGGCAATAAGTTCACTTTTTAGTTGGTTTGTTTAAGCTTATCTTCAACCCACTTTTCTACTTGCGTTTGTAAAATAGATAAAGGCATTGCACCTCCTCCAAGCACAATATCGTGGAATTCTTTGATAGAGAATCGATCTCCTAAAGTTTCTTCTGCTTGTGCACGCATTTCTTGAATTCTAATCATTCCAATCTTGTAACTAGTTGCCTGTCCTGGCAGCACTAAATAACGTCTGACTTCACTACGGGCTTGGGTTTCGGTAATCGCTGAATTAGCTATAAAATAATCAATTGCTTCTTGTTCAGTCCAGCCTTTGGCATGTAACCCAGTATCCACAACTAAACGAATAGCACGCCAGATTTCAGACCCTAGACGCCCAAACTCTGAAAGCGGATCCGCATAGGTCCCTGCAATTTCTGTTGCCAACCATTCTGAATATAAAGCCCAGCCTTCAACATACGCTGTAAAGCCAGCTTGAGTTCTAAACGTTGGTACACCTGTCAATTCTTGTTGAATGGCGATTTGCATGTGATGACCTGGTAAGCCCTCATGGTAAGCAATAACTTCTAACTCACGCTTCGGCATAGCTGTCATATCTGACAAATGCGCATAGTATACCCCAGGTCTAGAGCCATCTGGGGTTGATGGGAAATAATGTTGGGCAGCGCCTGGTTGCTCGCGAAAAGCTTCGACGCGTTTTACGACCATATCGGCTTTGGGTAAGATACCAAAGAAATCAGGTAACACGGCTTTGATTTTATTGATAGCAGCGGTTGCATCGTCAATGTAGCCTTGGCGACCTGCATCAGTGTTTGGGTAATATAAACGTTCATCATCTTTGTTATCACGCAGGAACACAAAGAACTCAGCAAGAGAACCTGAAAAACCAAACTCTTCTTTTACCTTTTCCATTTCAGCTTTAAGACGTGCTACTTCACTTAACCCTATATTATGTATTTCATCCGCCGTCAGCTTTGTTGTGGTCTGGTTCATCAAACGCTCATTATAATAAGCTTGGCCATTGGGTAAGGCACTGACACCTGAAGCTTCTGGACTAGCGTTGACTTTATCTGTCTCCTGCCATGCAATCAGTTTTTGATAAGCCGGCTGGAACTCTGTGGTAAATGCTTTCCTAATCGTGGCCAGATATTTCTCTGCTTCTACTTGAGTCAGTGCATCTTCTGTAACTAAGTTTGCGATTTTGCTTTTGGCATCCGCCCATAGATCCGAATCCGCTGCCTCAGTAAATGGTGCACCAGTGATAATTTTTTGTGCTTCATTGATGACCATATCAAATGCAAAGTAGGGAGGGCGAACACCGTTATCCGCAATTTTTTTAGATAGTGTAATTAACTGTTCTATAGCACGCGCACTTCCTGCAATCCTTGAAATATAGTTATCTAAATCTTGGACGGTTTCGACTTTGTGGAAAGAGATAAGTAATTGCGGGAAAAAGGTATGAATAGCGGACATTTGATCAAAGACATAACTATTTAGTTTGAATTTATCAGAGGCTAATTCATTACCTGCTTGATAAACCCATATATCATATGAAATTTTTGCATCAGGGGTGAGCTTATCATAATCAAAATTTTTGGTAAGTTGGATGAGGTTTGTTTTCGTTCTGGCTAAAGACTCTGCTATGGCATACTCAGAAAAGTCATCAATTTCACCTTGGCGTTCGGTACGACCTAACATGGTCAGTTGAATCGGGCTAGTCAGCACTTCTGCTTCATATTGTTTTTCAAACCAAGCGTTTAAGCGGGCTGACTCAGAGGCAATGACTTCGGCTTGAGTCATGTTTTGAACTGAGGTCTGGCTCGATGTTTCAGGAGCTTGACCACAACCTGTTAATGTCATTGCGGTAGCTAATGCTATGAGGGTTAAACGCATGCTGTTCTCCAAGGAGGTAATTTATTGTTAAGTTAGCAGTACTTTATCTTGAACATGGAACACTTAATGGGGTACAACCAAGTTAAGTGCTTTGAGTTGCCGTCGAAAGATGCTGCTAAGTAAAGGTGGTTTTTTGTTTTTATATTTTTTAGGAATAGTAAAAAACGTAAGGCCTAAGCTTACTAGATGCTTAGGCCTTGTACCAGTCTCGATTGGGATTGGTTTAATCTAGGGCTAATTCTTTCAGTTTACGGGTCAAAGTATTGCGACCCCAGCCCAGACGTTTTGCCGCTTCTTGTTTGTGCCCACGGGTGAATGATAACGCGCGTTCTAAAAGTATTTTTTCAAATGTTTCTGTCGCTGAGGTGAGGATCCCATCTTCACCCGTTGCCAATTGTTCATCAACCCATGTGGCTAAATCAGATTGCCAGTGCCCTGTACTTTGGATACTTGAGCTGTCGCCATGTGTATCATGTACGGCATGTGACATCGAATGTTGTGGCGCATATGAAGTATTTGGTGTTGCTAGTGGAGCATTATCTAACTCAGGTGGTAGATCGTTGGCTTGAACTTCTTGCGAATTTGCCATGACAGTGATCCAACGACATGTGTTTTCTAATTGTCTGACATTCCCAGGCCATGCTACAGCTGATAATTTTTGTTCTGCTGCTTTGGTTAAGGTTTTCACTTCTACGTCTAATTCTTTGGCTGCTTTGCGTAAAAAATGTTTAGCTAATAAAGGGATGTCTTCTCGGCGTTCATGAAGTGCTGGTAAAAAAAAAAGCGATGGTACAAATCTTCCCTAAATAAGTTCTGTGCCACTAATTTTTCTAGATGTTGGTGGGTGGCAGCAATGATTCTTACATCAACACTAACAGGAGAAGTTCCTCCAACGCGATAAAATTGCCCATCGGCAAGTACTCTTAATAAGCGAGTTTGGATATCTAAAGACATATCCCCAATTTCATCTAAAAATAAAGTACCGCCATTAGCTTGCTCAAAACGTCCCTGTCGAGTAGATTGAGCCCCAGTAAAAGCGCCTTTCTCATGACCAAATAGCTCTGATTCAATCAGATCAGCAGGGATTGCTGCCATGTTTAAAGCGATAAATGCTTTTTCGGCACGAGGTGAATGTTTATGCAAGGCATGAGCGACCAATTCTTTGCCTGTACCTGATTCCCCATTAATTAAAACACTTATTGACGAACGAGCAAGTCGACCTATTGCACGAAATACTTCTTGCATAGCTGGTGCAGCGCCAATGATCTCCGACTCTAATACAGGTTCAGCTCTGCGTCTTTTAGATGTATTTTCTTTGACATGTTGTAGTGCTTTTTGCGTTAAGTTAACCGCTTCTGCAATATCAAAGGGTTTTGGGAGGTATTCAAATGCACCGTTTTGATAGGCATTTACAGCACTATCTAAATCAGAATGTGCGGTCATAATTATCACTGGTAAATCAGGGTGCAACTCATGGATCTTGTCCAGAAGGGTTAGGCCATCCATTTCTGGCATTTTAATATCTGAAATAATGACTTGTGGTGTTCCACCACTATTCAATTGTAATAATAAATCATGCGGGTTGGCAAAACTACAGCATTCAATTTTGGCCGTCATGAGTGCTTTTTGTAGGACCCAACGAATCGAGTCATCATCATCTATGATCCAAACAGGTTCGTTATTCATATTTGTTAGCTCCATTTTTTTCTATAGGGAGGTAAATTGTAAACTCAGTCCGTCCTTTGCGACTTTCCAGTTCGATTTTACCTTTGTGATGTTCAATCAGATTTTGGGCAATGGATAAACCTAAACCATTGCCATCGGGTTTGGTTGATACCATGGGATAAAACAATGTGTCTTTAATTGTCGGTGGAATACCTGGACCATTATCGTATATAGACACCGTTGCACACAGTGGAACTTTTTTACCACGAATAACATGATTTCTAGAAATGCGCGTTTTGATTCTTAATTTGGGAATAGATGAACTGCTGTTAGCGAGTGCTTGCATTCCATTTCGCACGATATTTAAAAATGCTTGTTGGAGCATATCTGCATCCATCATGATTTCTGGAATACTTGGATCGTAATCTCGCTCAATAAGAATATTCGTTGGGTTATCATTTTTAATTAAAGCATACACAGACTCTAAAGGATGATGAATCGTGTCATAAGAGAAGCTCGGCACAGAATTCGGGCCTAACAATCTATCAACTAAGTTGCGCAAACGGTCGGACTGCTCAATAATCATTGATGTGTATTCAGCATGTTCAGGTGTGCTCAACTCTAAAGCAAGAAGTTGTGCTGCACCGCGGATCCCGCCAAGGGGATTTTTGATTTCATGGGCGAGGCCACGAACTAATTGTTTTGCAGCTTGTTGCTGTGCTAATTGAAGAGATTCCTGACTGATTCGTTTTTGTTGGTCGATATGTTTAGCTTCTATCATGAGGCTAGGACAGCCCTGCATATCAATATATGTTACGCTGATGTCAAAGTGTAAAATCTGCTCATCATGCAAACATATCTCAACATCATTTTCGCTAAAGTTTTCCTGCGTTGAAAATGCCTCAACGATTCTCGTTTTATCCAATGACGCAAAGGCTAATACCTCATTTATGGGCATTCGATAAAGCTGCTTTCTGCCGGTGGATAAAAAGTTCAATGCGGAATGATTTGCATAGACTACTTGCATCTCTTTATTGATGACGAGGACCGCTGTAATTAAATTTTCTAGCAAAAGATTATGGTGTTGAAAAATCATACGATTACTATGCACTAAATTAGTGCAAATATCCATGTGTTTGCACCATTACCCTCGATAAATTATTAATTTACCCGTGTGTGGTGCATAAAAAAGGTTCTTAATATTGATTTTGCAATAAGCTTGCCGTTTTTATCATATATTTGCACAAAAATAGTGTGGCTTCCTTTGGAGAGATTTTCTATAAAAAGCATGGACTTGTTTGTTACAAAAGTCAGTTTATTACTGACAGTTACTGTAAAGACTAAACCTGCTTTTTTTACCTAAGAAGCTTGTCAAACACAGTTGTTGTTTGCCAATGATGAACTGCTTACTACCCAATTTGGGATTGTCTTTAAACTCGACTATGTCATTAGGTATTTTATTATCTTTTATTGATATGCTTCCACACTTCAAATAATTAATAACCTAAAGGATAAATAAGTAAAAAAAAGCCCACTAGAAAGTGGGCTTGGTATTTTTTCATAACCTTACTTATTTA
>P_2C_Liq_3_UnCtyDRAFT_100280_pt1 | contig 15590 bp, 8 predicted proteins | sample Pon2CUnioCityCA_3_FD_9720 | JGI IMG/M metagenome (IMG submission 9720)
CATCGCGCCGCCCCTTTCTTTTTGCTCTAAATATCCAAACACACCACCAGCCAACCCACGCAACATCAGCGGCCCCGCAGGCTGCGCATTCACCGCGCACCTCCCAACGCCGCAGCGCTTCCAAACGGCCCGACCCCAGACCGCGCCGCCTCTTTCTTTTTGCTCTAAATATCCAAACACAACACCCACCAAACCACACGGCGCTGGCGGCCTTCGTAGGGGGGGGGCGCATTCACAGCCCCCACCGTGCGCTGCATTATCTTAATTTCTGTTAACACTTACCTGCTTGGGGTGGTGCACGCATGGTGCACGCAAGGTGCACGGATATCACCCCCCCAGAATCACCCCGCGCCGCACCCGTTAACCATCCGGAACGCCGCCTTAAGGGGGCCTTAATCCGCCATCAACCAGCGCCGCCGGTCGTGCAATTCGGGGCGAAAATACGCCACCATACGGGGCGCTGTCCCAGCCCCGCTCCAAGGCGCGACTCCATGCAGCGCAAACCGGTGCACGAGATAGGCCTCGCCCAGTGTGGCGGACACCTCAACCCTCTGACAGGTCTCAAAAATCTCGGCCCGCGCCGCCTGATAGGCGGCCGTCAAATCGACCTCATGCCAGCGCGCTTCAGGCACGCCCTCAAAGGCTTGTTTCAGCATTTGTGCAAGCTTGAGATGGCTGCCTTCCCACACAACCATCGGAGACTGCGCACTCTCGCTTAACGGAACGCCAAGCACCCAAGCGTGATACTCCCCCATCCGCCTTTGCCGCTCAGGCCCCTCCAGTTTCAACCCATCCAAATGCGCCGCCGCGCGTTTGACCCGATATCGCCCCGCCGCTGCGCTCTCCCCCTCACGGGGTTTGGGATAGCCCGGATAAATCACCGAAAGCTGCGCCCTATGCAGCGCCAAGGAGCCGAACAGATTTGACGCAAACCTGTAAGCCGCCCCCGATAGCGCTCCACTGTCCGCAAGAGCGCCACGCGGGTCGTTTGGCAAAGCGTCCACACCAACAAACCACGTGCCCTCACATTGGTGCCAATGGGCGTTCTGAGGCGCCTCGACCGCCGCCCATGCGGGCGCGCAAACAGATTTGGCCCAGTTGACAAGCGGGCCGTCACAGGGGAATTTTACCCAACCTTTTTCAAGGTATTCTTTCAATATCCCAATGCCTTACGCAGCATATTTAATGCAACAAGCGTGAGAAAGACGGCAAACACCCGTTTCAGCGGCTTCGGATCCATAGCGTGCGCGAGCTTCACCCCGTAAGGCGCTGTTATCATTGTCATAGATACGATCACGCCAAAGGCCACAAGGTTCACAGCCCCGAGTGTCAAGGGCGGCGCCTCTGCCACCTCCATAAAGAGAAACCCGACCACAGCAGGCACCGCAATAATGACGCCAAACCCCGCCGCCGTCGCCACTGCACGGTGAATAGGCACGTTGAACAAAGACATCAAAGGCACCCCGAAACTGCCCCCGCCAATGCCCATCAACACCGAGAGAAATCCGACCGCAGGCGACAGCGCAGCCCGCCCCGCCGCTTTGGGCATCTCCTGCCCCAGCCGCCAGTCACTGCGCCCGAAGCCCATATAAAGACCGATCACAACGCCCAAACAGCCAAAGATCGCTTGTAGCGTCACAGAGCGCAAGGACGAGGCCACCACCATTCCAAGAGCCGCGCCAATCGCAATTCCAATCGCCCAAGAGCGCAGGATATCCCAGTCGACAGCGCCCTTTTTGTTGTGGCTCAAGACCGAGCGCACAGACGTGACCACAATCGTCGCCAGTGACGTCGCCAAACAGACCTGCATCAGCTGCGGCCCGTCATATCCAAGCACCTGAAAAGCATAGAAAAAAGCAGGCACAAGAATAATCCCGCCGCCCACGCCGAGAAGCCCCGCAAGCACCCCCGCAAAGGCCCCGATGGCCAGTAGCATCACCAGCATCTGAAGTAGCAAACCTGTCTCTGGCATCGTTTCGTCCTTATTTTTGCGCCTCAAGCGCACCCTCGCGCGCGCCGCGCACAACGTCCAGCGCTTCTTTGATCAAAGCCACACCCGCGCCCTCCTTATGCGCTCCCTCCGAGAGCACCCGCCGCCAAAGCCGCGCCCCGGGCTGGCCCGCAAACAGGCCAAGCATATGCTTGCTGATCTGGCCAAGCTTGCCACCTTCGCCGAGGTGTTGCGCCACATAGGGCAACATGGCTTCGACGCTGTCCAGAGGGTCCGCAAATGGCGCCTCAGCACCAAACACGAGAGGGTCCGCCGCGCCCAGAATATCCCAAGGCTGATGATAGGCCGCCCGCCCGATCATCACCCCGTCAAGCCCCATCTCAAGGTGCTTTAAGGCCTCCTCAAGCGTGCCCACCCCGCCATTGAGCGAGAGGTGCAGATCAGGAAAATTTCGTTTCATTTCATAGACAAGCGGATAATCAAGCGGCGGGATATCGCGGTTTTCCTTGGGCGAAAGCCCCTTCAGCCAAGCCTTGCGCGCGTGAATGCTAAAGCGCGTCACACCAGCGCCAGACACCGTCTCAAGAAAGGCTGGCAAAACCTCTTGCGGCTCCTGATCATCCACACCAATGCGGCACTTCACAGTGACAGGCACATCCACCACCGCCTGCATCGCCGCGCAGCACTCGGCCACAAGATCGGGCTGGCGCATCAACACCGCGCCAAAAGTCCCCGACTGAACACGATCAGACGGGCAGCCCACATTGAGGTTGATCTCGTCATACCCCGCCTCAGCCCCGATCCGCGCGGCTTCTGCAAGCTCGGAAGGGTCAGAGCCACCAAGCTGCAAGGCCACAGGGTGCTCTTCAGGGCTATGCGTCAACAAATGAAACGCCCGCCCCCGCACCAAAGCAGGCGAGGTCACCATCTCTGTATAAAGCAGCGCTTCGCGCGACAGGAGCCGATGCATAAAACGGCAGTGCCGATCCGTCCAGTCCATCATAGGCGCAACGGAGAGTCGCGCAGCGTGGCTCACAGGCTTCGCTTTGTCTTTGATATCTTTGTTTTTTTGCATCATCAGGCACCCGAGGCTCTGCGCCAACCCGTTCCAAGCGGTTCGGCTCAAGCCTCCGTTTAGGCCATCATGCCCCAAACGTAAACGGGGCAGCCTCAGTCGCGAAAGGCGCGGTCTTTGATCCGAACCACAGGTTGTGTCAAATAGGCCAAGACAGTCTTTTTCTGTGATAGCATATCCACCTGAGCAATCATCCCGGGAATAATCTCAAGCTCAACGCCATCCGCATCAGTCAGCGTTCCGTTTAACCTAATTTCAACCACATAGACGCTACGCTCGCCGTCAGGCGCCGCTACAGTGTCCGCCCCTATACGCGTCACAGCTCCGTCCAGCGCGCCATAGCGGGAGGCGTCATATGCCGTTATACGCACCTTCACCTCTTGGTTCGGACGGATAAAGGCAATATCCGCAGGGTCGACAAAAGCCTCCACAGTCACCGTGTCGCCAAAAGGAACGATTTCCGCAACAGTCTGGCCCTGCTGGGCAACGCCCCCGAGGGTGGCAAATAAAACCTGATTTACAATCCCGCGTGTCGGGCTACGAATCTCGGCGCGCTTCAGGCGTGTTTGCAAAGCCGGAATGCGGGTTTCAAGCGATGCCAAACGCGCATGAACCTCGGTCAATTCCTGGTGCGCTTTGGTGAGCTGGTCCCGCTTGCGCGCAACGATCTGGCTTTCAATCTCTATGACAGCGGTTTGCGCCATGACAATTTGCGTTTCTGTCTCTTTGAGGCGCCCGTTCAGCTCCGCAAATTGGCGCCGCAATGAAATAAGCGCGAGCGGGCTCTCGATCCGCTTTTCTACAAGAGGTTCCACAACTTTGATTTCCTCCAGCAAGAGCGCAATGTTTTGCTCCGCTACGTCGCGCCCCACTTCTGCGCCCTCAATCTCAGCCATCTTGATGTCGCGCCGCGCTTCCAAAACCAGAAGGTCCGCAGACAGCTGTTCTTTGAGAGACAAGAACAGCTGCTGTTCCGCCTCCAAAATGTCCTGCGTCTCAGCCTCTGTTATCATATTGAAAGCCGTGCCTGAAATCTGTGATTTCAAACGGTTCTGACGAATGAGCAACGCGGCGGCATCCGCCTGTGCCGTGTTCAGTTCCGAGCGCAGCAAGGTCGGATCAAGCCGCATAATCACATCATTTGGCTCAACAATATCGCCGACCTTGACCCCAATCTCGGTGATCGTGCCAGTTTCAGCCGCTTGCACCACCTGCACCAATTGGCTCGGAACAACGCGCGCGTCCGCACGTGTCACATCGTCAATCTCCGTCATATGCGCCCAATAGCCGACACTCAACAAAACCAAACCCACAGCAACCAACAGATAGGTTCCAGAGCGGCCTGAGCGGCCGCGCAGGTCTCGGGCAATTTTATCAAATTCTGCATTAGACATTGGCGAGCGCTTCTTTGTTTTCTGGGCGGCGTGCCCGCGCCATCATTTCGTTTTTGGTGCCATCAAAGCTAACTTTTCCGTCCTTCAAGACAATCACCCGATCCACCAGCGCCAACAGACTGGTGCGATGTGTCACAACTATCAGGGTCCGCTGGTCAGTGGCCCAAGATTTTATATTCTCAATAACCTTGGCTTCTGTTTGCACATCCATGCTTGAGGTTGGCTCATCCATAATCAATGTGGGCGGATCGCCAATCAAACTGCGCGCGATTGCGATGGCTTGCCGCTGCCCGCCAGAGACACCCATGCCGCCCTCGCGCACCGCCATGTCAAATCCGTGCGGATGACGCGCCGCCATGCTTGCGGCCAAAGAAAGCTTCGCCTTTTCAGCAACTTCTTCGTCACTTACGCCAAATCGCCCCGCCACGATATTGTCGCGCAAGGTGCCTGAAAAAAGCCAACAATCTTGCAACACAGCCCCGATGTTGCGCGTCCGGTCCGCAGGGTCCACCGCCCGCGCATCAAGCCCGTCTAACATGACAGCCCCGTCATCCGGTTCAAAAAGCCCAAGGATCAGCCGCGCCAATGTGCTTTTCCCAGACCCGACAGGCCCCATGATGGCGACTTTTTCGCCCGGCTTAATCTCCAGATTAAGCCCGTTCAGCACAGAGCCAAGCTCGGGATCATAGGCAAAACTCACATTCTGAAACGCCACATGGCCCTCAATGCGATCGCGGCTCAAATAGCGACGGCCTGTCTCGCGCTCGCCTTCTGACTTCATCATCTGGTCAATCTGGCGATAGGCCACAATCGACTGATTGAGACGCGTTAAGATTTGTGAAATCTGCCCCAAAGGCGCGAGTGTTTTGCCCGTCAAAATCACACAGGCGATCAATGCGCCCATAGACACAACACCATCGCGGATCAGAAAAACGCCATAAAACACAATCCCGATCTGCGCCACTTGCTGCACCAGTTGGGTAAAATTCACCGTGCCCTGCGCCAGAAGCCGTCCCTTGCCGCCACTTTCCGATTGGTTCTTCACAGCTGCACGCCAACGCGCCCGCATGACGGGTTCCGCCCCTGTCGTCTTGAGCGTTTCCAGGCCCGAAAGGGTTTCCATTAAAATGGACTGTTTGGTCTGCCCGTCACTGCTCGCTTCTGCGGCATATTTGCGCAAAAAAGGCTGAACAATCAGCCCCGCAATCAAGACAACAGGAACAGCCACCAAAGGCACAATCGCCAGCGGCCCGCCGATCATATAGATCACAGCGACAAACAGCGCTAGAAACGGGAAATCAACCAAAGCGGTCAAAGACGCCGAGGTGAAAAACTCGCGCACCACCTCAAAATCACGCATGATAGAGGCCATCTGCCCGTTCGAGCCCGTGCGGGCGCGCATCTTGAGAGCCAAGAGATGATTGAACAGCCGTTCTGCCATTTTTTCGTCGGCATATTTACCCGCTGCATCAATAAACCTGATCCGTAACGACTTGATAAGAAAATCAAACCCAAGCGCAAATCCAACGCCAAAGGTCAGCGCCAGCAGGCTGTCAATCGCCTCATTCGGCAAAACCCTGTCATACACAACCATCGTAAAAAGAGAGGAGGTCAGCCCCAGCACATTGGCCACCGCTGCCGCAAGAATGATCTGCAGGTATACACTGCGCAGGCCTTTGAACGCCCCCCAAAACCAATGCCCGTGTTCGGGCGGCTTCCCCGCCTGCCATTGCCGGTTTCGGCTCACGCGCAGGACATAGGACAGAGCCTCAAGCCGAGAGTCACCACTCTGCCAAATCTGCTCTTCAGGCCCCTGTGCAAAATCAACCACCGTAAAGTCGCCAGCCTCACTCTTTGACAGGACAACACATGAGGCCCCCTGCGCATCAAGGCAAATAAGCGGAAACAAGACGGGATCAAGCTGACTCAGATTGCCCGCGCCAAACTCGGCGGAAAACCCTGCCGCCTCTAGCGCATGAACGGCGTCTTCCACACCGTAAGCTTCTGTTTCGCCTTGAAACACGCGCAACAAATCAGCTTGGCTTAATTTATGTTCAAGCTGTTCCGTTAAAAAGATCAGGCTTTTCTGGAGGGTATTTTGCATCGCGATACGGCCTCACTCTTGCTCTTGACGATCGTCAAGCCCAACAGGTCGCAGCGGCGCAATAATACCAAGCGCATCCAGAATATCGCCCGTGACAGCCAAAATGGCATACTCGGCGCGGCGTGCCTCGCTCTTTTGACGGATATAGCGCTCTTGCGCCACGTCAAGCTCACGCACGGCCTCAACAATTTGCGTGAAATTCCCTTTTCCAAGCTCAAACTGCCCCTTTGATGTCACCAAGGCCTGCTCATTGAGCGCCACAGCCCGCTGTGTGGCCGAAAGCCGTGCCTGAATGGAGCCTGTCTCCGCCTTGGCCTGGCTCAAACTGCGCGTCAACTCACGCTTCAAGCTATCAAAAGCCGCCAATGCCTGATCGCGCCGCGCCTTTGCACTGGCGGCTGACGCATCCTCCAGCCCGCCGCGATAAATCGGAAAGTTAACACCCAGCCGCGCTTGCACCCCGTTAGAAAAGCTTCCCTGATTAAAATCCGTCTCCAAAATCGCAGAGACCGTCGGGACGCGTGCACGCGCACTCAAGTCCAGTTCCTGCTCGCGCGTCTCAAGAACAAGCGCAAGCTCGCGCAGCCTCGGACTGTTTTCAAGAGCAAATCCCTCATCGGTCTGGCGCAGTTGCGGCGCAGGTGGAATGCGCAAGCTCTGCTTGGGCGGCGCACCAAACACCTCGACCCAAACGGCTTTGGACGAGGCTAAATTGGTGCTGGCTTGTGCCACATCCGACTGTGCATTTGACAAGCGCCCCTTGGCCGAAAGCACATCTGCAATCGAGCCAGCGCCAGCCTCAAAACGCTCCTCAATCAGCCCGACAAGCCCCTCAATCTGAGCCGCATTTTGCTTGGCTTGTGAAAGCAGGTCTTTGTCTCGTTCAAAATCAATCACAGTTTCAACGGCTTGAAAGGTCCGCGCACTCAAGCTTGCCACTTCAGACTGATAGACGCGCTTGGCTTCGGTTTGCCGCAAGGCCACACGCGCCTCTGTGCGCCCGCCATCATATATAATCTGATTGAGGCGCAAAACAGGCACAGATGTGCCACCAGAGGTAAGCGACCCCTCGGCGCTGATCTGCGGGCGCAACGCGCTTTTCTCAATTTCTATTTGCGCGCTGGCATCAAGGATAACCGATCCAGCCGCCTTTGACAGCGGTCCCGTCGTGACACCTTGCTGGATCAGAGCCGCAAAGCGCGTTTGCGCCAATGAGCCGTCTGTGCGCGCCCGAGCAGCCGCAGCATTTTTGTGACGCGCCGCGCTGGCGTCAGGCTGCGTCTCCGAGCTGAGCGCAGGGGGCTCCCCGCCCCCAGTTTGGCCTGCCTCACAGCCAGCCAGTGCCAAAAGGCAAATAAGGGCCACAGGTTTCATAATGGTTTAACTCTCAAAATCAACTTCTAAGGCGGGGACATCTGCCTCAAGGTCGCGCGCAATCGAGGACAAAAAACCGTCGCTCTGAACAAAGGTCTCCGGCCGCGCAGCTTGCGCCCCTTGTGACTTCGCCACAGCCTTACTGTGCAACGAAAAAAGTTGCGCATACGCCAAGCCAAGCGCCCCCGATTTGTGCAGTTTTACAATCGCTTGCTCGGATAGGGACATAAGCTTTGGTTCATCAATCTCATAATACCTAAACTTGCTTTGCCCCGCAGGCTTCAGCACCCCAGCGGCCTGCAAATCTCCTGTCAGCCGCGCAGCCAAGCCCAGATCTGCTCCAAAACTCTTAAAATATGCACTGACTTTAGCAACAGGCACGGTCACCTTAGCACCCTCAAAAAAGCTTCGCCCCTGCCCCTTGTCTCCCACCATGTTATCCCAAACCGCAAGGCACAGGCGCCCCTTTTCTCTCACAAAGGTAAACGGATAGAGTCGCAGCAAAAAAGGCAGCCCCAAGGCGGCCTCTTCGCGCTCAAACCCGCACATCTGGGCCTGAACCTCATCGGTTAAGGCCACAACAAGCGCCCAGCCCGCATCTTCCCGCTTGAAATACCAGCCGTAGCTGCGCCCAACGCGCGCAGCCTCATTCGCCCCGATCTGGACGTCGGTCAAACTCCGCACAAAGTTAAGGTCGGAAGGCGCGCGCCAGGTTTTCTGTGCAAGTCGTCCTGCGCTCAAAGCAATAGCGCGCGGCGGGTGCGCATCAAATGACACCCCCGCCGCCCCGCCTTAAGCGACCTCCGGTGTGGGCGGAATATCTTCCACGAAGAGCAACACATTGTCATGCAGCGGCGCGTTAAAGCCGTTTTGTTGCAGGTTCTCAAAGATCGCTACGGTCTCTTGAACAACAACATCGCCACTCTCATTGACTTCAAGCTTGGCAAAGACAGCCTCGCTGCTGCCACCCTCAACGAACATTCCATAGAGCAAGTCATCTTGGCCGTCATACTCAAAGAACGAAAGGTCGTTGTTGATCACAGCAAGATCGACTTCGCCCGTCGCAACATTGACCATTTCAGGCAGGTTGCTGTCAAAGATGGTGAAGTAATCAAACTGCTCGAGCCCGCCCAAGTCGCGCATCACGATTATGTCGCCTTGGTCCGCGCCTGGCGCCATTCTGAAGCCAGAGATCGTATCAACACCCTCGTCTTCGATATCAATGTAGATAAAGGTCTGATCATTCAGCGTCGCGCCATCAAAACTTGATTTGTAAATCTCAAGCCTGTCGCTGCCGTCTCCCAGCACAACCCCAAAGTCGCCTGTTCCGCCGACATCAACGGTGTCATCCCCAGCGCCTGAGTCAATCCAGGTGTCAGCCCCGTCCCAGCCGTCTCCCGCGCTGGCGTCACTGTCAATCAAGATAAACTGCGCATCTGCCCCAAAGACCTCGGCGGTGCTCATATCGCCCGTAACCGCGTCATAAAGCTCTGTCGGGCTAAGGTTCAGATCGCTGATCGACAGCCAGGTGGCCCCGCCTGTCGGGCCAAAGTCAAGGTCCACAATATTGCCAAGCAGCTCTTGGTTCTCGCCCGTGCCCGAGACAGCAAAGCCGCTGCCGGTCACAACCGCGCTATAAGAGGTGCCCTGATACACCCCAACAAAGGTCACGCTTGTTGAGGAGAAACTCGCAACATCAATATCGCCGTTTTCAACTACCGCATCAAAGGCATCATAAGGATCAACACCCCCCGTATCAAACTGCTCGAAGGTCACCACACGGCTGCCAAAGTCAGCCGGGTCAAACGGTGCCTCCGAGTAGACAAATGACGACAACACATCAAGGAACTCAGCCGCCGTATACCCAGCGATCGTGACCGAATTTCCGCCGCCAAAGGCCACATTCACTGCCGCAGCCCCGTTATAAGTGGTCTCCGTAAGCGCTGTGTCAAAATCAACGTCCACGTCTTCGGCGGTGTAAATGTCGTCGCCCTCTTCTGGATCAAAGTCGGTAATGGTGTCATTGCCCGCTCCGACAACAAACTCATCTGCCCCCGCGCCACCTGTCAGAACATCATCCCCACCAAGGCCATTGAGCGTGTCATCGCCCTCTGTGCCCACCAGCGTGTCGTTTTCTGATGTGCCTACAATGCCATCAAGGCTCGCAAGATAGTCTTCCACATCCTCGATAAAGACATTTTCGAGCAAGACCGTTGTGCCGCCTATCGACACTTCGGTTGAGCCACCAACAGCGGTCAGAACCAACTCTTCCTCGCCACGACTGTCTGCCAGAGCATCAACAATCATATCGCCTTCTGAGATGTTGAAATCAGCGATCACATCATAGCCGCCATGACCAACAACAAAGGTGTCGCCGCCATCACCGCCACGCAGGTAGTCGTTGCCTGTCCCGCCTGTGAGCGTGTCATCGCCCGCATAAGCGCGCAGCTGTGAGCCTGTGTTGGCCGCCGTCAAGCTGTCAGCGCCGTCCCGCGAGCCGCGGATCGCTTCAACGCTTACAAGCGTATCGCTAAAGGCCACACCGTCCCAGGTGCCCGTGACAATCCCCGCGCCCAAATCCGCCGTGATCGCCCCAACGCCGTAGCGTTCATAGCGCACCATGTCAAAGCCATCGCCCGCATCCAGCGTGTCATTGCCGCCGCCCAGAATAAAGCGGTCATCAAACGCGCTACCCATCACGCTGTCGGCCGCCGAGCTGGTCTCTAGCTCAATATTACCCGCGCCAGCGCCCGCGCCTATCAAGTTGATCTGAACAGACCCTGCGCCCCCGCCAATATCAACCGCACCCGTGCCCAAATCAGCCACAACCGCGTCATCGCCCTTGATAGAAACACGTGTTGTGCCCGAGCCAGGGCCGACATTTACATTCACAACGTCATCGCCGCCTTGATAGTAGAAAGCACTCCAAGTGTAGCTGTTCTCCGCCCCTTGGGTAATCGTCACACTGTCGTCTTCCGCTGTGGTGATAAGGCCAAAACCCCAGTTGGAAACCGAAGCCACCCCTACCAAAGTATCCGTGCCAAGCGCGCCTTTAGAAACGCTGCCGGTGTTGGCCTGATAGTCCACCGTCGCGGTGATACCTGTGCCAACGAGCTTTGAGTAATCCACTTCGGCATAGGTCGTCTCCGTGCCACCCGAGAACACAAGCTCATCATCCCCGAGGCTGGCCACCAGACGGTCAGTGCCATCGTCGTTGCTCACGCCGTTGAGCGTATCATTGCCAATGGTGCCTTCAAGCGTATCACTGCCCGTGGTGCCCGTGCGCGACACGCCATCAAGCTCAAGGTCCAGCAACAAAGCCTGCGCCTCGGCCCCGCTCACGCCGTTCAGCGCCAAGCCGTTCCCATCGCCAAAGTTCAGGAAAGCGCCTTGATCATACGGCCCAGTGCCGTTGCTGTATTCGCTCACAGACACATTCAGAACGCTGCTTGCAGCCGCACCGGCAAACTCAAGCGTGTCTTCGCTGACATCAAAGTCCTCGACCCAATCGTCGCCGCCCGAGTAATGCAGCACATCAGCGCCCGCGCCCAGCATTATTTTATCATCGCCCGCGCCCGACACCACAGTGTCATTGCCGCCGCCCGCGCGCAGCTCCGAACCGCTGTCCGCCGCGGTCAAACTGTCGGCAAACTCGGTGCCCTGCACCTCTTCAAAGCCCGAGAGTGTGTCAGTTGCGCCAAAGCCGTCTGTCGCCGTGCCAGCTTGCAAGTCAACCGTGACACCAGCGTTGCCGCCATATTGCGCATCGCGGTCATAAGACACACGGTCATTGTCACCACTGCCGCCCATCAGCGTATCGTTGCCATCAAGGCCGCGCGCCCGTGATGGTCCATCGCCATCCGCCAGCTGAATGCTATCGGCAAACATCGAGCCACGCACCATTTCAACATTGGTAATCGTGTCGACCGAGCCATCGCCCTTGGTGGCTGTGCCAGCGTTCAAATCAACGGTGACACCATCCTCAGCACCCACATAGGCCACTTGGTCATAATCGCCCGCGCCGCCGTCAATGGTGTTTGAGCCGAGGGTGTCAAAGATATAATCGTCGCCCTCGCCGCCCTGATAGCTGTCATCCCCTGCACCAAAGCTCAGGTTATCGTCGCCCGCGCCGCCATCAACACTGTCATTGTTGGGAGATATACCATCAAAATCAAGGTCATCGCCCTCAGCCGAGCCTGTCAACGTGTTAGTAAAGGCACTGAACAAGTCATCAAATGCGTCTGCGTTGATCACACCCGCCTCAGAAACAAGCGCCGCCAGCCCTGAGGGCAATATCGCCGCAGGAACAGCCAGCCCCGTTGCCACCAGAGCATTGGGTGTGGCCGTTGTGCCCACCGTATACCCCGAAATAACGCCCGTGGCGCTGCCGTCTGCATAACTCAGCCCCGTGCCTGTAAAGCTGAAGACAACCCCGTCATCGCTTGTAAAGGTGATGGCTGTGTCGCTCACAACAGGGGTGCGCAGGCTGGCCGATCCGTCCACACCCTGCACAAAGACATCAGGCCGCGCGCCCGAAATAGCGACAGCCTCCGTGTTATACGGCACTACAAAATTAGACACAGCCGCATTCAGCACAATATTCGCGCTCAAATCCGTGTCGCCCAACGTGACCGAGCGTGTCGCCGCATCGCCTGTGTTGCCAAGCGCGTCTTCCGCCACCGCAGAAATGTCAAAAGGCCCTTCTGATGGCAGATCAGCGGCGTCAAATGTCGCGCTAAAGCTGCCATCTGTCTCGGAGGCCGTGACGTCCACATCCACCTCACCGATGCTCACCGTGACAGTTGCGCCAGTCTCAGCCGTGCCCGTCACCGTCAGGTCTTCGAATTGCTCGATCAGGTTGAGTTCGTCATCACCCGTCACCGCGTCAATCACAGGCGCATCAGGCGCCGTAGCATCCACCTCAACAGAGCCAACCACGCGCCCTAGCGTAAAGACAGTGCTCCCCGCAGGGGCCGCCGCAACACGAACATCATACTCTCCTGTCGCCTCAGGCAGATCCGCCGCCGCAAAGCTCACGCTCCACGCGCCCTTCGTGGCACCCTCAAGCGCCGCAGCCACAACAACCGTCTCAACCGCATCCCCGATCGTGACTTCAACCGTGCTCCCGGGCCGCCCCAGGCCTGCAACCGTGATGTCATCCTCGGGGCCATCCGCCCCATAAAGCTCACTGATTTCCGTTGAAACCGTCGGGCGCAGCGGCACAACAGCCGCCGCTTGCTGGCCAACGTCCAGATCGTCAAGATCGGTGTTGCCGTCCTCACCCGACGCTTCAATCGCGTCCACAAGCTCACCTTGCACAACTTCTTGCACGGCCTCGATCTGCTGCTGCACCTCTTGCAGGTCAGAGCCAGCCGCCTGCTCAATCAGCGTGTTGGCATTTTTCACTTGCCCCGCAATCGCGCCAGACTTCGTAGCATCCACACCCGCGCTCTCAAGAGCAGCCCCGATCGCATCCGTATCTTCCAATGCGCTATCGTTGCCCGCCGCCAGAAGCGACTCCGCCAGCGAACCTGTCGCCTGCTCCGAGCCTTCCAGCGCCGCAGCATCATCAGCAGCCCCTGCCGCCGCCGCGTTGATCACAGCCGCGACTTTGGCCGCCGCCTTAAAGGCGTCCGCATCCGCCGCACCGGTGCCATTTTCAATCGCTTCAATCGGGTCAAGCTCAAGCAGGTTCTGCCCAGACAGCCCAAGCGCTGTGGCCAACTGCGCGCTCGCATCTTCGACCGAAATTTCGTTGCCATCTGCGGCCCGCTTTTCAACCAGACTTTGCACAAGCGTCGTCAGCGGCGTGATGACATCCGCGCCCGCAGGAGCCGTCAATACCCCCGTGAAGGGTTTGCCCGTCGCCGCGTCGGTGCCGCCAAAGGAAATCAGTTTCGCGGTCGGATTGGCACTGCTTTCCGCCAAGGTCCAGTTGCCTTCGCTGTCGGTCGTCGTATTCGGCTCGCCCGCGTCCAAGGCCTCGTTGCCATTCAGGTCGCGATAGACGGTCGCGCCCACCAGATAGCCGTCCACAACGCGGCCACCATTGTTAAACACTGGCGCAGGTGCCGCCGCTGCGGTCCCCGAAGAGCCGCCACCAAGCGCCGCCAAGGCTCCAACACCCACGGCACCGCCCGCAGCCATTCCGGCCGTGATCGTCGCGCCGGCTTCAAGGCCCGCGGCCATAACTTCGGCCACTTGCTGTGCCACAGCCTGCGAAACCACAATATCGCCCGCAGGGCCTACGGTGTAACTGCCTTCCGGAATTCGGATCGTCTCGCCATTTTCTAGCGTGACAAGCAAAGACCCATCGGCCTGTTGCACCGCAGAGGCCACGCCCTCAAGCCCCGCAATATCCAGCCCCGCGCCTTGCGCACTTGCATCATCAGCACCCAACAACACCAGAACCATAGCAGAGCCGCCCACAGCCAGACGCAGGGCATTCTGTTTTGCAAACCGCTTGAAATAACTTTGCCGCGCCTCATTCTCCCGTGGGATCGCGACAGGCATTGCCTGTGCTTGGCTGAGCTTTGAGAGCCTCGTGGCAAATTCTGATGAAGACGAAACAGACACAACAGACGGCAGAGCACCGCGAGAAAACACAACCATTTAAACAACCCCAAGGCTAACCAGTTAATATATTTTTAAGCTCGGCCAATGCTGCCGCCAAGTCAACCCATGTGATATGCGCTATAAATGTTTAGCGAGATTTTGCACTTTAATCATATGTTATTAAGAATAAATTTTTTTCCCTTGGTGCGCGCTCTTTTCGGCGCATCTTGGGCCATCGGGATGGGCACACGCCTCACGCCAGACAAAACCCGAATCTCACAGCAGATCAAAGCCCAGCAGAGTCCTGTTTTCCGCCCTTGCACTGGCTCTGTTTTCGGGCAAATTGGGCCCAATTCCGACCCGCGCGCCGCGCCCCTGCCGAAAGTCAATTCCGTGCAAACTTCTTACGACATAATCATCATCGGCGGCGGCATCATGGGTGCCTCAACAGCCTGTTTTCTATCACAAAATCCTGATTTTGACGGCACCATTCTGGTTGTCGAGCGCGACCCGACCTATGAGTTCGCCTCCACCTCTCACACAAATTCCTGTATGCGCCAGCAGTTTTCAACAGGGCTGAATGTGCGCATCTCCCAGTTTGCCGCCGACTATGTCAAAAATCTCGGCACATACCTCAACGATAGCCGCATCCCCAAGCTCGACATCCAGAATTTCGGCTATATGTATCTCGCCGATAGCGACGAAATGGTCGCGACCTTGCAGACCAACCACGCGGTCCAGCAGGCCGCAGGCGCAGCCACCCAGCTCATGAGCCGCAACGAGATTGCCGCCGCCTACCCTTTCTATGCGCTCGACGATATCCTCCTTGGCTCGATCAACACGGTTGATGAAGGCTTCTTTGATGGCCAGGCCGTATTTGACTGGCAGCGTCGCATCAGCCGTGAGGCAGGTGTGGAGTATATCGCCGCAGAGGTCACAGCCCTCAACAAGAACAGGGCTGGCAACCGCATCGAAAGCGTCACGCTCAGCACAGGCCAGACCGTATCTTGCGGCCAGCTCGTCAACGCCACAGGCCCCCGCGCCGCGCGCACCGCCGCCATGGCAGGGATCAGCCTGCCCGTTGAGCCGCGCAAGCGCTTCACATGGGTGTTTCGCGCCGAAAACCCGCTGGAGCAG
>P_2C_Liq_3_UnCtyDRAFT_100282_pt1 | contig 15442 bp, 18 predicted proteins | sample Pon2CUnioCityCA_3_FD_9720 | JGI IMG/M metagenome (IMG submission 9720)
TAATATAGCATCAGGTAATAGATCAACCATAGGTGGTGGACAAAGTAACATAGCATCAGGTTTTTGTTCAACCATAGGTGGTGGAGAAAGTAACCAAGCATCAGAAAGAGATTCAACTGTTGGTGGTGGTAAAAACAACACCTCATCATGTTTTCATTCAACCGTAAGCGGTGGTTGTGGAAATACAGCATCAAATTACAATTCAACTGTTGGTGGTGGTCGTTGTAACCAAGCACTTGGTTCTTGCTCAACAGTAAGTGGTGGGTACTGTAATAACATACTCACAGACGGAAATTCCTCAGTTATCCTAGGAGGACGTGTAAATACAATCAACACACCACGTTCAGGTATTTTGGGAGGTGAAAATAACACAATCCAGGTTAGCCATACTGAATCCTTCATAATAGGTTCAAATATAACATCTACAGCAGCTTGTACAACATATGTAAATAATATTCATGTAACAGGCTCAACAACAGCAAACGCTATATTACAACTCTCTAGAAGAGAAACAACTCCTACGGGTGCAGAAGGAATGATAATCGCATCAGGTTCAGCCGGAGCTAGTAAGTTATATTACTATAATGGTTCAACATGGAATGCTTTATTTTAATATAAAATAATAAAATATGGATTGGATATATAAAACACATCCTATAGAAGATATCACTCAATTCCCAGAAAACACATTCGGTTTTGTCTACATGACAACTCATAAACCAACAGGAAAATCATATATTGGAAAAAAAGTCTTATTTCACAATAAGAAACAAAAAATAGGTAAAAAAGAATTAGCCAAACTACAAGGTGTAGTTGGTCGTCGTCCTTCATATAAATTAGTAGTTAAAGAATCGGATTGGAAAAACTATTACGGTTCACAAAAAGATATAAAACAATTGTTAGTAGAAGGGAAAAAAGATGAATTCGAACGTACCATTTTAAAATGTGTAGAGACTAAAAAACAACTTACATATTTTGAAATCAAATATCAGATGTTATATGAGGTATTAGAAAAACCCGATAAATGGTATAACGATTCAATTTTAGGTAAATTTTTCCCAAAAGATTTTGAAGATTTAGAATTTGAAAAACCTAATGAAATTACTCAAAACTTATAACATTTTAGATAAATTCTTTAATATGTATAATAAAATATTACATGATAGGTATTTACAAAATTACAAACCCCAAAGGTAAAGTTTATATAGGTCAATCTATTGATATAAAAAATCGATGGAATAAAGGACATAAATATAATGTAGGAAGTGGATTAAAATTAAAAAATTCTTTAAATAAATATGGCTTCCAAAACCATATATTTGAAATAATAGAAGAATGCAGTATTAACCAACTTTCCACAAAAGAAACATATTGGATAAACTTTTACAATACCTATAAAAAAGGTTTAAATTCAACCCAAAAAGGAGGACTACAAGGTTATAAAGATGAAGAATGGAGAAAAAAACATAGTGAAGGAATGATGGGAAGAAAAGGTTATTGGGAAGGAAAACAACGTCCTAAACATAGCACTTTTCTCAAAACTCAGGGCAGTGGGTTAAGTTATACTAGAACTGAAGAACATAAAGAACAAGTAAGTAAAAGTGTTAGTAAATCATGGGAAAAAAATAAAGTAGAAAGGTGTAAAAAAATATCCCAAGGTAAATTAAATAAAGGAACAAAACCTATAATTTGTATTGAAACTGACCAAATCTTTAATAGTATAAAAGAATGCAGTGAAATTATGGGTATAAGTAAAGGATGTATATGTTCTTTTGTTAAAGGAAAATATTCTAAAGACACCTTAAAAGGGTATACTTTCAAATACCTCGTGTCTACCACAATCTAGTTTTATATATTACCTCTTATGGTAAACCAATTATTAGTTACATTAGTAAATTCTGTATTAAAAACAGGGAAACCTACGGCAAGAAATAACTATGCCTATGATTGTCCATTCTGTTATAAAATAGGAAAACTAGAAGTAAACCTAACAGAAAACAAAGAGGGTAAAAACCCATATCATTGTTGGTCATGTGATAATAGGGGTACTAACCTATTTACTTTATTTAAACAACTTGATGTAGAACCAAGCAAATTCTCTGAATTAAAATCTTTAGTTAAATCATCATCAACATATATACCCCAAAACAACAAAGAAATATTAGAATTACCTAAAGAATACGTTAGTTTAACTAAGGCCTATAACAGTACCGATATTATAGCGAGACACGCTTTAGCATTTATCAAAAAACGTAAAATAACGAAATCTGATATTATAAAATATAACATAGGATATTGTGCTACAGGTAAGTATAGAAACAGGATTATAATTCCTACCTATGATAAAAATGGTTCTTTAAATTATTTTACGGGGCGTACTTTTGACCCAAATAATCCTTACAAATATATGAATCCCGAAGCATCTAGGGATATAGTAGCTAATGAACATTTAATAAATTGGGAAGTTCCTATAGTTTTATGTGAAGGTTTATTTGACTCTATGGCTATTAAAAGAAATGCAATTCCTTTATTAGGAAAAAACTTACAAAGTAGTCTAATGAAAAAAATAATAACTTCAATAGTCGACAAAGTTTACATAGCTTTAGACAAGGATGCTATTAAACATTCTTTAAAGTTTTGTGAAAAATTAATGGCCGAAGGTAAAGAAGTTTATCTTGTAGACCTTCAAGAAAAGGATCCAAGTGATCTAGGTTTTGAAAATTTTACTAAATTAATACAAACAACTCCCCCTTTAACCTATTATAGTTTAATGGAGAAAAGATTAAATTTATGATTAAAAAAAAGTATAACAGAATTCTAGAAATCTCAAAAGATCACAAACAAATAACTTTACCCGATTCACGTTACTATAGACGTAATGGTGAATTTTACCCATCTATTACATATGTTTTAGGTTGCTATCCTAAAGGAAAACATTTTGAAAGTTGGTTAAAAAAGGTAGGTAATAGTGCTGATTGGATAGTTAAACAATCTTCATCAGAAGGTACAATGGTTCATGAGATGATTGAAGAATACTTTGCTGGTAAAGAATTAAGATATTTAGACTATGATGGGAACCCTAGAATGAAACCTCACGTATGGCAAATGTTTTTAAATTTTATAGATTTTTGGGAAACATATAATCCTACATTAATAGAAACAGAAGTATCCATATTTTCAGATATATTAAAGGTAGCAGGCACTTGTGATTTAGTATGCGAAATAGAAATTAATGGTAAAATGGAGCGTTGGGTTATAGATTTTAAAACATCCAACCACCTCCAAACCACTTATGATTTACAAGGAGCAGTTTATACTCAATGTTATGAAGAGTGTTTTAATAAAAAAATAGATAGAGTAGGGGTATTATGGTTAAAATCAAAATCAAGAGGCCCAGATAAAACTGGGAAACGTTTAAAAGGTAAAAATTGGGAAATATATGAATCTCCCCGTTCCCAAGAAGAAAATATAGAAATATTCAAAGCAGTTAGAACTATATTTGATTTAGAAAACCCAAAGCATAAACTTTATACACAAAAATTTCAAACTGTTGTAAAGAAAAACATATAAAAATTTGGTTCCCTCAATAGAGGGTCATATATTCAAGTATAATAATAATTAAAACAATAAAGGTTATGAGTAGAGGTAGAATAGCAGAAAATAATGAAATTTTAGATAAGTGGAAAATAGAAAGTACCGATTATAATGGTGAAACTACTATTATTAATTTTGATAGAAAAAAATCACCTAATGGTCCTTATAAAATTGAAACCATTTTACCTAAAGGTACAAGATCTCCAAAGCCTACAATTGATAGAAAACAAAAATACGCGCCACACCCAATTGTAGTTTTATTTAAAACTTCTAAGCGTTCTAATGCTAAAACCAAAATTAAGGTTTTTAAAAACGAAAATATAGATTATATTTTATCTGCTGAAAAATTAGCAGGTATTCCTGCTAAAGCCGAGATATTAGAAATAGGTGTAGGGAAAGAATTTATAGAAAAATACAAAAACTTAATTTAAGATGAAAAAAATAGTATATTTACATGGTTTAGAAAGTAACCAAGGAGGTAAAAAAGTAGAATTTTTATCTTCAAAAGGAATGGTTTATGCTCCTTCAATGGATTATAAAAACTTAAACCTAGATAAATTTATTCTTACTTTGGGAATCCCAGATTTAATTATTGGTTCTAGTATGGGGGGTTATATTGCTGATATTATTGGTTCAAGATTAGGGGTTGATGTTTTATTATTTAACCCAGCATTACATAGTAGAAGTATTAATGTAGATTATGAATATTATGGCAACACCTATAATCGTACTATTATTTTAGGCACTACAGATAAAATTATTGATCCCAAATTAACTAAAAATTTATGGTCTGTCCATTATAATGACCCAACTTTTGATGAAATTGAAGGTATGGGACATAGAACACCTTTCTCTGTTTTTGTTAATATGTATAATAAATATACTTAATAATGATTAAACTTATTGATCTTTTAAAAGAGATAAATTTAACCAAGGGTAAATGGGAAACTATCCCATCATCAGAATTAAAAGATTATAGTGAAGAAATATTTAAATTAATCTCAACCGCTTATTCACCAATAGGTGGTCACCCTAACTATAAATCCTCTAAGGATGTAACCGGTAGAGAGGCAGAAGCTGAATATGAAGTTATAGATTTTGATAAAGATGATGATATTGATGCTTTATCTGTAACTAAGAAAAAACCCTCTGGGAATAAATTTACAGCTACTGGTCATGACAATTCAAGACAAGCTAAATCCAAAGTTATAAACCATAAAGCCGAAAAATTAAAATCTAAAGGATATTACATAGAAGTTTCAGGTAAAATAGAAGATATATTAATTGCTAAGGGTATAGAACCTATTGATGATGAAGAGGTAGTACGTAAAGTATTAAGGGATAAAGAAATTGAATGGTTAGGTAATGGTAAATATAAAAGGGAAATTGGTGGTAAAATACATACTAAAACATTAATGGGAAAACCTAAATTATGATAAGTCTAATACAATTATTAAAAGAATCCCAAGGCAACCCAAAAGCTATAATATTAAAACTAGAGATAACATCGAAAACCCAATTATCTATATAGAAAAAAAATCTCTTAATGAAGACATTTTAAATATTCCTAAATTTAACTATAAAAGAACTTTATCTGAAAATTTATGGCATACCTTAAATGAAATTTCTTTATCTAAAGAAAATGCTGTTAAAATAAAAGGAGGTTTAATGAGTGGTAAATTTAAAGTTGGGGATATAATTTATCAATATTCTATTAGACATTTAGCAAACCACCCTTATAAAAATGAAAAGGATAATAACTCCTTCTTTAATATCCAATTTACTCCTAAAGGAGAAATGACTTCAATCCTACAAATGGGGAAAGAAAATTATATAAAAATATTATCTACTATGTATAAAATTATAGTAGATTTCGTAGAAAAGGAAAAACCCGAGTATGTAGGGATAGCTTCATTAGATAACAATGGTAAAAACTACCATAAAGTATACGCTAATTTAACAGACAATAAATCTAACAACATACCCGGATATTTTAGAAAAGATGTTAATTTAGAGTTTAATACTCCCCAAGGTAAAGGGAGATTTATAGTGTTAAAACGTAAAAAGGCAATAAATGAAAACGCTTCATATTCTCAAACCATAGATCTTAAAAAAGAAATAGCTAAGTTAACAAAACATATGATTGATAAGGGTATGAATATCCAACCCTTACCTAAACTTATATTTAAAAATGGGGACAGTGAAAATGCTAAAGAATTTTTAGGTAAAACGGCGTATTATGACCCAAATTCTATGTCTATTGTGTTATATACTGAAGGAAGACACCCAAAGGACATAGTACGTTCATTCTCACATGAAATGGTGCATCACACTCAAAATCTTGAAAACCGCTTAGGTAATATTACTTCTACAAACACACAAGAAGATGATGAGTTAGATAAAATAGAACAGGAAGCAAATTTAACAGGTACAATGACATTCAGAAATTGGACTGATAGTTTAAATGAATATAACAACTCAGGTCCATCAACACCTAAAGTATACATTGTAAAAGATAATGGAACTTATAAAGAAGCTCCAATTGGGTTATTATCTAAAATATCAAATCTAACTTATGATATGGGTGGTGGTGAAACAAATTACTACCCTGAAAAAAATATTGTAATAGTAGATAATATTCCGGTAGAAGAATTTGCTAAAGAACCTGGAGATATTAAAGGGGAAAAAATATATGTTGAATATAATTTAAATAACCCTACAACCTTACCTAAAGCAAATAAAATCATTGCTTCCCAATTAGTATATCATTTAGATAACTCTAAGGCATTTGCTCAAACAATATCAAATTCACTTAAAGATGGAGGTATATTTGAGTTTTTCAGTGATATAATGTCTAAAGAAGATAAAATATTTTTAGAATATTTATCTAGTGAATTTGGATTTGGAATACCTACAACATTATCTAAATATAAAAATTCAATTATTCAAATAAAAAAAGGTAAATATATAACCCCCCTAGAATCTTATATATATGAGGTTACAGATGATGCTGGAAATGTCTCTAAAATTTCTGCTACTAAAAAAGGTTTGTGGTGGAAGTATGTTAAAGTTGAAGGAAACTTAAATTTTAAACCCATCGAAGCTCTTAATCCTGAATATTTTAACCAAATGTCTGGTATATCCCCATCTAAGGCTTTAGAAGAAACGTTAGATCTCTTTTCACAAATAACAGACCATAATATAGTTAATATTAAAAAAATCAACCCCCCTAATATAGATCAATCTAAATTTACCAATGAAGCAATTGTAGGTGAAAAAATCGAATGTGATAACTGTGATTGGAGTTGGGATATAATAGATGGTGGAGACGATTTATTCATGTGTCATAAGTGTGGGCATGATAATACACCATTAAGTGAAAAGAAAACTAAAGACCCTTTTGGGATAAATGCATACGCAATGGAATTAGGAAGATTATTTGAGGAAGAAGATAGATTAATGGCTGAGGTAGTTAACCCTGATGGGGAAAGGTTTGAGTATAAGGAATCTAACATAAGTGGTCTTTATATTTATAAAGATTCAAGAAATAACTTATATTTTGCTAGAATACTTTACCAAAATATATCTAATCCCCACTTTGAGTTTAAAGTAGGTTGGTTTGAGGATAATGATATATCTAAACCTAAATACGAACCCCAACTCCCACCTAAGGCTATAAGTATAGACAATCTTAAACGTAGAAATACCATATCAAAAATTTATAGAGATGAAATAATCCCATATTTTAAAGAAAAAACCCATTTATCTAATAAATTGACTATCAACCCTATTTCAGATCTAAGATATACATTTTCTAAAAGATTAGTTCAAAATTATACTCCTGAAAATTTTGATATCCAATATGATGATGAAGATAAAAAATATATTAAAATATTATCTAATAATATAGAAGAAAAGAAAAATAAAAACCCTTTTGGTCTTAACGCATACGCAATGGAATTAGGAAGATTAAGAGAAGAAGATGAAAAACCAAAATATATAATATATTGTGATTTAGATGGTGTTTTAGTCGACTTTAATAAAGGGTATAAAGACCTTACAGGTAAAGATACTAAAAATGCTGATAGACAAGGGAGTGAATACTTTTGGGGTTTATATAGGGATTCTTTAAAAGAAAAGGGAATGTCCGAAAAAGATTATTTCGAAAACCTACCTTGGGAATCTGATGGTAAAGAATTATGGGACTATATAGAAAAGTACAACCCTTTCATATTAACTGCCCCATCCGTAAATAGAGATGTTCCTAAAGAAATCCGTTATAAAATGGAAGGGAACCAATCAATGCAAGGTAAAGCAGAATGGGTAAAACGTTTAAATAATGTTAAAAAGACATTATATAAATCATCAAAATTTAAACATCAATTTGCAGGTAGAAATAGAATTTTAATAGATGATAGAAAAGATACTATAGATAGATGGAATAATGCCGGTGGGATTGGTATTTTACATACAGATACAAAAAATACAATTAACCAATTACAAGATTTAGGTTTATAATACTACAATAAGTTATGAAAGATAATGTACTCAAAAAACAATTCCAGGAACGCGACGTAAAACGTTTACGAAATCTAGTGCAAGGCAAATATGGAGAAAAAACCCACTCAAGTGTTGGTTTTAAAAAAGCAGATGAATTCCATAAAGAGGGAGACATTTGGGAAAGTGATAATCGTACTTGGACCATTAAGAATGGTATAAAACAAAATGTTACTAAATTAGATAAAGCTAAAAAGGCCCACCTTATGCCTTTACTTTGTCCCAATTGTAGTAAAATAATGAAAAATCGTAATGATAAAACTTATTATAACATACATAAAAAATGTTTTAATTGTGTTATTGATTTTGAACATGAGTTAAAAACCCAAGGCAAATGGGAAGAATATCAACAAAGTATAAAAAACAATGAAATCGATAAACAAATTGAGGAATTTAAATTTTATATACAAGAAAAAATTAACGAGACTAATGAAGGTTTTGTAACTGAGGACGGGGATGTAGAAAAATGGGTAGGAAAATTAGATACAAACAAAGTAGAAGAATATTCTAATAATGTAATTGAATATCTAGAATCACTTAAGAAGTAAAATTATATATTTATAACCATGAATAATAACTTTGATATACAGGCTTGGAATAGAAATAGATTAATAGAAAGTACTCTTGATGATGCTGAGTTAAAAGCTAAAAAAAGAGTAGAAATATTAACTAATAGTATATTAAAAGCATTCCCTGACTTAGATAAACTAGAACTTAAATACGCTATATCTTCTGGTTTCACTGATTTAGCGTTTGATAATTTATTAGAATCTGAAATTAATGGCGATAAAGTGGATATTATAACTACGGATGTCCCCTTATTTATCCGTTTATTAGAATATGCCAAAGAAGATGCTGAAACAGACATGGATCTTCATAACATAACTGAAAATATCATTTCCATAGGTAAGGAAATAGAAAAACCACTTACCATGGAAAATTACAATAACATAATTAACCAAAAATAAAAATAACAATGGGCGATTTCAATTACATGGATTATTTAAAAAATAATCCTTTACTTAAAAAAAATGCTGACTTTTCACTAATTAAAGAATCTCAAGAAGGTACTTCTTCTAAGATGAAAAAATCTGAACTTAAAGCTAAAATCAAAGAAAACATTTTATCAACTCTAAATGAAGAAGATGAAGACTATGAAAGAGCTTCACGTGAAGTAGAATATGGAGATTCATACTCTGAACTGGAAAATGAACTATTAGCGGATTTAGAGGAATCTTTAAATGAAGCTAAGGATGAAGATGAAGAGGATGTAGATGTAGAAGATGAAGACATAGAAGATGAAGTAGGTGGTGGAGATGCTGAAGCATTAGACCCAGAAGCAGGTTTATCTCAAGACGAACAAGATATCCAGAATGCTCTTAAAGTGGCATATGATAATGCTGTAGAGTTAGGAGATGAAAAATTATCTAAACAAATTGGAAATACTATTACTATGTTCACAAGAACAAGAGTAGTAGGAGATTTACAATAACAGAATAATGCTCAACGAACGTAAACTTACTGCTAGAGAACTTGAGAAACGTGAAAATACTCTCCATAGTTTAAAAAAAAATAAATCTACCTTGGTTAAAAAATATGGTAAGGGTGCAGAAAAAGTTATGTATGGTATAGCAACTAAACAAGCTAAGAAAAAAGTTGAAAATATGAATTTAGACAATATAAAAGAAATGGTTAAGTCCTCATTAAAGGAATTCGACCAAGGTTATAGGGGTAATGAGTTTATTTTTATTTTATTAAATGATAATGATAAAAAAGTCAAAGTTAAAGCCCCAAATAGCACTGAAGCCTATAATAAACTAGTTGCAAAGTTAGGTAAGGGTTTAGATCCTATGTTGTATTCTATTGATGGTAAAAAGTTAAAGGGATTTGGGGGTATTGAACCTAAGGCAGACCAAGATTTTGATGAGGAGTTTGATGAAACCCTAGATGAAGAAATAGGAGATTCTTTTTCTACAGGACAATCTTTAATTAGGAAAAAAACTCCTGAAATGGAAAAAAAGGTTGAAGTCCTTAAATCAAAATATCCTGAGTTAGATATTAAATTCATATCTAATAATGATATAGCAAGGGCTAGAGGTAGGAATGACTTAATAGGAACTTTTACTTTATCTTATAGTTTTAAAAAAACATCCCCACAACAAACTAAGGATATAGAAGATAGCATAGATAACATCCAATCTAATTTAAAAGAAGATCACACTACTAATACAAAGGACAAATATGTAGTCAAATTTTCTAAAGAAAATAATACATACCAAGTGTGGGAAGGTGATGAATTAATAACTGATTTTGCAACTGAAGAAAGAGCAAAATCTGAAGCCAAAAGACTAAATGCCTTAGAAGATGCTAGAAGGGTGGATAAAGCTCAAGTAGGAGAGAACTATCATAAAGATCTTCCAAACCAAAGACCATTAACCCCGCAAGAGAAAGAACTAATCATAAAATCAGCACAAAAGCTGGAATTGCAAGGTAAGGGATATGATTGGGATCAAGACACAGCAGTAATATACTTTTTTCCTACATATAACATACAAACAAAAGAATATACAGGACCAGAAGCAGATTATACACTCGTCGTAAATAGAGATACTTTACATAAAGTAACATTACCTCAAGGGGCGAGAGTAGCTCGTGTATTAGGTAATATGAACTATACAGACGCATACAAGTCGTTGCAGGGAGTTAATGAAGATCTAGATGTAGGTCATCAAGATAACGAACCACATATGCTTAAAAAAGATTTATATAGAATAGCCAAATATTCAGCTGAACTATATAAAATGATGGATAAATATGATTTAGGTGGAGAAGTAGATTTTCCACATTGGTGGCAAGCTAAAATTACTAAGGCAAGGGATATGATTATATCTGCTAAACATTATTTAGATGGTGAAGAAAAAGTAGACCAAATAGATAATATACTAGGTCTTAATTCTGTAGAAGAAATTTATATGGGTAATAAGGGAGATGAGGTAATGATATCTAAAGGTGGAAAAAAAGATAACCCTCATTATGTTTTAGAAAAACCTGATGGGTCAAAACAATTAAACATGACTTTTTCTTCTCCTGAAAACGCAAAAGAGTATGCTATTAAAAAAGGTATAAAATTATCCTCTAAAAAAGGATATAATATGGAAGAGATTAAAGAATTAATCAAGACTAAACTTAAAAAGTAATGACTAAAGCTGAACTAAGAGGTAAAATCAAAGATCTTGCTAAAAAAGTATACAATGATAAAATTAAATCAGACGATGCTGCTATAGCATACGATGAATTAGTTAAATTCCCTGAATTAAAAGCCGTTATTGTAGATTTACTTACTACAGATTTTGATAAATTCTTAGAATCAGTAGATTGGATCGCTCCACGTCCTTCAACATTTCGTATAAATTTGTTGAATGGGCAAAATTTTGTTCTTATATTCGATGAAAGAAGTTGGATAGCGCAAGTTGAAGGTAAAAAATATTACCTTTTAAACCTAGATGAAGAGGAAATGGCTGCTAAAGCTGTTGCTCGTATTTTAGCTTATGGTGCTCAATCTGAAGAAGGTAGTGGTGCTGAGATAGGTGGTGCTGAAGACATTGAAACAGAAGAAACAGAAGAAACAGAAGAAATATAAATGGACGTTTTTGATAAAATATTAAAAGAACATAGCTGGAAATTCCCTAAAGGGTATCCTGATATGGACAATCCTAAAGATAAAGAGGATCTTTTTGCTATTGTTGAATCATACAAGTATAAACTTAAGGAAGAAAAAGCAGATGGTGTAGTTTCTAAGGAAGAAATTATTAAAGTCCTTCAAGATGAAGATTTTACCCCTGAACAACTATCCAGAATATTATCTTCAGTATCGGGGATTAAATTTAAAAAATCAATTATAGATTATATTTCATCTAAAGGAAAGGGACCTTCTAAAGTAGCGGAAAACATATATAATAAAATGGTAGCTACTGGAGATGTACAAGCTTATGCTGAATATTTAGATAACATGCAATCTTATTCTTATTTAGGTGATGGAGGTAATTTAAAAGATAAATTTAAATTCTTTTCACCTGAATTAGTTGAATATATTCTAAAATTAGAACCTTCAATTGGTAGAGTTTATACAGGTAAAGGAGAAATACTTTTAGCTATTATGNTCTCAGATGTTAAAGATGCTGTTAGTGGTGGTGATATTGAGGCTGCTGGGAAAGAGGTAGAAGTAAAAAATAAAGGAGCAGTACCAATGGGTCAAAAGGCAGAATTTAGTGTAAATACTATGGATACTGTCTATACTGATATAGAAAAGGGAATAAATGATAAACTCGCTAATGATATTTCATTAAGAATTAAAGGTAAAAGACCATTTAATATAATTGGTATAGTATTTGATCAAATTCAAAAAGAACAACCTGACATCATAAATGATTTCATAACAGTAGTAGAAAATGCTTTTAAGAAAAATTACCAAGGTATTGATTTTTCTAATATTAACTTGAAATCTTATGTAAGTGGTAATAACTTTGATTGGCTCAAATTTGAACAGGATGTAGCTAAAGAAGTTGTTAAATTATATATAAAATTTGAAGGATTTGAGGAAATATTTTTTCTAAATGACATATCAGGTAATTATAAAAGGGTATCAACTAATAGCTTAATTGATAAATTGGGTAGTGAAGTTAAAATTTACTTCAAAGATGGATTACCTAGATGGTCGTATAACTTTTAAAATATAAATTATGAGCTGTAACTGTGGATGTGGTGGATGCCAAACAAAAATACAAGGACCTTTACTAACAGAAGGTAAAGTTAAATCTTTATTATCAGAAGGACTTCAATATCATATAGATAAACAAATACCTTTATTTGAAACAGTATACCGTATCGGTTCAGAAAAACATTTGGCTTTAATTAAAGAAGCACGTAAAATGTATTCACGTAATATAATTAATTTATGTGAAGAAGACGAAGCATTAATTAAAACACATTTAGGTGAATTTGGTTTATTTTGTGAAATTGAAATAGGAGACAAAGTTAAAGTATCTAAAGAATATGGAGGTGCTTCAGGTAAAGTAGTAGATATTAGAGGTTCATTTATTGTAGTTAAAACTAAAGAAGGAAATGAATCGTATCACGAATCTGATTTAAAAGTATTAAATAAAGAAGGTGAAGCTGTACCATTAGATTTACCTATGTTAAATGAATCATACGATTATGATGAAGTAGCACAATCCGAATTTGGTATGGATTATGATCAGCTAGGCCCTGGTGAAAAAGAATGGGTTCGTGATGAAATAGATAATATGTCTATGAATGAAGAAGAACTAACTTCTAAAGAACAAAAGATAGTTGACGATATACTTAAGGAATTATCCGAAAGTGATGTAAATACCTATCTTGATAAGATAAAAAACTATGCTAAGAAAGGACTATTAACCATAGCCATGATTTCTTCTATAGCAAGTGGGTTACAAGCACAAGGTATACCACAAAATGATATAGACACTATAACACAAAATAGTATAGAATTAGTACAGCAAAAAGATATAGTAGACAATAAATCTGAATCATTACTCAAAGATAGTCTTTCAAAAAGACAATTTAAAGAATTAAAAAAAGAAGCTGAGGAAGTAGATGGATATATAACAGCTGTAAAAGGAACTAACCGAAATGCCCTATCATCCCAGGCAAATATGCAAGCTAAAGTACATACTAAACAGGGTAAAATTAAAATAGTAGATACAAAAACTTACCAAATGGGTGGAAAGTATTTATATATTATGATATATCAAGTTAATACATTAAACGAAGCAGAATTCAAAGGTAAAGATGTATCATTAAACAAACCAAAACGTGGTGGTTCAAAAGCATATTATGTTTATGTAAGAGATCCTAAAACTAAAAAAGTTAAAAAAGTATCATTTGGGTCAGGTGGTTTAAGAGCTAAAATCAAAAACAAAGAAGCACGTAACGCATTCGCTGCACGTCACAATTGTAAAAATAAAAAAGATAGAACTAAAGCAGGATACTGGTCATGTAATCTTCCCAAATTTGCTAAATTACTAGGACTTGGAGCTAACCAAAATACTTTTTGGTAAAAACGGCACCTCCAATATTTTTCATATATTTATAATAAATGTAAAATTATGAAAACTTTTATATATTATTTACATAAAGGAGATAATATACCTTTTTATGTAGGAAAAACAAAAAACTTAAAAAGTAGATTAACTGAACATAAAATTAAAAAAAACAACAATTCAATAGAACTAAATGTAATAGAAGAAGTTAATAAAGATGATTGGAAGTTTTGGGAATGTTATTGGATAGAACAATTCACTAGTTGGGGGTTTATTTTAAAAAATAAAAACAAGGGTGGGGGAGGTCCTTCTAAAGTCACAGAAAAAGTAAAAAAATTAATAAGTGAAGCAAATAAAGGAAGAAAACATTCCATAAAGGGTAAATTAAGTAGAAGTAAAAAATTAACAGGAAGGAAATTATCTAAAAAAATTAGAGAAAAAATATCTAAAAACAAAACGGGAGTGAGATTTGAAAATGGGTATAACATGAAAATTACAACTAAACCCGGGGTATCTGAAGCCCATAAAGGTAGAATTAGTTCTAATAAAGGTAAAGGTAAAAAAATAGATTTATTTACTATAGAAGGTAAATATTTATCAACATATAATAATACTATTGAATTAGGTAATTATTTAAATTTAAACCCTGAAACTATAAGATGTTGTTTGATAGGAAAATCAAAAACTATATGTAATAAACAATATTATGTTAGGTATAAAACAATATGAAAAAAGAATCAAGAACATACACAATTAAAGGCCCAGGATCATTAAATACAGAATTAACATCCCAAGCTGAAATACTATCTGATATCCGCTCTATTGCTGGTGTAACAACAGTAGGATTTACACCTGAAGTAGAAGGAGATAGAAATGCATCTTATAACAACCCAAATTATAAAGGTGAATTTAAAATTAAAATAGATAATTTCCCTTTTACAAAATTTGATAGATCAAAAGTATTAAAAGATATAGTAAACACTATTCGTAAAATCCCAGCTGTAAACTATTTTAGAGCAAGCTTAGAATCTTTAATGGAAAATGAAATATTATGATAATAGATATATTTAATGAAATACATTGGCTGAATTTTAGAAAACTTCCTGAAATTCAACCCTTATCATTAAATGAACAAACTCGTAGATATAACCTTTATATAAACGAACTTACGTATGAACGTAATGTTTATCTAGCTTGGTTAGAAGGACATA
>P_2C_Liq_3_UnCtyDRAFT_100295_pt1 | contig 14885 bp, 14 predicted proteins | sample Pon2CUnioCityCA_3_FD_9720 | JGI IMG/M metagenome (IMG submission 9720)
AATCCCGGGGCCTTTCGGTCCCCAAACGCTGATCCCGGTTCTGCCCGCGCCAGGGCCCGATTTTGTATCTTTGGCTGATCCTGGCTCTGCCACGCCGCGTGTTCAGTCTAATATTTATGTCTCAATCGTTTAGGGGGGTCTTTAGACATTTTGGGCTTTTTTGAGGAGCTTCTGCTGATTGATTCAGGCGCAGATGGAGTGCCTTTTGCCGAATCTTCGAAGATGTTGGGTCGGGGGGAAGGTGGCGCAGTGTTTTATTTTATTTAAATTGTTTTTAATCAATTGGTTGATGTGTCGATCTTAGCGAGTTCGGTCCGTCAAAGAGATCGGATTTTTGTTAGGATCATGATGAGAGTGACGGTTGGAACCGTCTATAAAAAGGCTATTTAGCGCTTTGCCAGCGCACGGGATGCAAGGGTCGTCTTGTGGTAATGGGTCTTAATATCATAGCGAAAAGTATCTTCTTGTTTTGAGGCTGCTGGAAGGCAGTTTTGTGGGATGTTTCCGATTGGTATGGGGCGTTATTTGATCTGTCTGTTTTGACAAACAACGTCATTGAAAGAAAAGGATTGTGTGTGCTGTGTGCAGAGGCGCCGCCTTCGTAGAGACATAGAGTACTTAGAAAAATTGGTGACACTGATGCAGCGCATCGGGGGCCGATCCGTCCACTGTATCGTCACCTCGGTGAACCTGCCGAGGGTCAGAATAGCATGGTCAGGTCTATCTAGGAACTTGAACAGCCTTAAGCCGTGTATCGCTCGTTACATAACTCGAAGCGGTCGAACACCTCTGCAGATGCATTTTTAACTACCCGCGCATCGATCACGCAACTTAACTCATATTTCCCAACCAAACCCAACCGACAAGAGGCCAATTATGGCCCGATCTCGCACGTCTAAATTTGACGCGCCGCACGCCGTCACTGATGAATTGCCGTCCGGTGTCGTCTACTACTGGCAGAACCGCTCTTAAACCAGCGATGACGTGGCGGGATGACACGGATACGGACGAAGCTCGGGTCTTTCGCTTCCAAAAGTCCTATCGCGTGTTTACTGCAGACCAGATCGATGGGCTACCTGAGGTATACCACCCCGAGCTGTGTCCGCTGCCCGATTACGCACTCGCTGAACCCATCCCGTATGTGCTGACGTTCTTTGATGCTATCGAGATCATCACGGTCTTTTGGGGGGAGCAGGTCAGTAGGCACGCAGCAGATGTGCAAAAGGCCTCCGACTATTTAATCGCGCGCTCTGTAGCGGGCAGGGCAGGATTCACAGATCTGGCGGCCTGAGACGTCTGGTCCTGTCGTTGGCAGCAACTTACAAGAAGGGAAAGCAAGCTTTGGGTTTTGTGTTTTCAACTTCCTTCAAAGGACAGACCAATGATCCATTCCACAGCTTCCACGACCGACAGTCCCAATCCCGCCGTTGTCGCCACCCCGAACGATTCGTTTCGCAATCTTGCTTGCTTTGTTGCTAGCCAATCGACGCCGATAGAGGGCCAGAATGCATCTGGCAACCCTGCGACGACCATGCGCGTACTCACCATCATGATGGCGTCTAACTGATAGGGCAGGAGGCTAACCTCACAAACGAACCGTAACCCAAAGGCTCGCTGATCCTTCCAAAGGGAAAGCGGGCCTTTTGTCGTTTTGATCCTCAAACTTGGGATTTGTTAGCTGTTCCGAGTGTTCGGGGAAGCATAAAATCTCAAAAAATATCACATGATACATGCTCTTAAAGCCATCTCTCTTACGATTGGTGATCTCACGTCGTCTCCCGGCAATTTGCGCAGCAATTCTCCAGAGGAGTGTGAAATCGACGCGATTGTGTACTCCAAAGCCAGCATTGGCGTGTTGGCTGGCGGTCGTTGTTGCGCGGCCGTGAGCGAACTTGTCGCCGACAAGACTGCCAAGGGCTTTATTAAGAAGACGAAGATCGAATTTCGCCCTATGCCTGATAATTACGATGTCACCACGGCGATATCGTTTGCCGAGAACATCACACAGGCCTCGATGAATGCAATTAACGAGTTCGAGGCGTTTACGCGAATGATGGAAGTTGACGGATAATCGCCCGACGCCATTGCCAGAATGTTTGGAACGACTGTAGCTGCCGTTAAAAGCGCGTCTGCGCTATGGCTTCGTTCATCTCGATCTCCGCGCCAAGGATTTCACGCTCGATACAATGAAGGCTTTTGCCCACCATCCAAGTTAGGACTTGCGGAAAGAGGTTGATGAGGCTCGCACAAGCGATGCCCAGGCGTTTACGTTGCGCCGGCCTCTGAAAACCCGCGGTGTGCAGATGGCTGACGATATCGGATCTTTTCTGCGCGAAGACCACGAGGCGCGGGCTCAGGCAGGATTCGTGTGGGCCAAGGCATGGTGCGCTACGACTATGGATCGATGGCAGAATAGGGCTGCGTCTATCCCGAGCCGATCGAACAGGACGCCGTCGGTCAAAAGGGTATGGATGCCATTACCAGGCAGCTGGAGAAGTTTTAGCTCGATATGGAAGACGAGAGCTTCGAGAAAGAGACCTACAACGTTCTGTACGATCGCGTCGATGCTTTGGAAGAAGAAGCTGTGGGATTGGTTGGAAGCCTATAGCATTGAAGGCCTCGCACAGGCCGGTGTCATCGGATCCTGGTCGAGTGGTCCAGATCACATTGCATGTCAATCTGGTGCGCCCTGAGGACAAGCGTGAGGCGACGTCGCAGACGGCCAGCGCAGGCACCACGCCACGCGACGTAGAAGGGCAGGGCGTCGACATCATCGCCGATCCTGTTTCGCTGTGACCTAAGATCTCAAGACTGAGCGTGCATAGCGCTTGGGGCGGCCATGATCCTGCATCCTGAAGCCAGACTTGAACTGACGTTGTTCAAGTTGGTCACGAACGTGCTTGGTGGCATGAGTGCGTCCTACGGCATCAAGGTCGAGGCCCACAAGGAATACCGCAGCCACGCCAAGATTGTTGCCTATGTAACTGCCAGCACGACGCGATCCTGCTGTGCGCGCAGCCGACAAAGCGACAGCCTGATGCACGGCTTTTAGATCGAGGTGATGCCTGACATCCGCGCCCACTGGACGCCGAACGCAGCGCTCTTCGATAGCTGAAAAAAAGCATGGCTGCTCAAATTTTTGGTGAGAAACTGGGGGCGCAGGATGCGGTGACATTGGCGTCCATGAGCAAAGAGGAGATCGTCGCGTTTTGCGACAAGATCTTTTCCGAGCGGTTTGCAATGCTGACGGAAGCACAGCAGCGGGCGATTGCTGCTTAGTGCCTGCCGATAATGTAGACAGCTAGTGGCGTGAGCGAAGGCCTCGAGGCGGAGAACGATGCAGTCAAAGCTGAAACAGCTATTCATGAGAGATATCCTCATGGCGTTCTCAAATTCTCCACGTCTGCTGTTGCGGCGCAAATCGCGAATACGAGCTCCCGTTCAACCTTTTTGCCCAACTGGAACGGGGCTGTCGGCAAACCGACCCTGATCTTCATTGGTGGCAATGGCGTGCTTTCGCGCTCCAATTGGATTGATTGCACCACCACCCAAATTGTTGTGAATAAGCAGTCTGATTCCAACGTTCCCGCTTGCGACATGTTGGATGTGATCGAGGTGGAGGCGCCTGCTGTCTTCGGAGGTATTATTGGAGACCACGACTTGCACAGCATCATCGGTCATAGCATCGCCAAATTGTTTATTGTGCCGTCAGCCACGCGATCCTTCACGGGAGCATCGACACTCAGCGTTTGCGTGATTTACAAAGCCTGCATCCGGCCAAGATGATGAAACCCCATGATATAGCTGCAGCCTACTGGCAACTGGCGCGTCAGCCTAAGCCAACTTGGACACATGGGCTCGATTTTCGTACTGCGGCAGAAGGGGGCTAAGCCATGACGACAGTAATTATTGGCGGCGGGCTGGCAGGTCTGGCTCTCGCCGAAATGTTAGAGACCGCAGGGCATGACTACATATTGCTAGAGGCGCGCAATCGGTTTGGCGGGCGCATCATGACGCAACATCATGGGGCCGGATATTTTGACATGGGGCCCGCGTGGTTCTGGCCAGGTCAGCCGCGTATCGCCGCGTTAGTCGGGCGGTTCGGCCTTGAGAAATTCGACCAGTTCGCCGACGGCATCCTAACCTTCGAAGACGAACGCGGGAACGTCAAACGCGGGCAAGGCTTTTCGTCGATGCAAGGGTCGTGGCGTTTGAAGGGCGGTCTAAGCGCGTTAACACGCACTCTGGAGGAGCGTCTGCCCGACGCACGAAAGCGGTTGAACGCGCAAGTGGTGGGAGTGGCAAAAACCGCGGCAGGGATCGTTGCGACGTTGACAGACGGCGACACCATCAGCGGAACCCAAATCGTTCTGGCATTGCCCCCACGGGTGGCCGCAGAAATCAAGTATACGCCCGCACTTCCCGACCAAACGCTGTCATTCATGCAATCTATCGCAACGTGGATGGCTGGACAGGCCAAGGCGATCGCGGTCTATGACACGCCTTTCTGGCGCGAAGACGGATTGTCAGGCGACGCGATGAGCAGGACCGGTCCTATGGTCGAGGTGCACGACGCCTCCCCCGCTGAGGGCGAACCCTATGCGTTGTTCGGCTTTATCGGCGTGCCGCCACAGGGCCGCGCGGATGAACAGGTTTTACGTCAACATCTGCTGGCGCAATTGGGGCGTTTATTCGGGCCACAGGCCGCCGACCCTGCCAAGTTGTTCGTCAAGGATTGGGCCTTTGATCCGCAAACCTCGACTGTGGCCGACCAAGCCCCGCTTTATGCGCATCCGACCTACGGGTTGCCGCCTGCGATGATGGGGCTTTGGGATAATACGTTGCACTTTGGCGGAACTGAGGTTGCCCCGGAATTTGGCGGCTACATTGAAGGTGCTTTGGAAGCTGCGGAAAACGTATTCGCAATGTTCGAAGCCAACGAAACGTATGGGGCAATTGGAAACTGACATCAAAACCGCATTGCTTGTGTCTGCGGAAAGGGCCGTGCGTATGCGCGGCTCTGACAGGTTCAGGTATGCTGATTTGTCGACAGATGTTGGCATTCGCAAGGCTGCATCCAGCCGCATTTCCAGCCCAAAGTCGCTCTGTCGATCACGCTCTCACTCGTGCACTCGCAATACGACTTGCTGGGCTCCGAGCACTACTCCAACACAAATATTGGCGGTGCTGCAACGATAGGTGTCTCGCGGGGCCAAAGATTTCAAACGTACCCTGCGCCATGCATGCCGCAAGTCGCACCGCGATGCATTTTATGAATGTTTGGCCTTACGCAGCGCTTTGGCGGTTGTGTCTAATCCTTCGCCCATTGCGCGGTAGAAGGCGACGTAGTCGGCAACGCGCTCTCTCGGACCGCTTTCTGAAACGGGGATATTCTGAAGCGTTTCCTCGATGTCCTCTGCCGCGCGCCTGACACGCATTGCCGATGCTTCGACCATGTGGGCAAACGCATTATCCACGACCTGAAAGTAATCCTGTCGGTCACCCGGTTTGGCGACGCGTTTGATCAGTTGTTGGCTTTCTAGCATCCGCACGCTGGAACTGACGCTGCCCCGGCTGACCTGAAGTGCCTCGGCCAATTGCCCAAAAGACACCCTCTCACCATCATAGAGCAGCATCGCCAGTACACGGCCCGCAATGCGTGGCAAACCTTCGGATTGCGCGATCACACCGATCTTTTCGATGAAATCTATGCGCACTGCCTGAGCAGCATCTATCTGGTCAGCCTCGGTCAATTTGCGCTCTCCTTTGGACGGGCGTTATTGACAAAATACCTTTTGTCGCACTACCTGTCTAGTTAATTCAATTAAAATTGAACGTATTTTCAGTAGGTTTTGTATGACAAAGAACACCTTTTCAACCAAGGGCGTCACTAAGGTTTATGGTGAGGGGCGATCTGCCGTGCATGCGCTGCGCGGCGTCGATCTGGATATTCCCGAGGGTGAGATCGTGGTGCTGCTTGGGCCATCAGGTAGTGGCAAATCTACTTTGCTGAATATTATTGGTGGTCTGGACCGCGCAACCGAGGGCGATGCGTTCTTTCAGGATCAAAACCTGAGCAAGATGTCGGACCGTCAACTCACCATGTACCGCCGCGATCATGTGGGTTTTGTGTTCCAGTTCTACAATCTTATGCCGAGCTTAACTGCCCGCGAAAACGTAGAACTCGTGACCGAAATCGCCCGAGACCCGATGGACCCGGATGAGGCGCTTGCGATGGTGGGCCTGCGCGAAAGGGTGGATCATTTCCCGGCACAGCTGTCTGGTGGAGAACAACAGCGTGTGGCGATTGCCCGTGCTGTGGCCAAGCAACCCACAGTTTTGTTTTGCGATGAGCCGACCGGCGCGCTTGATAGCACCACGGGGCGGGCGGTTTTGAACGTGCTCAAAGATGTGAACGAAAAGCTGGGCGCGACTGTACTCATTGTGACCCATGCGGCGTCGCAAGCCGCAATGGCCGACCGTGTAATCCACTTTGCCGATGGCGGCATCCGCGAGGTTGTGGTGAATGATAGAAAGCTTACCCCAGAAGAGATCGAGTGGTGAGTCCGCTCACCCATAAACTCCTGCGTGATTTGTGGCGCATGAAGGGTCAGGCCATGGCCATTGGCATGGTGATTGCCGTGGGCGTAGGCATGTTGGTGATGATGCAGGGGCTGGTCACATCACTGAATGACACCCGTGCCACCTATTACGAACGCTATCGTCTGGCTGAGGTATTTGCCCCCGTCACGCGCGCGCCGGACCGGCTGGCGACGCGGCTGGCCGCCATTGAGGGTGTCAGTGCGATTGAGCCCCGCGTGGTCGGTGCCGCCCTGATTGATGTAGCTGATTTCGACCTGCCCGTGCAGGCGCAAGCCGTGTCGCTACCGGATTTGCGCGCACCGCGCTTGAATGACGTGTTTCTAACGGACGGGCGGATGATCGACAGCGATCATTCGGACGAAATCTTGTTGCTGGAGGCCTTTGCCAACGCCCACGCCCTGAAAACCGGCGACAGGATCAACGCCACAATGAACGGAGCGCGCCGCAGCTTTCAGATTGTCGGCCTCGCGCAGTCGCCTGAGTTTCTTTACACCACCGCACCCGGCGAGCTGATCCCCGACGATGCCCGCTTTGGCGTTATCTGGATGAGCCGGTCAGCGCTAGCCGCAGCCTATGACATGGACGGGGCATTCAACGAAGCGCTGCTCTCGCTATCGCGTGGGGCGAATGAAGCGGCGGTGCTGGATGCCGTTGATCGCATTCTTGATCCTTATGGCGGTACGGGTGCCTATCCCTTGGCGGACCAAGCATCGAACCAGTTGGTCAGCGAGGAAATAAGCGGGCTAGAGGCAGCGGCGGTGGGAGTGCCACCCATCTTCCTCGCTGTGGCTGCGTTCCTTTTGTATATTGTGATCAACCGCATGGTACAGTCAGAGCGCGAAGAAATCGGCCTTATGAAGGCCTTTGGTTACACCAATGGTGAAGTAGGCGCGCATTACTTCAAACTGGTCATGGCGATTGCGGCAGGCGGTGCGCTGGCAGGCTGTTTGATTGGTATCGCCGGCGGGCGGGCGCTAATCCAAGTTTATGTGGCCTATTTCAAATTCCCATTTCTGGTGTTTGGGCTTGATCCTGCGTCTTTTGTGACGGGTGTCGGTGTCAGTATCCTTGCCGCCTCAGCAGGTGGATTGTTTGTACTGCGCAGTGTATTCGCCCTGACCCCTGCCGCCGCTATGCGTGCGCCTACGCCTGCGGACTACAGCCGAACGGGCGCTATCGGACAGAGGATAAACCGTTTCCTCGATCAGCCGTCGCGCATGGTGCTACGCCGTATCACACGCCAACCGGGGCGCATGGCAGGCGCTATGATCGGGGTCGCCTGTGGCATGGCGCTAAGCGTGGCAATGATAACCATCTATGCCGGGTTTGATCGCACGATTGACCTAACCTTCAACGTAATTGACCGCAGCGATGTGAGTGTCAGTTTCACCCATGCCGCGTCTGAGGCCACGATATTGGAGCTGCGTCGGATGGAAGGTGTCACGCTGGTCGAACCTGTACGCCATGTACCTGCGGTGCTGCGCAACGGACTTGCAACACATCGCGGTGTGGTCAGCGGCTTGGCCCCTGATCCGCACCTAAGCCGTGCGTTGGACAGTGATCTACGGCCTATCGCGCTGGATGGAACTGGCATCGTGCTCTCAACTGCGTTGGCAACAAAGCTGGATATCGAGGCTGGTGATATCCTTACCGTTGAAGTCCGGGAAGGTCGCCAGCCGATCCTTCAAATCCCTGTCACCGCCGTCGCCGAAAGCCTGCTTGGTGCGCCGTCCTATATGGACCTGACTGCACTCAACCGTGCCCTGCGCGAGCCCAATCGCGTATCCGGGGCGTACCTCTCGATTGATGAGGCGCAAGCCTCCGATATCTACACCGCGCTGCAAGACATGCCGAGCGTGGCTGGCGTCAGCCTGAAATCGCAAGCCGAGGTGGCCTTTCAAACTCTAATGAACACGGGTGCCGGTGCGATCCGCTATGTGATGGGAGCCATCGCCTTTGTGATCACCTTTGGCATCGTCTACAACGCCGCACGTATCGCCTATGCGGAACGGTCCCGCGATCTGGCGAGCCTGCGCGTGATTGGGTTCACCAAAAGCGAAGCCGCGTTCGTCCTGCTGGGTGAATTGGCCATTGTGACGCTGATCGCCCTGCCGATTGGAAGTATCCTCGGCTATTATCTGTCCTTCGGCATTGCCGCCGGATTTTCCACCGAACTGTACCAGATCCCCGCGATCTTTGATCCCGCCAGCTATGGTTTTGCCGCCATGGTTGTGATCGGGGCCGCTATCGCTTCGGGGTGGTTGGTGAAACGCGATATCGACCGGGCCGAGCTCGTCTCTGCCCTGAAAACGAGGGAGTAGCCACAATGGCGAAAGCGAAAAAACGATCCCGTCTGTTCCTAACCACCGGTGCTGTGCTGCTGGTCGCAGGCGCACTGACCGCCGCCTTCTGGCCGCAGCCAACCTTGGTCGATATGGGCACCGTGACACGTGGGACGATGCAACTGACGATAGACGAGGAAGGCCGCACGCGGGTGCGCGACGCCTATATCGTCTCGACCCCGGTAGCAGGGCAATTGCAGCGTGTTAGTGTCCAACCGGGTGATCCGGTTGTGCGCGGAGAAACGATTGTTGCCCACATGCGCCCGACGAATCCGGCGGCTCTGGACGTGCGCACCCGCGAACAGGCGCAAGCGGCGGTGACGGCGGCCCAGGCGGCCTTGCGTGTCGCACGTGCCGATCTGAACGCAGCGATTGCCAGTCGCGATTTAGCGCAGACCCAATTGAGCAGAACCGAACAGCTTGTGGAGCGGGGGATCTCTAGCAAAGCCGCGCTCGACAATGCGCGCCAAGCTGCCCGTGTGGCGTTAGCAAGCGTAGACACGGCAGAGGCTGCGATTGCCATGCGTGAGGCCGAGATCACTAATGCGCAGGCTCAGCTGATCGGCTTTGATGACGGTGGGCTGGCCGCCGCTATGGGCAACCCATCCGATGATATCCCGATCCATGCCCCAGCCGAGGGTCGCATCCTGCGCGTCATCCAGCAAAGCGAAACGACTTTGCCCGCAGGTGCGCCGATCATGGAAATTGGCAATATCGAAAACGATCTGGAGGTCGTGGTCGAATTGCTCTCGAGCGACGCCGTGCAGGTCGCTGTCGGCGATCTCGTTATCGTCGCCGATTGGGGCGGTCCGACGGAACTGGCTGGCGAAGTAACCCGCGTGGACCCCTTTGGCATCACGCAGTTTTCGGCTCTCGGGGTTGAAGAGCAGCGGGTCAATGCAGTCATCGCTTTTGCCAGTCCGTCATCTGATTACGCCGGTCTGGGCCATGGGTTTCGGGTGGAGGCGCAAATCGTGGTCTGGCAAGCCGAAGACACGCTGATCGTGCCCGCCAGCGCATTGTTCCGCAATCAGGGCGCTTGGGCTGTCTTTGTGGTCGTAGATGGTACTGCGCAACTGCGCACGATCGAAATTGGCCCGAACAACGGCATTCAGGCGCAGGTCACAAGTGGTCTGATCGAGGGGGACAGCGTCATCCTTTATCCGTCATCGGGTCTGAGCGCGGGCATGGACGTGGCTGAGCGTGTGATCAACTAAGCATATCTAATCATTTCTTTCGGAATTACCCTACGTATTGTTCAGCAAAAACTGAACCAACTTGACGTGACTATCTGATGCGCACTATGCGTTCTCAAACGCAAGGGAATCTCATGTCGGACCATGCATCGCTCTGATGGACCGAAATGACCGCACCGCGCGTAAAATCGCACGATCCCTGAGAGGACTTAAGACATGGGCAAAGACGTAAATGCGACATCTGCCGACGATGAGACTGTCATGCCTGACGCGCCCGCAGTTAAGCCGCAAGAGTTGACCTTTCAGTCGGATAAGGGCGCGTCGCGATCATTTTGGATTGCGCTGCTCCTGGTGGTTCTCATCATCGGTTGGATGGGTAGCGGATTTGTCATTCCATCCGAAGACAGCACCCCTACAATTGCCCGCGATGAGCCATCGCCTGTGGCCGTTGCTGTGACGACATCTGTCGCGGAGCAAGTCACCCAATTCTACCAAGCTGAAGGCCAAGCCCTGCCGGATCGTGACACGATGTTGCGTGCCGAAACGACAGGGGATGTTGCTGAGGTGTTTGTACGTAAGGGCCAAGATGTGCAGGCAGGCGCGGAAATTGCGCGCCTTGATCCAACCAGTAGCAACGCAGAGACTGCCCGCGCGCAGGAAGAACTGAGCCGCACGCAGCGTGACTATGACAATGCGCGTCAGCTTCTGGATCGGGGCGTTGCCACGGCTGATCGCGTGTCTCAGACGCAAGCGGCCCTTGTCGCCGCACAAGCGCAGCTGACAAAGGTCCAAGAAGCCGCGAAATCGCTGATCATCACCGCACCGTTTGCCGGACGCATTGAAACCCTTAATCTGGACGAAGGGGAATATGTATCAGCGGGCTCTGAAGTAGGTCGCCTTGTCGATATCACGCCGTTGACCGTAGCCATTCAAGTGCCGCAGCAGTCGTTGACCCTTTTGTCAGTAGATCAGCCGGCAACAGTGCGGTTCATTACGGGTGAAGAACGTGAAGGCATCGTGACCTTTGTCGGCACATCCGCAGCCTCCGAGACACGGACCTTTCTAGCAGAAATCGAAGTCGCCAATGACGATGGCGCAATCCCGGCGGGTATTTCAGCTGAGGTGATCATTCCGACGGGCGAAGCCACTGCACACTTTTTGTCACCGTCCATTGTATCCCTCAACACCGACGGCGACTTGGGCATCAAGACGGTCGATGCAAGCGACGTCGTCACGTTCTATCCCATTCAGGTGGTTAAGGCGCAGATCGACGGCATCTGGGTCACCGGCCTGCCGGACAAGGTTGACGTTATAACCGTCGGCCAAGGTTTTGTGAATGAGGGCGAAACCGTCATCCCCAGCGCCGGGGAGCAGAACTAATGCATGCCATTATCAACGCCGCCTTTTCACGATCCCGCATTGTCGTCATGGCGCTTATCGCCGTCCTCGGCGTAGGGGCGTATGCCTATACCTCCATCCCCAAAGAGGCGAACCCAGAGGTGCCGCTGCCTTTGTTCTACGTCTCAACAGGTCTTGACGGAATCAGCCCTGCTGATGCGGAAAGATTATTGTTGGAACCGATGGAGACGGAGTTTGGATCGATTTCCGGCCTCGACAGCATGAAATCCGACGCCTCCGAAGGCTTTGCCAGCATTCAGTTGGAATTCACCCCCGGGGGCGACAACGATGAAGCGCTCGACAAGGTGCGCGAAGCGGCCGACCGCGTTCAAAGTGATCTGCCCGAGGACGCGCGCGACATCACCATCACTGAGATTAACACAGCCCTGTTCCCGATTATCACCGCGATCCTTTCTGGTCCGGTGCCAGAACGCACGTTGAATGATCTGGCTGAAACAATGCAGACCGAAATCGAAGGTCTGCCCGGTGTGCTTGAGGTGGATATCGGAGGCCAGCGGTTCGAATTCCTAGAGGTGCTAATCGACCCGACGGTGTTCCAAACTTACAACCTGTCGTTTGACGAGTTGATCGGCCAGATCCAGCGCAATAACCGCCTGATTGCGGCGGGTGCGATTGAAACAGGATCAGGCCGCATCGTGCTCAAAGTACCGGGTCTTATCGAAGATCTTGAGGATGTGATGGCGATGCCGGTCAAGGTGCGCGGCGATGCCGTTGTGACTTTTGGCGATGTCGCCACGATCCGGCGCACATTCGAAGACCCCACATCATTCGCTCGGATCAACGGCCAGCCTGCGCTTGCGCTTGAAGTGACCAAGCGGTCTGGGGCCAACATCATCGAAACCGTGGACGAGGTGAAGGCGCTTGTTGAAGAACTGCGCGTGGATTGGCCCGACAGTATTGAGATCACATATCTGCAAGACCAGTCAAAGCAGGTGAAAGACCTTCTGAGCGACCTTGAGGCAAATGTGATGGCCGCCGTCATCCTTGTGATGATTGTCATCGTTCTGGCGCTTGGCTTTCGGTCCGCTGTGCTGGTCGGTCTGTCGATCCCCGGTGCGTTTTTGGCGGGTGTAATCGCGCTTTGGGGCATGGGCTATACGATGAACATCGTCGTGCTGTTCTCGCTCATTCTGGTCGTTGGCATGTTGGTCGACGGGGCCATCGTGACCACTGAATTGGCAGATCGAAAGCTGCAAGAAGGCGCGCCCCCAAAAGAAGCATACGCATTTGCGGCCAAGCGCATGGCATGGCCCATCATCGCCTCGACCGCCACAACACTCAGCGTGTTTTTTCCGCTACTGTTCTGGACGGGCATGGTCGGTGAATTCATGAAGTTCCTACCGATCACAGTCATTTTGACCTTGTTCGCATCGCTGTTTATGGCGCTGATCTTTATCCCGGTCATGGGCGGTTTAATCGGCAAACGCCAACCCCAATCTGCGACAGCCAAGGCCGCACTGCATGCCGCTGAACTGGGCGATCCGCGCGAGATGGGCGGTTTCACCGGGCGCTATGTGCGTTTTCTAGAATGGGCGATCTTGCGTCCGGGTGCCACGCTTTTGCTGGCTATCGCCTTGCTGCTTGGTGGCTTCAGCCTCTATGGGCAGTTCGGCAAAGGTGTTAGCTTTTTCCCCTCGGTCGAGCCTGACTTTATGCAGGTTCAGGTTCGCGCGCGCGATAATTTTTCTATCTTTGAACGCGACGCATTGGTGCGGGCCGTCGAAGACCGGATTATGGGCTATGACGAAATCGCCAGTATTTATGCGCGTTCGATGATGAGCGCGGGTCAAGGCGACGAAGAAACCATCGGCACGCTGCAACTGGAATTGACCCCATGGGATACGCGGCGCACAGCTGCCGAGATTGGCGAAGACATCCGCGTATCTGTCGCCGATATCGCAGGCGTCGATGTACAGGTTCAAACTGAAAGCGGCGGCCCAACAGCAGGCAAACCAGTGAACCTTCAGGTGACGGGCAAAGACCCCGTGGCACAGACGCAAGTCGTGCAGCAAATCCGCGATGTTATGGACCGTATGGGCGGCTTCACAGATGTCACCGACACGCGGCCTGTGCCGGGGGTTGAAGTCTCAATCCTTGTGAACCGGGCGGAGGCCGCGCGCTTTGGCGCGGACGTAAGCCTTTTGGGGCAGGCCGTGCAGCTTTTGACCCAAGGAATTACCGTCGCAGATTACCGCCCGGACGACATCGACGGATCACTGGATATTCGCGTGCGGTTCCCCCGAGAGGAACGCTCGCTCGCAGAGCTGGGCGGACTGCGTGTGCCGACAACATCGGGCCTCGTGCCAATTTCAAATTTCGTGACGTTTGAACCGTCCGAGCGTACCGGCGTCATCCGCCGCATTGACGAAAAGCGGGTGACAACGATTGAGGCGAATGTAGCGCCCGGACTGCTGGTAAACGATCAGGTGCTGGCCCTGACGGCCGCCATAAAAGACGCAGATCTGCTGGACGGCGTAGACTTTAGCTTCGCGGGCGAGGCCGAGGATCAACAAGAAAGTATGATCTTTCTGGTCTCGGCCTTTATTGCAGCGATCTTCCTGATGTTCGTGATCCTCGTCTTGCAGTTCAACAACTTCTTTCAGGCTTTTGTGGTCATGAGCGCGATCATCTTTTCTATTGCGGGTGTCTTGCTTGGGCTGATCGTGACTGGCCGTCCCTTTGGCGTCGTGATGGGCGGGATCGGGGTGATCGCGCTCGCGGGGATCGTGGTGAACAACAACATCGTTCTGATCGACACCTACAATGATCTTAAAAAATCGGGGCAGTCTCCGTTGGAGGCAGCCTTGCGCACCGGCGCGCAGCGTTTGCGCCCTGTTATCCTGACCTCTGTCACGACCGCTTTGGGCCTGATGCCCATGGTGATCGGATTGAACCTTAACTTCTTTACCCGTGAGATCGTCTATGGCGCACCGTCTACGCAATGGTGGACGGAACTGTCATCGGCCATCGCAGGCGGTTTGGTCATTGCAACGGTCCTGACGTTGATCGTGACACCTGCGATGCTGATGTTGGGCGAAAAGCGAGCAAAACGAAATCTTCCAACGGAAGCTGTTCAAGCATGAGAATCTATATCACCAGCGTCTTTGTTGATGACCAAGACAAGGCCGAGAAGTTCTACACTGAGGTTTTGCGGTTCAACGTGAAAAACAACGTGCCACTTGGCGAACATCGTTGGTTGACCGTGGTATCGGGTGAAGACGTGGACGGACCAGAGCTATTGTTGGAGCCAAGCGATCACCGTGCTGTGAAACCCTACAAAGACGCTTTGGTCGCCGATGGCATCCCAGCCCATTCGTTTCAGGTC
>P_2C_Liq_3_UnCtyDRAFT_100296_pt1 | contig 14885 bp, 11 predicted proteins | sample Pon2CUnioCityCA_3_FD_9720 | JGI IMG/M metagenome (IMG submission 9720)
AAAAACCAGAAATTATAGAAAGTATAGCACAAAATTAAAAAAAATGGCTCTTAAAAATATCAACCCAACTTCTACTCAAGCATGGTCAGCGTTAACCAATCATTTTAACGAGAACCAAAACATCAATATAAAAGATTTATATAAAGATGCTAGTAGAAAAAAAGATTTTTCAATTCAATTTGATGATTTATTAGTCGATTTTTCTAAAAATAGAATCACAAAAGAAACTATAAATTTATTAGTAAAACTTGCTAAAGAAGTCGATTTAAAAGATGCAATCGAAAAACAGTTTTCTGGAGAAACAATTAATGTTACGGAAGGAAGAGCAGTTTTACATACAGCATTAAGAAGTACTTCTGATGACCCAGTTTTAATTGATGGAAAAGATATTAAACCTAAAATTCAAACTGCATTACGAAAAATTAGAAGTTTTTCTAACAAAGTAATTTCTGGTAAATGGAAAGGGTACACTGGTAAATCTATTACAGATGTTGTAAATATTGGGATAGGTGGTTCTGATTTAGGGCCAGATATGGTAGTAGAATCATTAAAGTTTTACAAGAATCAATTAAGTACTCATTTTGTTTCTAATGTTGATGGAGATCATGTTTGTGAAATCATTAAAAACTTAAACCCAGAAACTACATTATTTGTAATCGTTTCTAAAACCTTTACAACTCAAGAAACCATCTCTAACGCTGAAACTATTAAGAACTGGTTTTTAAAATCTGCAACTATTTTTGATATTCCAAAACACTTTGTAGCTGTGTCTACAAATTTAGAAGCTGTAGATAGTTTTGGAATCGATAAAAACAACGTTTTTCCTATGTGGAATTGGGTTGGAGGTCGTTTTTCTTTGTGGTCTGCAGTTGGATTATCAATTTCTTTATCAGTAGGTTTTGACAACTACAAAGCACTTTTAGAAGGTGCAGAAGAAATGGATAACCATTATAGAAATGAAGATTTTGAGAATAACATTCCAGTTATTCTAGCTTTGTTGAGTATTTGGTATAATAATTTTTACGGAGCAGAAACAGAAGCAGTTTTGCCTTATTCGCAATATTTAGCAAAACTACCAGCTTATTTGCAACAAGCTATTATGGAAAGTAATGGTAAAGGAGTAGATAGAAATGGCGATAAAATAGACTATCAAACAGGAACGATTGTTTGGGGAAGTACAGGAACCAATATGCAACACGCTTTTATGCAACTCGTTCACCAAGGAACAAAACTTATTCCTGCAGATTTTATAGGTTACAAAGAATCTTTATACGGTTTAGAAGATCATCATAAAAAATTAATGGCAAATTTTTATGGACAAATGGATGCTTTGGCTTTTGGTAAAACAAAAGAAGAGGTTCATTTAGAGTTAAAATTTTCTGGTGATGAGGATAAAATCAATCAATTATTACCTTTCAAAGTTTTTGAAGGAAATAGACCAAGCAACGTCATTCTTTTTGATAAATTAACACCTAAATCTTTGGGTAAATTAATCGCTTTATATGAACATAAAATCTTTACTCAAGGAATTTTATGGAATATATATAGTTACGATCAATTTGGAGTTGAGTTAGGAAAAGAACTGGCTAAAAAATTATTAAATAATCAGTAAAAATTAGATTTCATAAAAAATAATTCAAAACTTTTACCATTTCTAATTGTTTTGTTAATAAATATGTTAATATTTATTTTGTTGGTTTTCAGTTTTAAAAATCAAATTACTTACTTTTCATTGTCTTAATTTTTTGTTAAATCTTAACATTGAGTTAACACATCAAACCTGCAAAAGAGAGAGTTTTGCAGGACAATTCAAATATAAAATTAAACAATGAAAAATTTTAAAAACTTATTATTTGTAGCCCTGTTTTTTGTAACAGTTGCTGTTTTAGGGCAAACTAAAATTACTGGTATGGTTGTAGATGATACAAACCAACCTTTACCAGGAGCAAGTGTTCTTATAAAAGGAACAACAAATGGTACAACTACCAATTTTGATGGTAAATTTGTGTTGAGTGCTAAAACTAGTTCAGGTACTATTGTAGTATCTTTTATTGGGTTTAAATCAAGAGAAGTTATTTTTTCTTCTGCTAAACCTAATTTAGGAAACATCAGGTTAGAAGAAGATGCTATTTTAGAAGAAATAGTAATCGTTTCGAACTCATTTGCAATAGACAGAAAAACTCCTGTTGCAGTTTCTACGGTAAAAGAGGCAGAAATTGAGTTAAAATTAGGTACTCAAGAATTTCCAGAAATTTTAAAATCAACCCCTGGTGTATATGCAACCAAAGCAGGAGGTGGTTATGGAGATGGACGTATTAATTTACGTGGTTTTAACTCAGAAAACGTTGCTGTAATGATCAACGGAGTACCAGTAAATGATATGGAAAATGGACGTGTATTCTGGTCTAACTGGGCAGGTTTAGGAGATGTAACTTCTGCAATGCAAGTTCAAAGAGGTTTAGGTGCATCCAAAGTAGCTGTGCCTTCTATTGGAGGTACCATTAATATTTTAACAAAAACATCAGATGTTGAAGAAGGTGGAAACTTTAGTTACGCTTTAGCAAATGATGGATACCAAAAATATGGATTAACATATTCTACAGGTTTAATGGATAATGGTGTAGCTGTTTCTGTCTCTGCTGCTCAGACCTCTGGAGAGGGTTATGTAGATGGAACACCGTTTACAGGTTTTAATTATTTTATAAATATTACCAAACAATTTAATGACGCTCATAAATTATCTTTAACGGCTTTTGGAGCTAAACAAAGACATGGTCAAAGACAAAATAGACATAGAATCGCAACTTTTAGAGGTAGTGAAAGAGGTAGAAAATACAACTCAGATTGGGGTTATAAAAATGGTCAATTAACAAACTCAGAAGACAATTTTTATCACAAACCACAAATATCTTTAAACCATTATTGGAACTTAAGTGATAAAACATTTATCTCTACAGCAGCCTACGTTTCTTTTGGTTCAGGTGGTGGAGGTGGTTTCTCTGGTGTTAATAAATTCCGTTTTGATGATGCTAACTACAGAATTGGAAACTTTGGAACCATCAATTTTGATAAAATTGTTAATGAAAACATAGCACGTGGAACACAAGGATCAGAATCTATTTTAAGAGCATCAAGAAATGACCACAATTGGTATGGTATTTTATCAACTTTAAAAACAGAGTTAAATGATGAGTTATCATTTTTAACTGGTATTGATTACAGAGGTTATAAAGGTATTCACTTTACTGAATTAACAGATTTATTAGGTGGTCAGTATTTTGCTGATGATAGTGATATTAATAATCCAACAAAGTTGGCACAAGCAGGAGATAAAATATTATACGACAATGATGGTTTGGTAGATTGGTTAGGTGGTTTTGCACAAATGGAATATTCAAAAAACGATTTGTCTGCATTTGTTTCTCTAAATTTATCTACAACATCTTACCAAAGAGTAGATCGTTTTAATTATTTAGATTCAGATCCTGGACAAACCTCAGAGAAATTTAGTTTTACAGGTTTTGGTTCTAAAGGTGGTGCAAACTATAACTTAGATGATAATCATGGTGTTTTTGCAAACATCGGTTATTTTGAAAGAGCACCTTTTTTTAGAGCCGTATTTGTAGATTTTAACAGTAATACAAATACAAACGAGGATGCACCGAACCAAAAAATTACAAGTTACGAGTTAGGGTATACCTATAGAAGTTCTAAATTAACAGGTAATGTTAACGTATATAGAACTAATTGGAATGATAGAACAGAAACTATTGGCTTCCAACAACCAGACGGTACAAGAGCAACCGCTAACGTATTAGGTGTAAACGCAATTCACCAAGGTGTAGAAGTAGACTTTATATATAGAGCAACAGATAATTTAAGAATTACAGGTATGGCATCTTTAGGAGATTGGAGATGGGCAAATGACATTAAAGATGTACAAATTTTTGATGAAGAAAATAATTTGGTAGAAACTGTAGACTTGTTTATTAAAGATGTTCATGTTGGTGATGCAGCACAAACTACGTTTGCTTTAGGTTTAAATTACGATTTAACTGAAAAAACAACGTTTACTTTAGATTATAATCACTTTGCAGATTTATATGCAGATTATGACCCAAGTGATAGAGGAACTCCAGGTCCAGATGCTTGGAAAGTACCATCATACGATGTTTTTGATACTGCCCTAAGACATGAATTTAAAATAGGCAACTTTGACACGTCAATTATTGCAAGAGTAAACAATATTTTTGACACTACTTATATTGCAGATGCACAAGATGGTAGAGATTCTAATGCAACTACAGCAAATGTTTATTATGGTTTTGGTAGAACATTTAGTGTAGGAGCAAAAATTAACTTTTAAAAAAATAACAAAATGAAAAAAATATTCTATTTATTCGCAATTACAGCGTTGGTATTTACTTCATGTAATCCTTTAGAGGATATAAATCAAGAAGTAGATGCATTAACAGCCAATGATAAACTTGTAGACGATTTAGTCATAACCCTAACAGATGAAGATTACGAAGCACTAGGTTTAAGTTTTGGTAACTTTAGTTCTGTAGATGATGCCAAAGAAGCTCTACCAGGATTTTTAGCAGAAAATTACCCACAATTAGGTGTAACTTACAATCCGGATGGTACAATAGCTCAATCTTCATCAGCATTAGTTACATATAAACTATTTAGCCCAATTAAATATGAAAGTTATACTGTAACAGATGCAGACTATACTGCAATTGGGTTAACCAGTTTAAATGATGCTGGAGATTATAATGATTTTTTCGATTACAAATTTCCGAGTGAAGCAAAAGGAACTGTAGTAGATTTAACTTACAAAGCAGAACCAACTATTACATCATATACATTAAACGATGATGATTATGATTTTGTAGGTAATGGTCGTTTTGATAATTTTGATATTAGAACAGGTAGAGATGAAGAAACTATAGAAGCAAGAAGAGTAAAAATTCAAACTATCTTACTAAATAATTTTCCTGATGCCGATTTTGGAGCTAAATACAAAGTAACCTACGAAGCTTTTAATAACGATTTTGAAACCGTAAACTTGGATATGGAAGTTATACTAACAGATAACGCTCCAGACCCAACAAAAACAACAGATTATACTTTAACCGAGGCAGATTTTGATTCTGTAGGTAATGGACAATTTGATAACTTCGATATTAGAGAAGGTCGAGGTGAAGAAACTATAGAATCTAGAAGAGCAAAAATAGAAACTATTTTACTTGCTAATTTCCCAGCTGCAGTAGATGGTGATATTTATAGAGTAACTTATGCTGTTTGGGAAGGTTTCGATTCTACAAGAACAATGTTAGTTGTTAAGAATGGGAGTGCTTATGATTTATTTAGTGCCAAAACTTATGAGCTATATACCTTTGCTTTAGAAGATGCTACTATGAGATTTACTTTAGCAGACGAATGGGCTGCACCAGTAACTTTTACTAGAGCAGAATATACTTTGATGGGGCAACGTTTTCCTAATTTTGATGACAGAGATGAAGCTGTGTACAATATAGGAATTTACTTAAAAACTTTATATCCATTTGCAAAACCAGACGACTTTGTAGCAGTTCAATACGATTACTTTAGTGGAGGTGTAAGCCAAAGAAATGTAAATTTTGTTTTTGATGGTACAGTTTGGAATGCAATACCAACTGTTATAGAAACTCAACTACAATTGGGTCATGATGGTACAAATTGGGTGCCAGATAACACAATTAAATATACACTTACAGCTGCAGATATAGCATATATTTCTAATGAATTTATAACTACTTATCCAGGTCCTGCAGATAATGTAGGCTTTTTTGGAAGTTTTGACAGAAGAGAAAGTAGTTCTAATTATTGGAGCGATGAAATGCTTTTAGAAGCTTTTAATGCGTTACTAAATAACATAAACCCTACAGCAGAAGAAGGTCAAAAGTATGCAGTTACCTATGTTATTTATGATGGAGCAACTGGAGAGAATACAATGAACCTTATTAAAACAGGAGGTGTTTTTGTAAAACAATAAAATTTTCTAAACAAAAATTTTAAAAACCACCTCATTTGAGGTGGTTTTTTTATTTTTAAAATGATAACTTTACACTCTTAAAAAACTACTATTATGGTACAAATACACTCCTATTGGGCATATATTGTTTTAGCAATTTTAATTTTTACTGTGGTAAACGCAATTATTGGTTTATCTCAAAAGAAAGAATTTACAGATAAAGACTTAAGATTAGGTTTATTTACGCTAATTGTTTCTCATATTCAGTTGTTAATTGGTTTAGGATGGTATTTTATGTCTCCTTGGTTCAAAGCTTTAAAATCTGGAGCAGGAGATGTTATGGGAGATAAAACTGCAAGACTATTAGCGGTAGAACATCCATTAATGATGATTATAGCCATTGTATTGATAACAATTGGATGGTCTAAACACAAGAAAAAAACAGAAGATATTGCAAAGTTCAAAACTTTTGTTATCTTTTATGGTATTGCATTAGTATTGATTTTATCAAGAATCCCATGGAATAACTGGTTTTAATCGAAAATAGTTTCTCAAAAGTGCCTTTTGAGTTTCCGGTAAATTTAGCATTCCTTTGAAAAAAGAAAGCCAAATAGAAAATCTGATTTATAAATAATCAATATTAAAATTTAAAGATGTGAAAATCTTAAGCTACATATTATCACCAATTTTTGCATTGGTGTTTTTTTTATTCTTAGTCATCTTTCATCCATTACAATGGATAAGTTTAAACGTATTTGGTAGAGAAGCTCATCATAAGGTAATTGATGTGCTAAACTTTTTTTTAGTAAAATCGATGTTAATTATTGGTGTTCCAGTTCGTTTAATCAACAAACACAAATTACCAGAAAACACCACCTTAATTTTTGTGTCAAACCATCAATCAACCTTTGATATTCCACCAATAGGATGGTTTTTTAGAAAGCACAAACCAAAATTTGTAGCCAAAATAGAATTAGGAAAAGGGTTACCAAGTGTTTCTTACAATTTAAGAAATGGTGGAGCAGCATTAATCAACAGAAAAGATCCAAAACAAGCAATAGGCGAGTTGGTAAAGTTTTCTAAACGAATTCATAAAAATAAATGGGGTGCAATTATATTTCCAGAAGGTACAAGAAGTAGAAACGGAACACCAAAAAAATTCTCATCAAACGGACTAAAAGTAATCACAAAGTTCAATAAAGATGGATATGTTGTGCCTTTAACAATAAACAATTCTTGGAAAGTATTCAAATACGGGAAATTTCCTTTAGGTATTGGTAGTCCAATGACAATTACCACACACCAACCTATCAAAATTGATTCTTTACCTTTTGAAGAACTCTTAGAAAAGACCGAAAAAGTAATTAAAGAACACATAAACTAACAATTATGTCTATAAAAAACATTAGAATAGAAGTAATGCAAACTTTAGAAAAGAACATGCAAAACTTCGTAGATAAGTATTTAATCACACCAGAAAAAGTTTGGCAGCCTACAGATTTTTTACCCAATTCTCAGAAAGATTCATTCATCTCAGAAGTTGAAGAAATCAGAGAATTATCAAAAGATTTGCATGATGATTTCTGGATTGTTTTAGTAGGAGATACCATTACAGAAGAAGCACTACCAACCTACGAATCTTGGTTGTTAGATTTAGATGGTGTATCTCAAGATCCAGACAATAGTTGGGCAAAATGGGTAAGAACTTGGACAGCAGAAGAAAATAGACATGGAGACGTATTAAACAAATATTTGTATTTATCAGGTCGTGTAAATATGCGTGAAGTAGAAATTTCTACCCAACATTTAATTGCAGATGGTTTTGATATTGGTACATCTACAGACCCATATAAAAACTTTGTATATACGAGTTTCCAAGAATTAGCTACCTATATTTCTCATAACAATGTTGCAAAAATTGCTCGTAAAAAAGGACATAAAGCATTAGCAAAAATGTCTAAAATTATTGCAGGTGATGAAATGCGTCATCATAAAGCCTATACAGATTTTGTAAGAGAAATTTTTAAGATAGATGCAAGTGAAATGATGTTGGCTTTTCATCATATGATGAAACACAAAATAGTAATGCCTGCAATGCATTTAAGAGAATCGTTTAATGCCAAAGGTACTTTGTTTGATGATTTTTCTGTGGTGGCACAAAGGTTAGGAGTATACACAGGATTTGATTATGTAGATATTCTTAGAAAATTAAATGAAGCTTGGGAAATTGATAAAATTACCAATCTTACTCCAGAAGCAGAAAAAGCACGAGATTACTTAATGAAACTTCCAGATAGAATGTATAGAATTACAGAAAGAATTGTGGTTCCAGATACAGACTTTAAATTTAAATGGATGTTACAACCAAATAGCTAGTTGTTGATGTAAGTTTCTTGTTTTCGCTTTTTGCATGTTTTCGTTATCTAACGCGCTCGAAAAAAGCTTGTCCTGAGCTTTACGAAATCCTAAACCTGAGCTAAACCTTTCTGCTGGCAGAGGGCATAAAAAAATCAATATTTCAAAAAACAATCCCTTCAGGTTTTTAAAACCTGAAGGGTATTTTTATAGTATCCATTTATTTTTTAAAAATCAATATGAAAAGAATCCTTATCATTTAAAAACCCCAATTGTTTTCTAACTTTTAGCTGATTATTTTTATATAAAGTAGTTTTAATAATTCCAATTTCATTTTTAGGCAAATCAGAAAGAACATCACCTAAATAATCAACAATTAAAGAATTTCCAGAATACTGATAATTATTAGCGTCTTTTCCTGTTCTGTTTACGCCAATAGTATAACTCATATTTTCAATAGCTCTAGCCTTTAAAAGTGTATCCCAAGCTTTTATTCTTGTTACAGGCCAATTTGCCATGTAAATTAACAAATCATAATTTTTTGCATTTCTTGCCCATACGGGAAAACGTAAATCATAACAAATTAATGGACATATTTTCCATCCTTTGTAATTGACAATAAGTTTTTCAGTCCCAGAAGTGTATACCTTATCCTCACCAGCTAAAGTAAACGAATGTCTTTTGTTATAGGTTTCAATTTTTCCAGAAGGATGCACAAAAACAAGTCTATTATAGTAATGATTATTCTCTGATATTACTAAGCTTCCTGTAATAGCACAATCAAACTTTTGTGCCATTTTTGTCATCCAATTAATAGCAAACCCATTCATGGTTTCGGCTACATTTATAGGATTCATGGTAAAACCTGTTGTAAACATTTCTGGCAACACAACAAGGTCAAAATCTTGATTTATACCATTTATTTTATGTTCAAACAGCTTAATGTTTTCTCTAGGATTTTCCCAAACCAAATCTGCTTGGATACCTATAATATGTAATTGACCTTGCATAAATATTGATTTTCATCAATTTGGTTTAAAAAGTATCAGTCTTTAAAACAATTATTCACCAAAGATTTCTGTTGGGTAAAACGCTGGAACTGAAAACCAGTATGCCATAAATGAATTTGATGAGCTTAAACGCTGTCCGATTCTTGGACCAGCAATTGCTTCTCCAAAAATATTCCAACTATTACCTTCATTATCTACTAAAATAGCTTCAGAATTGTTGTAAACATATTCAAAGTTCAAGGCACTTGTTTCACCTTCTAAACGAAAAGAAACAATAAATTCTTCGTTTCCTATAATTATATATTCAGCTCCTTGAAAAGCATCTCTAATGACATTATTCGATTCAAATGAAGAAAACTGATAAACTTTAGCTCTATTATCAAGTAATATTGAGTGTACTCTTTCTTTTAGAGGTAACCTAGTATCTTGAAATACTGGGAAAAATAAAAGATTATTGTCTGTGCTATAATCACTATAAGGCGATGCATTATAATCTCTAGAAAAACCGGTATCTTTACTAACAACTTTGGAATTTGGATACAACGTTTTCCATGCTTTCCATGTGGTTTCAACTAAAGGTATTACCTCTGAATTGGTACCTATTAAACTACCATTAACAGAGGTGTTTAAAAGTTGAGACCAGTTACTACGTGTTTGCCTATCATAAAGAATTAAATTATTATTGTATAATAATCCAGAAACGCCAAAAGATGTTTCATTGCCATCCACTATCCTGCTCCATCCTATTCCTGAACCAGTAAGAGGACAATAGGTAATAGCCACTGAAACATTACCTATATTATCATTAATAATTTCATGCCAATCTAAAATACTATGAGAATAGGCTCTAACGTCATCTCCATTTTTATAACCAATCACTAGATCTGTATCTGATATAAAATCAGCTTCTGCATCATTAGCATCAATAAAATTTGGATTGGTTAATGAGGGTATACCATCAATCCCAACACCACCTTCAAAAACGTTTGTTAGTGGAATACTCCATTGAGATCCAACATTATCCACAGTGTCTTCTTCATTTCCCTTACATGCACTGAACACAATACTTATTATTAGTAAAACTGCTATTTTTTTCATTTTATTATTATTTGTACAATTCCGTCAAGTTTATAATTAATACCAGAAATTAGTCTTAATGTTGATTGAAAGCCTTCAACAATAGAAGGTATAGATACTGCTAAGTTACTAATAAAACTCAAATTAAGCGATAAATTTATTGTTAATTCTGTTCTAGCAAAAACCATTAATTTCTAGTGCTATGTAACGTAAAACCATTGATTTTATTTACAAATAATTTTTCTGCATGTAAATCAAAAGAAAGTAAAAAGAATTAGACTTTTAATAATTTTTATTCAGAAATAATTATTTGCTGTATGTTAGTTTTTGTAATTTAGGATTTCAAAAAAAATGCAATGCAAACTTTTATTTCTGAAACTATAGATGATATTTTAAAAACTAACAGTTCTTTTGAAAATGTTGTTTTTGTCTTGCCTTCACAAAGAGCAAAAGTATTTGTAAAACAAACCTGTAAAGATAAAATTACAGTAGGGTTTTTGCCGCAAATTATAAATGTTGAGCAATTTATCAACCAAATTTCTGGAATAGAAAAAGCAGATAGCATTCAACTATTATTTCATTTTTATTCCGTTTATAAATCCATAGAAAAAAAACCTGTCACCTTTGATGTATTTGCATCTTGGGCAATAACGGTGTTGCAAGATTTTAGTGAAATTGACCAACATTTAGTAGACACAAAAGATATTTTTATCTATTTGAGGGATATTCAACGGTTGAGAAAATGGTCTGTAAAAGGAGAGTTTAAAGAAACCGAATTAATGAAAGATCATTACTCGTTTTTAGAAAAATTGAATACATATTATAATGCATTATATGGTTTTTTAAAGGAGAAACATATTGGGTACCAGGGTTTAATCTACAGAGAATCTTGTAAAAATATTGATAATTATCTAACCAAAAATGCTACAAAAAAGTTCTTTTTTATTGGGTTTAATGCACTCAATAAAGCAGAAGAATTTTTGTTTCAAAAAGTATTAGCATTAGGAAATTCTGAAATGTATTGGGATATAGATACTACTTTTTTCAAATCCAATCATCAAGCAGGTAAATTCATCAGAAAATACAAACAAGACTGGAACTATTATGAAAACAATGAGTTAAAAACACTTGGAAATAGATTTTTAGAACCCAAGAACATTCAAGTAATTGGAGTTCCTAAAAACACTACTCAAGTAAAATATGCTGGAGAAATTTTAGAGAAATTTAGTGATTTCACTAATACAGCACTGGTTTTATCAGACGAAACTTTGTTGCCAATAACGTTAAATTCATTACCCAAAAACATCAACGCTATAAATATTACAATGGGATATCCTTTAAAAGATGTACCAATAACAAGTCTTGTTTTTTCAATATTTCAATTGTTTATTTCCCAAGAAAAATTACAAAAAACACTAGTAAATGAGTTTTATTACAAAGATGTAATTAGTGTTTTAAAACATCAATCTATTTATAAATTATTACCTAATATTGATGGTTTTTCTGATGAAGTTGCCATACAAAATCAGACATTTATTAACGAAAGTTATTTGTTTTCTTTTTTTAAAAAGGTAGATGAAAAAAGTAAAAATACCATTCTATCTATTTTCAAACCAATAATTACTGTTGATGAATTTTTAGACCGAATTTTAGCACTTATTGATGTATTAAAAGAAGCCGTAACTAATTTAGAAAAAGAACAATTATTTCGTTTTTATGCGGCATTCAATCAGCTAAAAACACTACAAAAAGAATATCAGTATTTTCCTGATTTAAAAACGGTAGCAAAATTTTTCAGGCAATTAATATCTTCAGAAAATTTATCATTTCAAGGAGAACCTTTACGTGGTTTGCAGTTAATGGGAATGTTAGAAACACGTGTTTTAGATTTTGAGAATATTATTTTAATTTCTACAAATGAAGGCGTTTTACCTGCCAATAGTCAACAAAATTCATTTATCCCTTTTGATGTTAAATTGGAGTTTAACTTACCCACATATAGAGAAAAAGATGCTATTTTTTCATATCACTTTTTTAGACTGTTGCAAAGAGCAAAAAATGTTTTTATCATTTATAACACAGAACATGATGTCTTTGGAAGTGGAGAAAAAAGTCGCTTTGTAACTCAATTGGAAATGATGAGGAGAGACATCAGTCATAAAATAATATCACCTAAAGTGATTCCTCAAAATGTAATTTTAAAAGAAATTGATAAAAATGAAACTATTTTAACCTCCTTAAAAGAATTGGCCAAAAAGGGCATTTCTCCTTCTGCATTAACCAATTATTTATACAATCCGATTGCTTTTTATAAGCAAAAAGTATTGAGAATTAAAGAATTTGATGATGTAGAAGAAACAGTCGCATACAATACGTTAGGAACTGTTGTTCACGAAACTTTAGACGAATTATATACACCTTTTGTAAATAGTTACTTGTCTTTAGAAAACATCAAATGGATGGAAGCCAAAGCCAAAGATTTGGTTAGTAAACATTTTAAAAAGGAATTTAAAAATGGTGATATTACCACAGGTAGAAACCGCTTGATATTTGAAGTAGCCAATCGTTTTGTAATTAATTTTTTATCTCAAGAAAAAGAAGTGCTTAAAGACGAGAATAATCGACTTAGAATTCTAGGAACAGAAGAAACTTTGTCTACAGAACTTAGAATTGATGGTTTAGATTTCCCTATAAAAATTCATGGTCAAGTAGATAGAGTTGATGAACTCAATGGAGCGCTCAGAATTATCGATTATAAGACAGGAATGGTATCAGTAACTAATTTAAGAGTGACAGATTATGAGAATTTAAGAGCAGAAAAACATCACAAAGCCATTCAAGTGTTGTTATATGCATATTTGTTTGCAAAAAGTAAAAAACACAATTTTACACAACCTTTAGAAGCCGGAATTTATTCTTTTAAAAACCTTAAAAGTGGATTTTTAGCGGTTAATTTTTCTTCGAGTTATACAAAATCAGATCTTGAAATCTCTGAAGAAAGATTGGATGACTTTATTGATGAAATCAAAAACTACATCAAAGAAATTTACAATCTTGAAACTCCATTTATAGAACCTGCTGATTTGAAGTATTAGTTTTTATTATATTTGTATTATGAAAAATAGCTATGACCAGCTCAAAATTGAATTTTCAGAAACTGACAAACAAACTCCATCAGTTAAGATAGTTTCTATCTTTCTTGTTTTAGTTTTTGCGCTTATTCCTTTGGTAGAAATAGTTCCTGATTTTGAATATAATAAATCTTACTATTCAAAAAATGATTTTACCTGTATTGTTGGTTGGGATTCATTTAAGCCTGTATATTTTAAAGAAATAAAATAACTTATTCTCCCTTTAAAATCAACAAAGGTCTAGACGTGTGAAATTCTTGTTTTAGAATGGTGTTTTTCTCCCAAAGTTTGGTAAAAAATCCACGTTTACGTCTAAAAACACATAACAAATCTGGTTCGTGTGTTTTAAAGTGTTCTAAAACTCCTTGAAAAGTTGTTGCATTTTCGGTAGTGGTAAATGAAGTTTGTAACTCAGTTAAACTTTGATTTAATACCAAGTCTTTTTCTGTAAAACTAGCAGTTTTAACCAACAATAAATTTACTTGTGGGTTGAACTTTTTTGCCATAGATTTTAAAGGATTTAAGGCAGTTTTACTATTTACAACTCCAGATTTAAATGCCAATAAAATACTTTGAATGGTTTTATATTTGTATCCTGGAGGAACACTTAAAACAGGAATATTGGTTTTTTTAACCAAACTTCCAGCAGTGCTTCCTAAGAAAACTTCTTCTTTAATAGAATTACTTTTGGTGTTTACAATAATTAAATCAATACCCAATTCTTCATCAATAGATTCAACGCTTTCAACAACACTACCCTTGGCAGAAATTAATTTTACCTCAACATTTTTTCTATCAATTGCATTTACCATTGTACGAAGATACAAGTTAGTTTCACGCTCAATAATAGCATCTACATTTATCATAGTTCCTGCTTTAGATTTTGCTTTATAAGCTCTAAAAACAAAAATATTTGCATTTATATCTGCAGCAAAATCAATAGCGTATTGCAAAGTGTTTTGAGCAGTTTCAGTAGATCCAATAGGTACTAAGATATTTTTCATTGTAAGCGAATTTAGTGGTTACAAAGTTAGTTATTTTTCAATGATTCCGCTACTTTTCCATTTTTTAGATATGTACCTTTGCAAAAAAACAAAATCTTGGGCACAGATATTAGCTTAAAAAGTATTAATAAATTAGCTATTCCTGCTTTAATTGCTGGTATTGCTGAACCTTTGTTATCAATTACAGATACTGCAATTATTGGTAATATTGATGAAAATGCTACAGAAAGTTTAGCGGCTGTAGGTATTGTTGGTGCATTTATTTCAATGCTAATATGGGTTTTTGGTC